>SXGU01287585.1_pt1 | contig 101912 bp, 106 predicted proteins | sample 3174531 | NCBI WGS metagenome assembly SXGU01 (sample SAMN11356863, study PRJNA531348) | freshwater metagenome | isolation source: freshwater sample F1-140 | place: China: Fuxian Lake, Yuxi | collected 2017-12-25
AATAATAATAATAATAATAATATGCAAAAAAGAGTGAATTGGAAGTATGTGTTGCCTGTAATTGCTCTTTCCGTATTTTTGTTGTTGATTGTATTATTCGGTTCGTTAGGTCCTTCTTTGGCGCCACAAATAACTACTCCTCCTCCAACTTGCACGACTCCGAATACAATTCCTGCTACAATAAACACTCCAACAACTTTATGTGGAACGATAACGATGACTGCTCCGACGGTAATTACGAGTGGAGTTATAGTTAATTGTCTTCCTGGAACTGTAATTAATTATGGGGGTTTACCTAATGCTGGTTTTGACGCAATTCAAATATCTTCTGGTGTGGTGAGTGCGCGAATAAATGGATGCACTTTTAACGGGCCATTTTTAAGTGCGATTCATTTAATGCCTGGAGTTTTAAGCAGTCAAATAAATTCTAACACTATCAATGGTGCTAAAAATGGAATAATAGAGGATTATACTGCATCAACTAATATTTATTCACAGAACAACATACAAAATACAGGTGTGGCGATGAAATTGGAAGGACAACAAGGTAACACAAATAATAATGTCATCTCAAATAATGCTATCGGAATATTTACTGGAATTGATTCGGCTACTTTGACTTCGACGAGTCCGAATGCGATTTGTAGTTTGGGATTTGAGGTTTGGAGTCAAGTTGGTTCACCTCAAACTGTTCCAACGATATGTTCAATACCCCTAAGTGGAAATATACAGAGAATAAATTCAAATTCAATAACTAATAATGTTCAAGGAATAGTTGTTTTTGGAACAGATAATCAAATTCAATCAAACACAATTCAGTCAAATCAAATAGGAATCGAAGTTAATGCGATATATTTAGGTCAGGAAATAGATCCAACAACTCAGGCAACTGGGAATTTTCCTTGGTCAAATATTCAAGAATACTTTAATTCAGGTGCACGTATTTCTCAAAATACGATAAGTAACAATGGGCAATCTGGAATTCGTACGAATGGACGAAGCACTTATTTCTCGATGAGTTCTCCACAATATCACCGATGGACAATTATAAATGGAAATACAATATTTTCAAATGGTAACTCGCAGCAAGATAGTGGTGGAATAATTCTCGGGGCTAGAGGTGGTGCAATAAACTCCCAACATCTTTTGTTTTATTCTTGGAATGAGTATACAAAAATAAATAGTAACTCTATTAATAACAATAATAACGATGGAGTGGTTTTAGAACACAGTACTTGGATGACTGATATTATTGGCAATGACATCCAATATAATTCTCGTAATGGAATAAGTGTAGGGACAAATCAGCAGAGTACAGCTGGTGGATATCCAGATAGTAGTTCGATAAGATACATTTTAGGTAATAAAATTTCAAATAATGTGCAACATGGAATATATGTCTACAATGGTGCGCTTGACAGAGTATATTTAAATGAAATAAATAGCAATACAAAAGGAATATATGTTCCAGAACATCCATCTCAGGCCTCTTCTCAACCTGTTAGAGAAGTGGATTGTAATGATTTAAGTTATAATCAACAAGAAGGATTTGATTATGATGCGAAAAGTTCTCCTAATGCGATTTACTTTTCTGGAATTCCTTGGGTGGAGCAATTAAGGCGTAATAGAGTTTTGAATAATGGGGCAGATGGAATAAGATATTATTTAGATAGCATTTCCCATATTTTTGGAACAAGTTTGTGGCCTTGGAGAAGAACTTATAATAACCATATTGAGGGAAATGGATTTAGTCCTAATCCTGCTTACTCTATTTCAGGTTATGGAATAAATTCTCAAGGATTTTATGCCATGCCTTTCTTTGCTAACAATTTTGTAAATAATGCTTTAGGTAATGCCTATGATAGTGGTTCTAATACTATAGAAAATATGTGGGATGAAAAACAATTTGAAAAATACTATGATCAATTGACAGGAGGTAATTGTGGTGGTTCTTGTGCTGCTGGTTGCGGGGTGCTTCTTCAATGTGTAAATGGTATGTGCCTACCATCTCCAAATTCTGGAGTTAGCTGTAATCCTTTGACTGGAAACGCAAACTTTTATTCAGCGGCATATAAGATAGATTACTTCACTTGGCCTGGACCATATTTTCCTCGTGGAAATTATGGGTTGGGTAATGTAATTCCGACTAGTGCTGCGCCTCCATTGCAACCAACCTCTTGCACTGGTGATGGTCAATGTATGACAAATAGTTGTGAGAGTTATCCTGCTCCAATAAATAATCAACAATGTGGCAATGGTAATTTTATAAATGAGCCAAATCAGTTTGGAGGATATTATCTTCCTGGAACTGTATGTCCTAATCTGTATTATTTTCCGTCTTATTTTGGAAATTTCCCTTCACAAGGACAGAAAGAGAATCTTAATGAACCGCTTCCAAATGAGGAAGAAATGTATCGCAATCTTCCAGAAGAAGTGAAAAAAGATAGCATGTCTGAACAAATGAAATTGGATAGGAGATATATAACTGAACAAGAAAAACAAGGTTTAGGTACGCCGATAGAATCTTTAGATTCTCTAAAATCTATTGGTGAGCAAATTTAATTGGTTTTTATAAATTCAATTTTGTTTAATTTATTTGAATTATGATTGTGTTTCAAGAAGATTTTTATATCTCTATTTTGTGAATGTTTTATGAATCGTGATTCAAAACATCTTGAGATTATTGGAACAGGAAGTTATTTGCCAGAGAGAGTTGTTAGAAATGAGGAATTTATTGATAGCGATTTATGGGCTTATGACTATTTGGGAAATAGAATTGGAGAACCGCGAAGATTTACATCTGAAAAAATTTTTGAAGTGACTGGAATTCGTGAAAGAAGAAAATGTCGTGATGATGAGTGGCCTTCAACTATGGGATATGTTGCGTCTGAACGAGCCCTTGAAATGGCAGAAGTTTCTGCTGATAGTCTTGCAGGAATTGTTGTTGCGACTGTCGGTGAAAAAGATAATTTTCCTTCTGCTGCTGTGAAAATACAACATAAACTTGGAGCAAGAAATGTTCAAGTAGCTTATGACTTGCAGAATGCTTGTGCTGGTTTTCCTCTTGCATTAATTCAGGCGAACGCTTTATCTCGTGAATTAGAGGGAAATTGGTTAGTTGTGGGTTCTGAATGCTTGACTAAAATAAATGATTATACAGATATTAATTGTCATTTATTTGGAGATGGAGCTGGAGCTGTTGTTTGTAAACCTACTATTGCAGGAAGGGGAATTTTAGATATTTATTCAAGAAGTGAGCCATTTGATGTTGAAGGTTCAAAAGGGATAGAGATGATATTCAGAGACCCTCGCTCTAATTGTATAAGAATGCCTAATGGGAGTGTCGTATTAAAACGAGCTGTTGGTGCAATGGTTGAATCTGTCAAAACTTTGAAAGGAAATTTAGGATGGGAAAGAGCAGATGTTTATATTCCTCATCAAGCGAACGAGAGGATTATTGCAGGTGTTGAAAGAAAGTTAAAAGAAGAAGGAGCTGTTGTTTATAGAACTGTTGAGAAATATGGTAACATGTCTTCGGCTACTTGTCCTGTTGCTTTGGACGAAGCTGTGCGCGACGGAACTGTTCACGAAGGAAGCAGAGTGATAATCACTTCTTTCGGTTCTGGACTCGTTACTTCTGGCGTGGCTGTGCAATTCTAACTATCGCAATAGTTAAAAACGCCTTTTTTCTTGAAGAAGTATGAATTATTGGAAAAAGTTGGAGTCTAGGCAAATGGTTAATGAATTGAACGGCAAAGATGCTGGTAAAGAGGCAGTTGTCGCTGGATGGGTTTACGACCAAAGAGATTTGGGAAAAGTGCGTTTTCTTGTTTTGCGCGATGTTTCTGGTGAGATGCAGATTACTGCTCACAAAGATAAAAGTCCAAAAGATGTTTTTGATTTAATGCAGAAAGTTTCTCGTGAGAGCGTAGTTTTGATTTCTGGAAAAATTCAAAAAAGCGAAAAGGCGTCTGGCGGGAGAGAATTGGTGCCTGACCATTTTGAAATTTTAGGGCTTGCGGAATCTCCTTTGCCTGTTGATGTGAGTGATTTTTCAAAAACGGAATTGCCTAAACGCCTTGATTATAGATATGTAGATTTTCACAGACGCAGAACACAAGCTATTTTTAAGATTCAGCACACTTTGTCAAATTCATTTAAGGATTTCTTTTCTTCCAACGGATTCATTGAGATGCAACCTCCCTGTTTGATTGGAGTCGCTTCCGAAGGAGGAGCAGATGTTTTCAAAGTTAAATATTTTGAGAAGGAAGCTTGTTTGGCTCAAAGTCCGCAGTTGTATAAAGAAATGATTGCTTGTTCAATGGAAAAAACTTTTATGATTACTCCTGTTTGGAGAGCTGAAAAACATAATACTATCAGACACATTAACGAAATTAGACAGATGGATATTGAATGTGCTTTCATGTCGCAGATGGATGTAATGAAATGGGAAGAGAAAGTTGTTCAGCATATGATTTCTGAAGTTATTAAAAAAAATAAAAGTGAAATTGAATTACTTGGATTGAAATTGAAGGTGCCTTCTGCAAAGTATATTGATTATGATGAGACGATCGCTCTTTTGAAAAAGAACGGGATTAAAATATCTGCTGGAGATGATTTGAATCCTGAAGCAGAGAAAAAACTTGGAGAATTATTTCCTGACACTCTTGTTTTTGTTCATTCTTGGCCAGCTTCACTGAAACCATTTTACATAATGCCTCGCGATGGTAAAGCGGATGCTAAATATTCAGAAGGATTTGATTGTATTTATCGTGGACTTGAGATTACTTCTGGTGGACAGAGAATTCATTTGCCAGATTTATTAATTGCTAAAATAAAACAAAAGGATTTGAAAGTCGATAGCTTGAAAGATTTTATTGATTCATTTAGATATGGGGCACCACCCCACTCTGGCTGGAGTATTGGATTAGAGAGATTGACTATGCTTCTTTGTGATTTGGATAATATTCGTGAAGCAACGATGTTTCCTCGTGATCGAGAGAGATTGACTCCTTAGTTAGCTTTTTATATTAGATATGCTTTTTTGTTTTATGAAGAAGGGTGTTTTGTATAGGTGGGTTTTACTTTTTGTTTTTGTCGCTGTGTGGATTTGGGCTGCGATAAATCCGATTTATCCACACGATTGGTTGCTTGAAAATTATTTGGTTTTTATTTTTGTGCCTGTGATTTTGGTTTCTGCTTGGTATTTTAGATTGTCAAATGTTTCTTACACTTTGCTAACTCTCTTTATGTGTCTTCATGTTATTGGTTCGCATTATACTTATGCTGAAGTGCCTTTCGGTTATGTTTTGCAAGATTGGTTTAATGCAGATAGAAATATGTATGACAGAATTGTGCATTTTTCTTTTGGTTTTCTTTTAGCTTATCCAGTTAGAGAAGTTTTTATGCGACTTTCTCGCTCTCGTGGATTTTGGGGATTTTGGTTTCCAATTGAATTGACTTTCGCATTTTCTGCTGTTTACGAAGTTATTGAATGGTTGACTGCTTTAAGTGTTGATCCTTCTGCTGGACTTGCGTTTCTTGGTTCGCAGGGAGATATTTGGGATGCGCAGAAAGATATGTTACTTGCTGGAATTGGAAGTGTGATTGCGATGGCTGTTACTGCTTTTATTAGAATAAGATACGATAATAATTTCTGGAAAGATTTCAAGGAAAGTTTGAGGATTTCAAAAAACGACGCAGTTCTTGGCGAAGAAGCTATTGCGAGATTGAAGAAACGAAAATAAGGATATTTTTAATAAGTCTGTTTTTCTTTAATTTGTATGGATGCTGATAAAATCAGAACAGACGCTCGAGCCATATTAGATAAATTTGGCGAAGAATTGAAAGGCGTGAAAATTTCACAAAACTTTACCAAGAGAAACTCCGAAATTGGAGTTCGTGATGAAAAAAAAGGAGAATCTTGTGACTTGAATTTTAAAACAATAATGTTTAAAAATGCTCCAAAGAAAAATGATGAGTGTATCATTCTTGAGAAGGGTGCATGGACTTAAAATGCAAAACGAAAAAAATAATCAGAATTTGAGCTTAAACTTTGGAACTCTTGTTGGAAAAAAGGCGCCAGATTTTATGGCTAAAGCATTCCATCAGAATAAATTTAAAGATTTGAGATTGAGCCAGTTGAGAGGAAAATGGACTATTCTTGCTTTCTATCCTGGAGACTTTACTTTTATTTGTCCGACTGAACTTTCTCGTTTTGCTGATTTTTATTCAGATTTTAAAAAATTGAATGCTGAAGTTCTAAGTGTAAGTACGGATAGCGAACATGTTCATAAGGCGTGGTGGGATGTTTCTCCAATGATAAAAAAAATATCTTATCCGATGGTTGCAGATACTTCTGGAAAGATAAGTAAACTATATGGTGTCTATATTGCTGAAGGAGCTGATGAAGGTCGTTCTTTGAGAGCCACTTTTATTATTGATCCAGATGGAATTATTAGAAGTGCTGATGTGCATGATAACTCCATCGGTAGAAGTGTGAAAGAAATTTTACGAAAATTGCAGGCTGCGAGTTATGTTAGAGAACATGGTGGAGAAGTTTGTCCTGTTGAATGGGAAACTGGACAGAAAACTTTGAAACCTGGAATTGGATTAGTTGGAAAGCTTTAAGTTTTTCAAACTGGAGTTTTAGAAATTTATTATAAAATTTTTAATTCGTTCTGATTTTAAAATCAAAAGATTTAATAATAATAATTTATTTCTTCTTTTATGTTTAGCAAGGTGATGTTGTTAATTATCGGGGCATTTGTTATCGGTATAATTGTAGCAGGATTTGTTTTTTCGCAAACTGGAGTTTCGTTTTCAAATACTCAGCCGTCGTCTGGTGCATGGCATTCCGCTGACCAAATATGGTGTCCGGGTTGCGTGAGTTCATCTTCTTTAGCTGATAATTCTGTTACTGCTTCTAAACTTGCTACGGGGGCAGTTACTTCTGCGGATATTTTAGACAACACTATTGGCGTTGCAGATGTGAACTCAAATGAAATTTGCACTCAGGCAAATGGTTGTACTTCTGGTTCTAATGCTTGCTCGTTGATTTTGGATACGGCATCTGGTCAGACATCCTCCGGAGTTGCGTTGGATATTCCTGTGAAGTGTAAGCAAGGTGGTGCTTCTTCTGGAACTGCTCAAGGCGTATCTTTAGGCGCGTGTAAACTTTTAGCATTGCTGAACGGTGGTTCAAATTCTCCTCGACTATTTGTTGTCGATTATCACCAGGTAATTTATAATTCTGGCACTCCTCGTTGGACGGCAACTACAAGTCACGAATTTTCGTCTTCGTCTGTTGCGACTTTGGGAGACCCATTGACTATCGCGAGTCCAATTACTCGGAGTGCGATGCATTCTTTATCTACGACTATTGGACAAGGGAATATAATATTTTTACCGGCTGATGGAATTGGTATTTCGTTGGCGGATTCTCGTGCGGGTGTTGAAAACGTTGCTGATAAATGGAGCATTTGGGATGACGACAATAGTTTTAGTTTGCAATTATATGTTTGTTGAATTATTGATTATGTTTGAGAGTAATCTTTAAAAATCGATTTTGCTCTGTTTATTTATGGTAGTTATTAAAGCGTCTAAACCGATTGCATCTCTTAAGAAAGGAGATGTTGTTGTCGTAGACGGAAAGAAACTTGAAGTCGATGCGCATTATATTTTTGAGGATTACAAGACGACTAAAGAGATGTTAATTGAGTTGTTTGACTCAAAGACGGACAAGGATTATCAGTTGAGATATTTTAGCGACCAAGTTGAAGACACGCTGAAATTTTATGAGTTGAAGGAAATTGTTTACGAAGAAAACGAGAAGGTTCAGAAGATTGAGTGGTAGGTTTTTTAACTTGAAAGTATTAGTTTTTTGATGAAACTTTTATTGATTTTATTTTTATTTTTAATTATTGCCTTTGGCGGGTTTTTTGTTTTTGAAAATAGGGGTGTTATTGACGAAAAAATCGCAATCGAAGATTATTCTCAAAGCGATGTAAAAAAATTGTCTAAATTTGAACAGCATAAAATCTTTCCAGAGGTGTGGTCGCAAAATTCTCCTTATGGGGAAAGTTATGAATTTAAGGTGAATTGTTTTGGGGATTATGCTCAGTTAAATGAATGTTTTCTTTGGGATATTGATGATGTGAAAGTAATTTCTCCGAATTTGACAATTTATAATTTAAATAAAGATTTCAACATAAATAATTATTCTGGAGAGATTACGCGACGATGGGTTTTGTATGGGCCTTACAATGATAGTTTGCCGATTTCTGGAAATTATACTTTTCAATTTATTAAAAATGGTAGCGTTTTAATGGAAGATATTGTTGAATATCGTGAAAGTATCTTGGGGTTTCCTAAAAATGTCGATTGGAAACGAATGGATAATGATTTGTATGTTTCGTGGACGCCTCTTTTTGATATGACTGATGATATGTTTTACAAAGTAATTGTATGGGAAGAATATGGAACTCCTGATGTTTTTGTTTCTGACAGATTTTCTTGGAATTCTAGTGATGCTACTTTACCTGCTGTTCCATTAATTAATGGTGGAAATTATTCTGTAAATGTCGCTGTGTATTTCAAAGATGGATATGCTTTTAGTGAATATGTTAAGTTTCAGTGGTGATTTCTAAATATTATTTTTTCTGAAACAATCTTCGGAATGGTCGTTTACCATTCCAGATGCTTGCATGAAAGCGTAACAAATTGTTGAGCCAACAAATTTGAAACCTCTTTTGAGTAAATCTTTTGACATAGCATCGGATTCTTTTGTTTTTGCTTGGTAATCTTTTATTGTTTTTATTTTATTGTTAATTGTCTTATGGTCTGTGAATTGCCAAATGTAATGATTGAATGAACCAAATTCTTTTTGAACTTCTTGGAATTTTTGGGCGTTGATTATTGTCGCTCTTACTTTTAGTTTATTTCGGATTATTCCTGCGTCCTGCATTAATCTCTCGTAGTCCTTTTCTGTATATTGTGAAATTTTTTCGTAGTCAAAATTGTCTAACGCTTTCTTGAAGTTTTCTCTTTTGTTTATTATCGTGTTCCAAGATAGTCCTGCTTGAAAAGCATCTAAGATAAGATATTCAAAAAGTTTTTTATCATCGTGCAATGGAGTTCCCCATTCTTTATCATGATATTCAATCATTAATGGATTTTCATTTACCCAAGGACATCTTTGCTTTTGCATTACTTTTTTGGTTTCACAACATATTTAATCCTTGCTTTTTATTAATTGTTATGGGAATTGTTGAAGAGAAAGTTAAGTTATATTTAGGTAAGATAAAAAAGGAAAATGGAAAGATAAATGCTTTTCTTGAAGTTCGTGATGAAAAAGATTTAATTTCGGAAGCTCGTGTTCTTGATTCAAAATCTAAGAAAGGAAGACTTTATGGATATGTCTTTGGAATTAAGAGTAACATAAATGTTTTGGGTTTACATGCTTCTTGTTCTTCTAAGACTCTTAATAATTATGAATCTACTTACAATGCTACAGCGATAAGTAAAATATTAGCTGAAGATGGGTTGATTATCGGGATGTTGAATTGCGATGAGTTCGCTTGTGGATGGACTGGCGAAACTTCCGCCTTTGGACGCGTGGAAAATCCTGTTGTCTCGGGACATGTGCCTGGAGGTTCTTCTTCTGGAAGTGCTGCTGCCGTCGCCGCTGGTTTTTGTGATATGAGTTTGGGAAGCGATACAGGAGGATCTATTAGAGTTCCTGCTTCTTTTTGTGGAGTTGTTGGAGTAAAACCATCTTATGGATGCGTTTCGCGTTATGGGTTGATTGATTTATCTATGAGTTTGGATCAAATCGGCCCTATTGCTAAAAATGTTTTTGATGCTTCATTGCTTTTGGATGTAATTCGTGGAAAAGATGAACGAGATACTAAGAGTTTTGAAAGTTCCGAAATTAAACTTGCAAAAATCGGAAAGATAAAAATAGGTCTTGTACACATCAATGGAGTTGATGAGCGCGTTGGAAAATTTGTTGATGAATTTGTTAAGAAAATGATTAAGGAAAAAAAATGGGATTCCGAAAATGTTGAGATAAAACATATTGATTTGGCGATACAAACCTATCATCCTTTGGTTTGGACTGAATTTTTTTCAGCTACTCGAAGAATGGATGGCCGAAGATATGGTAAGAAAATTGATGAAACTGCGGGAGCAGAGGTTTTACGCCGTTTGGCAGGAGGAAGTGAAATTTCTAAAGCAGAATTTAAAGGACAATATTATCAGAAGGCTTTGCAAGTTAAAGAACTTATTAAAAAAGAATTTGAAAAAGTTCTTGATGGATTTGATTGTTTGATTTCGCCGACGGTGCCCGTGTTGCCTTGGAAATTTGGAACTAAAGTGTCTATTGAACAGCTTTATGCAGTTGATGCTTTGACGATTCCTGCAAATCTTGCGGAAATTTGTGCTGTCTCTTTGCCGATTGGCGAAATTGACGAAAAACCTATTGGTTTGCAAGTGATGTGTGCAAAAGGCGAGGAAAATAAGATGATGAATATTGCGAATGAGATTGAGAACTTTGTGAAATGAATTTTTGATATATATAGGAGAGATTATTACTTTCTATAGCTTTTCATTTGAAAAGAAAGTTGAAAGGAGGTAAAAATGAAAGAAAATATGAAAAAAGAAAAGAAGGATTCTAATTCATCATGGATTACCTTTGCTGTTGTCGTGGTAGTTGCTATTATTGCAGCGTATTTTGGATACATGTTCGCATTTAATGGTTCTCCTGATTTTGCTCCACAATCTATTGGAAGTGTGGATGCAGCAGATAGTTGTCCTAATCCTACATCATCTGTTAAGGTATGTAAAGGTGAATCTTATTGTGTCTGTGCTGGAGCAAATGAATTCGTACTTGATTTAGATGATGGGAGTTGTCCAGCTAATTATGATAATTATGGTGTAATGGTTAAGTGTGGTGCGGTAAATGTTGGTAGTGTTACAAAAGCTTGTGAAATATCTGGTATGTTGAGTAAAGACCCAGATGTTTGTAGTAATGATTGTCTATCTAATGGAGTGACTTATTCTGTCTCTAGAGACTCTAAATGTTGCCAAGGAACACAAGAAAGAAATTGCGTTCCGGAGTAGAGATAGTATATATTATTTTTATTTTTTATTAATTTTTGATTATATTCAAACTTAAAAACTTCTAAAGGTTATTAGTTTTATGAAGGTTGACGATTTAGAAATAACTTTTTTGGGACATGCTGGATTTATAATAAATTATAAGGGAAGAAAGATTGCTATAGACCCTTATCGCGTTTCAGATAAAACTCCTAAGGCTGATATGATTCTCATTTCTCACGGACATTCTGACCATTGTAGTATAAAAGATGTGCAGAAATTGTCTAAAAAAGGGACGATTGTTTTGTGTCCGGTTGATTGTCAGAGTACGCTAATTAAAGTTAAAGAAATTGAATTGCATATAGTAGATGAAACTGATATAATTGATTTTGGTTATGTTAAAGTTGAACCATTTCCAGCATATACTCTCAAAGGAAAACATACCAAACAAGACGGGTGGTTGGGTTTTGTTATTAAATTTGGAAATAAGATAGTTTATTTTTCTGGGGATACTGGTAGAATTCCTGAAATGCAAAAATTGAGTGGGCACGGGAAAAAAGGAAATTATTTTATCGTTATGCTTCCTGTCGCTGGAGAAGATATAATGAATTATGTGGATGCGTTTAATTGCGTGAAATTGCTGAATCCAGATTTGGCAATTCCGATGAATTACGGCGCGGGAGTTTGTGGCACGGAAAAAGATGCGAGGATGTTTGTTGATGTATGTAAACAGAATGGGTTTAATGCTGTGATGCTTGAGAAGTTTGTTTAAGAGAATTTATTTGTGAAACCAATACTCTTAAAAACCACTCCGTTTGAATTTTATTATGGAAAGTAGTAACAATGAACGCATTGCTAAGGAGAACTTGCTTAGAGATAGTGTTGAGCCCGAAGGTGTGAGCGTCAGAGGACACGACTTTAATTTAGGTGTCGATTATGGGAATATAGTTGAGAGTTTTGAGACTACTGGTTTTCAGGCGACTAATTTGTCAAGGGCGATTGAAATTACTAATAATATGATTAATTCTGAAGCGTTTGTATTTTTAGGTTACACTTCTAATATGGTTTCTTCTGGATTGCGTGATGTAATAAGTTATTTGGTTCAGCATAAGAAAATTAATGTTCTTGTAACGACTTGTGGAGGAATTGAAGAAGATATAATCAAATGTCTTGGAAGTTTTAAGATTGGTTCATTTGATTCTGATGGAGCTAAACTTCGTTCGCAGGGCGTGAATAGAATTGGAAATATTTTCGTGCCTAATTCAAGATATGTGAAATTTGAGAAATTTGTTCAACCGATTTTGGAAGAACTTTATCAATTGGCTTTGAAGAGAGGGAAATCAATTACTGGAAATGAATTGATTTGGAAACTCGGAGAGAAAATCAAAGACAAGAATAGTATTTATTATTGGGCTTGGAAGAATCAGATTCCAGTTTATTGCCCCGCTTTGCTTGATGGGGCGTTGGGAGATAATATTTATTTCTTTAAGTTCAAGAGACCGGAGTTTGTGATTGATGCGACGGAAGATGTTGTGTGGTTCAATAATACTACGATTGGTTTGAAAAAATCTGGAGCTGTAATTCTTGGAGCTGGAGTTGTTAAACATGCTATATTGAATGCTAATATGTTACGTAATGGTTTGGATTATGCAGTTTATATCAACACTTCGCAAGAGTTTGATGGTTCGGATGCGGGTGCTCGTCCAGATGAAGCTGTTTCGTGGGGAAAGATTTTACCTAATGCTCTAAGTGTGAAAGTTTTTGCTGATGCGACTATTGTTTTTCCTATTTTGGTTGCTGAGACTTTTGCGAAAAAATAGAATCTGACTTTCGAGATTTTAACTCCATAAATATATATACATCTGTCAGATTTATCCGTATATGGAAAAGAGAAATAATAATCTTTTTAAAAATAAAAATTTCTACATATTTTTAATTATAGTTGGAGCCGTGTGTGTAGCCGTCATTACAGGAATAATTAACAAACCTTCGCTGTCGCCAGTTGCGAGTTCTCTCAAGATTTTATCGCCCGTCGTCGGTGTTTCGACTAATTTAGAAGGCAATGGGCCTTGGTATTTTATGGCCAAGTTAGAAGGTATCGAGTTTATTTTAGAAATAGAACTTACTGGCGATGAAGCGTGTCCGTTACGCGCGTCAGTATACGATATAACAACTGGGAGACGTTTGAGTGTAGCATATATTTGCCTTCCTGGAAATAAATTATATACACCTAGTTTTAATATCGGTGAAAATTTGATAGAATTATCGCCAATTTCTAATTTGCGTGATGGTGTTATTTCATTTGATATTCATGGAAGTTTAAATGGTGGGCACAGTTGGCCAGTTACGATGAATCCTCTTTTTTAGAAATTATTTTTGCTAAAAACTAAAATTATAGCTATTATTTTGTCAAAATGTGTCTCTTAGAACATTTTGAGTATCCAAAAAACAAGTGCTTTTGAAGCTACTATTTAGGCACATTGTTTTTTTGATATTACTAAATTATGTTTTGTTACTATAATCAATTATTTAAACTATGAAAATAGTTTTCTGGTAACATTTGAAAGGAGGTATGAAAAAAAGAAAAAATGGTTCTTGATTTTGCAAAAGAAGCAATTGCCAATGCGTCGACGCACAGCATCAATTTTGATGAGTTGCGCGCGGGTAAGGCAAACATCAAAGTGTTTGGTGCCGGAGGAGCTGGATGCAACACGATTACCTGGTTATTCAACAAGGGAATTAATGGTGCGACAATCTACGGAATTAACACTGACGCGCTTCACTTAAGCATAACTAAAGCTGATGAGAAAATTCTTATCGGAAAAGAATTGACTCGTGGTTTGGGTTGTGGTGGATATCCTGCAAAAGGTCGAGAAGCAGCAAAAGAATCTGTCTCGGAATTGAAGAAATCAGTCAGTAATGCTGATATGGTTTTCATTTGCGCGGGAATGGGCGGAGGCACTGGAACTGGTGCGGCGCCTGTTGTCGGACAACTTGCGAAGGAGGCTGGTGCGGTCGTTATTGCGGTCGTGACAATGCCATTCGAATGCGAGAAGGCGCGAATTGACAAGGCAGAATTCGGATTGCAAGAGCTACGAGAAGTTGTCGACACAGCGATTGTGATTGATAACAACAGACTTGTAGACATTGCCGGGAACTTGCCGATGGAACAGGCTTTCGCGGTCGCTAACGAGCTAGTAAGTACAATGATTAAAGGTATAGTGGAGACTATTACTTTGCCTTCATTGATTAACTTAGACTATGCTGACGTTTCAGCGATTATGAAAGGTGGTGACGTCGCAGTTATCGGAGTTGGTGAGTCTGATAGTAGCATGCGTGTTGAGGAAGCCGTAAGGCAAGCTTTGACACATCCGCTGCTCGACGTGGATTATCGTGGAGCTACTGGAGCTTTGATTCACATTACTTGTGGACCAGACTTCAAGCTTGACGAATTTTCCGGAGTAGGAAATCTAGTAACTGAAAACTTAAGTGCAGAAGCACAAGTCATTATCGGAGCTCGTATCAATAAGGAATTTGGTTCCAAGGTTCGAGTTATCACAATTATGACTGGTGTCAAGTCACCTTATGTTTTAGGGAAGGAATTAGAATCTTCCGTGAACAGAAGTAGTGGCAGGGCGTCTGAGATGTCTGACTTAGGCATTGAAGTTTTTAGATAATTGCTAAAAATTTTATTTTATTATTTTTTTCTTTTTCTTTATTTTTTTATAGATTTTATTCAAAAGATAGACTGCCTAATTCATCGATTCTACCAACTTGCCAAATGTAGTTTTTCTTAGATATCGTTTCCTTAATTTGTTTTCTTATTATATTTAGTGATTCTATTTTTGAGGTTTTAGATAGGAAAATCAAGTTCTTTATTTTTTCTTTATCAGTCATACCATCAAAGACTAAGAAGTCTACTGGATTAAGAATTGGCTTGACATCAAATGGATTGATTTTTAGTTTTCTGAATATGGGCAATACGACATTATTTACTATTTTTTTGGCTTCATTTCTTCCTTTTTCTACTGATTCATCTCTAATCTTTTGCTCTTTTTCATTAAACTTTTCTTCTTCTTTACTCATTGCAATTATTTCTGCTTCATAAGTATCTAACCAAGTTTTAGTTGTTGGTCCCTTTACTTTTAAGTGTAAATCTGAAACTCTTACGATATCTCCACAACATGGACAAATACAAAGTATCTTCCTAAACTCACTAAGTTCTTCAAACAAATTACTCATTTGAATTCCTCATATTTTATCTTGTTATTCTCAATAGCTTCTTTTACACTTTTTTGGTGTTTGTTAAGAACAGCTTTCCCACTTTTAACTTCAAGAAATCTAATAGACTCAACTTTTCCTGCAGTCAAGCCATGAAAAATTATGAGGTCAATTGGTTCACCAAGAAATCTACAATCTGACAGCTCCCATTTAAAGTCCTTCATTGTAGGAAAGACTTTTTCTAGTAGTTTGCCCACGTTCACAGATTTTGCTGTAGTTTGAGCGCCAGTAGTTGCTCTTTTCATACCCTTCTTTAATTCTTCTTGTCTCTCCTTTAATTTTTTTTCTAGATTTTTTTGAACTTCTATTGCTTCAAACGGGAATGGTTTTGTTCCATCAAATAGTAAAGCTTCAGAAATTTTAAATTCTCCAGCACAGGCAGAATGTTCGGCGTAAATATTTGAACTTTTAAGAATTTTTATTATTTCTTCAGTTTTCATATTGGTAAAAGATATAATCTCTATAAATACTTTTCATTTGAGATTATTGGTCTTCTTTTAGCATTATAATTGCGCATCTGCAATTAAGGTACCCATAATCATCTTTGTTTTTGCATCCCTTATATGGGATAGGTATTTTCTTCAAAGATTCTTCAATATTGAATGATTTTCCATTTAATCCATTACATTCCCCACATGTTCTTTCACTTAAACTTGCAACAAATCTAACTTTTTTCATACCTTTGGATTTATAGTTCAATAAAAGTGATTTTGTTGAAAGTTCAAAGTATTGATTTGAATCATTTTTTCCTTCATTTCTAACGAATTTACCCATTAAATAATAGGTGTGGCTTTGTTTCAGATAATCACCCACACATTTTATCAGAGCCTTATTCATTAATGCCCAAATAATGTCCCTTTCTTTTGCTTTTTCCCCAAATCTCTTGGATAAATAATTATCTGATTGGACATAGTCTTTTTTAGATATTCCCAAATCTTTAAGTTCGTTGAGCCATTTTTCTTTAAACTCAGTAGATAGATTTCCTTTTTTATTTTTGCTTTTCATTGATTAATCTAACCTTTCGAATCTAAAGGATTTTGTGTTATCGCTTCATACCAATTCCATAATAAGTCGAAGGGTCTTTGTTTGGATAACTTTGGGGTTTCTTTTTTTCATTCCATTTTTCCCAGAAGATTTTGGTTTCTAACGCGACTTTTCTTGTCGGTTTTTTCGGTTTGTTTTTTGGGTGGCCGATGGTTATCAGTGCTTCTATTTTCCAATCGTTTGGTATTTTGAAGTGAGTCTTTATTCCTTGTTCAGCAAACGAACCTATCCAGCATGATGCGAGGCCTAAATCTGTTAATCTTATTAGCATGTTTTCTATTGCTGCGCCTGCCTGTTGTTTTGAGTATGTTTCTGCATAATCTTGATAAAGATTTTCCAGTTTTTTTATTTCGGAGCAGACTACGACTATCCACGAAGCGTCGGAAATCCAGTATTGTTGGGCGTGCTCCGCAATTATTTTCTTGTTGTCATTTTCTCCGACGATAATAAATTTAAGATTGTTGATATTGCCTGCGAATGGTGCGTGGTTTGCGGCGTCGATTGCTTCTAATACTTCTCCAAATTTTACAATTTTGTTTGAAAATTCTCTGATTGATTGGCGAGATTCTATTGCGTCCTGGACTTTCATGTTTTAATTAAGTGGTGAGGGGTTAAAAATGTTGTCGCTAACCGATTTCTCCGCCGCCGAGCATAATTCCTGAATTTGTGTAAATAACTGCGGATTGACCTTCTGCTATGCCTTGAATTTGGCGTTTTAATGTGCAGATGATTTTATCTTTTTCTTTTGTGATTTGTGCAGGAATTAGTTGTCCTAAATGTCTTATTCTGACTTTTATATTTTTTAGTGGAAATTTTGGCGTTTCAGTTATGTAATTTATTTTTTTTATTTGAAATTTTTTTCTGAACAATATTGGGTGATTTTTTGGGGCTATTGTTAAGGCGTTTGAGCGCGCGTTTTTTTCAGCTATGTAGAGTTTGGAATTTATTTTATTTTTGTATTCTTTGTTTATTTCAATTTCTTCTTTTATTCTTTCGCCGATTGTATAAAATTGAATACCTTGATGTCTGCCGATTATTTTACCTTCCGGCGATAAAACATTTCCGGGATTGTTATTTATTTTTTGTTTTAGGAATTGTTTGAGATTTATGTTGCCTACGAAACACAGACCTTTCGTGCCTTTTTTGTCCCAGTTGTGTAGGTTATTCGCCTTTGCTATTTTTCTTACTTCCGATTTTTTGTAATTACCAATCGGAAATAAAGTGTGCTCGAGATCTTTTTGGGTCAGGCCGTAGAGGAAATATGTTTGGTCTTTTGATTTGTCTTTTGGAATTTTAAGATAGTATCTTGTGTCTTTCTTATTTTTAAAATTGTCCGCAATTTCTTTTTGTTGCGGATATTTAATTGCGTAATGTCCAGTTGCTATGAACTGGCAGTCATGCGTTTTGGCTTCTTTCCAGAGAAATGGAAATTTTATTTTTACGTTGCATTGGGCGTCAGGGTTGGGAGTTATTCCTTTTTTGTAGGCGTTGAACATTTCTTTGAGGACTTGCGTTTGATATTCTTTTTCGTAATTTAATTCTATGAATTGGATATTTAACTGGGCGGCTATTTTTTGCGCGTCTTTTTTGTCTTCCAAATATGAGCATTCTCCCTTGATGGAACTTTTTTCAGAGAAACAGCGCATAAACGCGCCGACGACTTCGTAACCTTGTTTTTTCAGAAGCAGGGCTGCGACTGCGGAATCCACTCCGCCCGATAGACCTAGAAGAACTTTTTTATTTTTCATGTTGTTTATTGTTGTGCTGGATAATTACGACATTTATTTTGGTCGTCGTTTTGATTATTCTTGCGTCGATAACTTTGCTCTGTTTTGAACAGAGAGTTGAATCGGTGGCGCACTATTTTTAAGTGATTGATTGATATTAAAGTTATTCGTCGGGTTTTAGTTGGACATTCTTCCGCTCGACAGAACGTAACCGAGGAGCGCGACGTTTATGACCATGCCGAGAAATGATTCTGATGCGGCAAGGAATCGATTTATATTGCTTAACGGAATTATGTCACCGTAGCCGACTGTCGTTATAGTTACTGTGCTGAAGTATAGTGCTTCATTAAAATTTAAATTGTTGTTAACGTCGTTTACCATGAATTCGTCCGAGTTTGACAAGTAAGCTCCGGCGAACAGAAAAATAATCATGACTAGCGTGGTTACATAACTTATTAAAAAGTGAACTATTTTTCTTGAACCGAGTTTTGTTTTGACCCACAACATAAGTCCTGTTGCGTAAAGAAGAATTGCTACGAAGACTATTATGAGCATCGGATTTAGGTCTCCCTTCAATGAGATGTGTAAAATCGAGAACACGACCATGACTCCGATTGTAGTGTAATCCTCGAGAAGTGTTCCTCCTTGGCGGCGAATGTGTAAAATTTTTAACGCGATAAAAACAAAGATTAGGAATGGCGTTATGTAGTGCGGGAGATTTATCATTCTTTCTGAAGTTAAAGAACTAATCAGTGCTACGACTATTATTACTGCCAGAATGAACTCGATACTCTTTGGTCTGTGCGAGTGTTCGTGTAAGGGGAGTGTGGGTTTGAAGGGGAATTTCATCTTAATTTCTAATTGAATTTTATATATAAATGTTATTTGTTTAAATGTGAAAAAGAAGATTTAAACTTTGCTAACTGATGTTATCAAGCTTAAATCTTGTAACCTATTTTTGCTTCTCTTGAACAAGATTTAAATAACCTCTCTTTTCTTTCTATTTTATGTCCCGATAGCTCAGCTGGTAGAGCACACGGCTGTTAACCGTGGGGTCGGAGGTTCGAGTCCTCCTCGGGACGTTTGTTCAAGCGAGATATTTATATGCTCGTTATATTTTGACTGATATTATTTGAAAGGAGGTTAATATGAATAAGAAAATTTTACTTTACGGATTTGTTTTAGGGTTAGTGGGAGTTTTTGCATATTTCGTTTATGCGGCAACTTTAGTTGACCAATGGACTGTTTCTAGTTGTAATGAAACTGACACTGGTTTGAATTATCTAAACTTTGGCGTTAATACGGGCGTCGCAATAATTAACGGATCTTCTGTTCCGTTTAATGTTAGCGATTTTTGTTATAGCAATGTAACTATTGGCGAATTTGTTTGCGGGTCATCTTATGGCTCTCAATATGCTAATATGTCTGCCTTGTTTGCAGAAGATTGTAGACTCGTAGTTATAAATTCAACAACTAATGCAACATCTTGTGTTCTTGGGCGTTGTGTTTAATTGAACTTATATTTTCATTTTTTATTATATTTTTAGAGAAATATTTTTGTCGACGATAACTTTTTTTGATTTTTTGTTGATAATTTATTTTTTATTTTTTTTGGCAAAGTTTTAAATATAAGTTTGTATATTTTTAGTTAAAGAGGTGTATGAGTTAAATGGCTGCGAAAAAGGCAAAGAAGTCTTCCAAGAAATCTTCGAGGAAGAGTTCAGCTAAGAAAAAAAGATAACTTAGCGCCTTTTTGTTTTAGTTTTTGTAATTTTTTTTATTTTTTCTTTCTTTTTGTGTTTATTCTTTCGAGATAACGATAGGCGTTCGCTTGTCGTGTTCCCTTTATGATATTTATCGTCGCGGTTAATGCGTTTTCAGCGGTTTCAGCTGGACCGATGATTCCTACTTCGTTATTGTGGATACAGATATCACATTTTGCTATCTCTTCAATTGTTTTTTTTGTTTTGCCGTGCGTGCCGATGATTCTGGAACGCACAACTTCTAAGTTTTTTGTATTTGCGTAATCTTTGATATTTATTTTAATAAATGCTGTTTCTTCGTCGAGGGTTTTAAGAGCAATGTCTGCTGAAAATCCGAGATTTAGCGCTTCGACAAATCTCTGTGCTTCAAACTCGTCCAAAGGATCTGCGTCTATTTCGAGCAAATGGTCTTTCAGATTTATTTTTGTTTTTAGCTTTTCTTCAATTTTTTCCTTTGCCCTGATTATTTCCTTAGGGTTGTTTATTTTTATTGAAATCATCAGAAGTCACTTTCTAAATTGTTTAGAAGGTTTTTCTTTTTTAATTGAGTTATCTCGTTTGGCCTGTATTTATAGATGATATCTCCTTTCGCGTCGTCGAAGCTCCAAGGTTTTATGAGGATGATGTCTTTTGGGCGAAGCCAAAGTTGTCGTCTGTATTTTCCCGGAACGCGACAATTTCTTGTTTTTTTGTCTGTGGCTAAAACTTCCATCCTGTTTCCGCCGTATCGTTGTACAATGACTCCGATTACCTCTCCGTGTCTCGGCATTCTTGCTCTTACAAAGCCCTCTTGCTGAGTTTCTTCTTGCGTTTCTTCTGCGTTTTCATCAAGAATTTCTTCAAAGTCGCCGAAGTCGTTTTCTTCTTGTTCCATTTTGTTTGCTGGATAGTGGTGCTTTTAAAAGCTTTCTATCAGATTTTGCCTATCCAACTCTAAGAGATTGAAGATTTTAAATTTGCTGGAATTTTAATTAATTAGACTAATACGAGAACGAACGGAATTCCTTTGACGATTTTCCAGGAGTTTTTGGCGATGAGCCCGGATTCCACGGCTACGTTAAGTGATTCCGAGCCGACGATACTAAATGTTGCATCTTCTTTCGCTTCTCTTTTTATGAGAGTCATGAGTTCTTCTTTGCTCATTTGCTGACCTTTATAGAAATTTTCGCGAACGTCTAATTGTTTGGAGTCTTCTTCAAATTTCTTCCCTAGAAGATTATCGTCGCAAATTGCTACTATCGATCGATACGACTTATGGATTTTTACCCACATTTTCCAATAATAAATTCTTAAATTAAAAAAAAATTGTTGAATTACTTTGTAATTCCGCCCATCCTGCACACTGTTGTTCCACAACTTGGACACTTTCCTTTTGCAATTTTAGTGCCTTTTGCAGTCGTGCTTTCAACAGGGTTTTTGATGTCTACTTTATCTTTACATTTAACGCAGTAGCCTTTTGTTGCCATGATTTCCTCCTAACGACGATAAGCTCAAAGGTATTTTAAATGTTTTGTTTTGAAAATTTAATTATTTTCCAATATTAATTGATTTGGACTCATAAGATATTGTTTTATCGTTGATTTTAATTTTTATGATTATATTAAGATTATTTTTCTTTTTAACAATATGAATAATAATTGATTTTATTTTAGATATATCAAATGATTTGGGAATTCTTTCTTTAAAGAATCCAGTCATTTCCTTATCAAAAGAATCCTTCATTTCTAATATATTTGTTTCAAAATCTGAAAATTTATCTTTATACTTTCCAAACCATATTTGCTCATCTAAGTGATGTGCGAGATCATGAGCTATTCCTTTCAATTGGGTTAATTTCATAGAGTATATCTAATTGGGCTTTTAGCTCCACAGGCCAAGCAGTGTTTGAATTTTATGCCTTTTTCGCTGATGACTTCAGTGTCGGGCTTTTTACATTCGGAGCAGATGACGAATTCTTTTACGTAGAGCACAATTTTGTCGTTGACTCTCGCAGAGTTCAGCTGCGTTTTTAGAATCAGGCGGTCTTTTTCCAATGCTCCGGCGACGGCCAATTCTTTTTGCAGGAATTTTGCCAAATGTTCAATTGGACGTCGAATGTAAGACGCTATCTCGGAGATGTTCGTTATGATTGTGTTTTTCCCTTGGACTTGGCCTTTGACTTTAGGTGTCTCAAATCGGTCTGACGAAGTCGCGACTACTTTTATCTTTTTGTAGGCTTCCTCTAATAACTCTTCATATGGTTGCATACTTTTGGGATTTGACGAAGGTTTATAAATTTGTTTGATTTTACTAAAATATGAAGTTTAAGAATGTCGTTTTAGGGGTTGGTATATTAGTCGTTTTTGGGTTGGTTCTTTTTAACGGTTTGGAAACTTTTTATCCGACTCCGGAATATAATGATTTTTGCGCGATGCGTGTTGGACCTATCGCGAGTGGATTAGTGAATTGTCCAAATGATTTAGAAATTCAACGCAAGGCTGAACAATGTTATCAGTCGAAGGGCGAATTTGTTTACGAATACGATTCTAATGGTTGTATCACTGACGGATTTTGCGACGATTGTAGCATTGAATGGAATAAATCTATGGATGCTCATTCAAACAGAGTTTTCATTATTTCCGTTATAGTTGGTTTGATTACGTTTGTTGTTGGTTTGTTTTTACTTGCAAAAGAACCTGTCGGTAGCGCCTTGATGGCCTCGGGAATTTGGTCAGTATTTTATGGTGTCGTAAAGAATTGGAGAAACTTTTCAGAGGCTTGGAGATTTTTGATTTTATTTGTCTTGCTTGTCGTCTTAATTTGGTTAGCTATGAGATATAATGAAAAGAAAAAGTGGGGATTTTTTAGACGAAACTAATTTTATTTTTTTATCCCAAATATCTAACTTTACCCGGGCGTGGTTCATAAATCGAACCTTCTTCTAACAACTTGCGTATTTCCTGATTAACTGTTTCGGATTTTGCTTGGAGCTCTTCAGTCATCTTTTGGATTTCAACACCGCCGTTCGCCTCTTCTCGCTTGATTATAGAAATTATTTTGTCCTTGACTTCCGTGAGTTCTTTTTTGTCTAATTGTTTTGGTTTGTCCAAGTCAGTTTCTAGTTTTCTTAGAAGAAGATATTCGGGCTGTCTTTTTTTGATTATTTCTGGAGTTACGTATATTTCTTTGTTCCATTCTCTTATGAGTCCGATTGCCAGAACCGTGTCGCCTTGTTCAAATGATTTGAGTTTTTCTATTTCTTCGCCGAATGTTTTCAGTTTTATCTGGCCGGTTGCGTCGTCCAAAGTGATTGACGCGAATTTTTTTTCGTCGTCTTGAATGTATTTATCAACGACATTAGCTATTAGATTAACTCTCGCGATGTTTTTTCCGTTGGATTCTATGAATCGAAGCTTCTCGCCGTCGACGATTTGATTTCCATTTATGATTTCTCCAATTTTTACTTTGTATGCTGTGTGTCTTTTGAATTCGTCTGCCATTTTTTTGTTTATTGTTGTTGGTTTATAATCATTGTTGTATTTTATTTATAGTTTTTGAATATATCCCGGTTTTGGTTTGAATATATAGCCGGATTTAGAGAGTTGATTTATTGCGTCGTCGAGGTCATCTTTGGACAACTTGTCGCCGACGATTTTTTCTATTTCTTCAATTGGGATGAGTTTTCCCATACTTGATTCTAATTTGGAGATTGTTTCTCGGACTGCTATTATTTTGCCACGTTGTGAACTAGGGATTCCCGTAGTTATTCTGTCGATGTCAAATGTTTGAGTTTCTTGGTCGAAACCAACTTGCATCAGCGAATATTTTAATAGGGAAATCGCGCGCTTTGCGTCTTCAATTGTGACGAAATTGCTCAGGCGGACTTTCGCGCATGCTTCCGACAAACGAACGATTGCTTCTAATTGACGAGCAGTTATCGGAATTGGTTTGACACCCTCTGTTGAACTTGTCGATTTGTTTCTTAATGAGATGTAGAAATCTTTCATTGCTTCTACTGCTTCATCAGTTAGTTTTGGCTTAACTTTTTTTCTTGCGAATGAGATATATTTTCTTAAAACTTTTGGGTCTATGACGTCGCGTTCTACTTGTTGTTGGTGTTCTTCTAAAATGTGGCTCGCGATTGCTTCGTCTTGAGATTTGTTTGGTAAGTCTCTTAAAATAAATATTACGTCGAATCTGCTTAAAAGTGCAGGTGAAATATTTATTTGCTGAGGGATTGGGATTAGTGGGTCGAAACGACCGAGCTTAGGGTTGCCCGCAGCGAGGACAGATGTTTCTGCTCTTAGTGATGCTTGAATGTTTGCTTTAGATATCGTAACTGTTTGTTGTTCCATTGCTTCGTGCATTGTTGAACGGTCCTGTTCGTCCATTTTTTCTATTTCATCTATGCAGATTGTTCCTTTATTTGACAGAACCATTGCTCCTGCTTCCAAAGACCATCCTTTGAGAAATTCGTCTTTCACTACGGCAGCCGTTAAACCTGCGGCAGTTGCAGCTTTTCCAGAAACATAACGACCCTTAGGTGCTATGCTTGAAACGAATTTCAATGTGACGGATTTTGCGACACCGGGATCACCAACTAACAATACGTGAATGTCGCCTCGGGTTTTTCCACCATCGGATTTCTTTTTTCTTATACCTGAAAATAATTGGAGTAGTATTGCTTCTTTGACTTCTTTGAAACCATAGACGCTCGGGGCGATGCTTGAGGTTAGACGTTCGAAAACTTTGGGGTCTGAGGCTAGCGCTTTTATTTTTGTTTCATCTTCTTCGGTGATTTCTAAATCGTCGAATGTTTCTTCCAACGGAATTGCATTATTGGCTTCGACCGCCAAATCGAAACGTGTTGAAATTGAGCCTTGTGGTAGAGGAACGGGGACTTCTTTTAGCACGCCGATGATGCGGACTTTGCTTCCAGGAGTTGTTCGGTCTTCCATTTTAGGGTCGACGAGATCTTCTTTGAGAAAGACTGACATTCTACGTGGCTGTTCGCCGCCGTCTAACGAGTCCGGAGATTCTTCGATTACTAATCTTTGAGCGTCAACCATTTCTTTAGATAAAAGTTTGAAAAGACCTTTTCTACCGCATGAGCATCTTGATGGTTCGCGAAATTTTCTGTCGATTTGTAGAACCGAGAGAATTGCACCACACGTCGGACATTCAAATCGCGCGTTGACGACTTGCGGTCTGACGTCTGATGCCTGTCGGACTATGCCTTCAATTGCTATAAATTGGTCGAGATGTTTTGCTCGAATTTCTTTTATTTTTATTGAGGCTGTTGGGGGAAGTGTCGTGAATCGTATTCTCGGATTTTTCACGAGACCAGTTTCGTCGAGAGCATTTTCAAGCAAAATAGTTATATCTTCAGGACTTTCTAACAACTTCTCGGAAATTGTTGGTGAGAATTTTGACAATTGGTCGAAGTCCATGCGCACGACTTTTTCTTTTTCACGGATTGATTTACCGATGTCTTTTCGATGGGCTTCAAAAAATCTTTTTGCTTCGAGTTCCATCTCCTGTTTTTTTGTTAAGTCCATAATTTGACAGGATAGGAGTAGTTTATATGATTTATTGTGTGCGACAATCTGGCTTGTAAAAATGGTTGGTTTCGAAAATCTCTTGAACTTTCGAGTTTAGCTAGAAATGGTTAGAGTTTGAGTTTATTTAGATGGGGCGCCGACGAGAGGTTGAGAATTATCAGGGATTTAGTTCAGTTTTGTCTATGCTGTTTAATTTTCTTCTCGATGGTTTGGACTCGCAATTTGGGCAGTAATGGTGTGGTTCGCAACGGATTTGAGGATTTATGCCGAGACCGATATTTACTTGGCGAGAAGTTAAGATATAATCAGTTAGTGAGCTACAAGTTATACATGAATATCTTCCGGCGCGTTTGTCCGGATGAAACTCATAAACAATTTGCGTGCCGACTTTCCTGACGAATTGTCTCCCGTCCGGACCAGTTGCTTCTTCAAATGGTGCAGGTCTCCACGTTTGGCCATGTCCATTTAATTCATAAATCAAACTACGCGGATTATATCTTTCTTTAATAAGATCGGGTGGCTCTTCACTTCTTTCGGGATTTTCTTCTTGCGCCATTATTATTTTATAAAATATCTTTTACTATTTAAAATTTTCTATATTTTTGATTTGAATTTTTAAAATTTTATAATTTTTGTCGCAGAAATTTTCGTTATTCTATTTGAAATCTCAAAATCACGCCGAGACCTTTAGTAATATTGTAAAATTGTTCTCCTTCTTGAGTTTCATCTGAAATCAGAATTACTTCCGAGCCCATATCCAAAGCCATTCGTTCATATTCTGCGATTATATGTTTGTCTAATTTTTTAGATATTAACAATTTGTATACTGCTCCTCTTTCTAACGCGATTTTTGTTTTTTCAAAACCATAAGCGGATTTTTCAGGATATTTTCCAAGAACTGTAAAAAATTCTTCTACTATCTTTTTTTCTTTTATTATTTCTTGTTCAGCTATATCTTCTTGAGATGATTCGACTAATAGCTTCAATCCATGTTCATCTACGTAGCCGATATCTTTTACAGCTATTATTTTTTCTTTTAATTTTGTGACTATTTGACCTTCGTCTATGAATTCTTCTTTTGTAGGTATTGGTCCTCCGACTAATATTCCCTTTAATCTCGGCAAATCAAAAAATAATTCTTTCATTGCTTCTGCTGTTCTTCTGAAAAACTCTTTTGCAAGACCTTCCGTTATTCTATGGAATCTTTGGGCTGACTGGCCTCCTGCTCTGACTTTACTCGGAACACCTGAAGTCAGTTTTCTTAATACTTTTATTTGCTTGCCTTCTAAAAGTCCGATTGTCGCTTCTTGTCTGTCTATTGCGACTAGTCCGTAAACCTCGTCGGTTTGAAGCATTTCTCTTAATGGTTCTGTAACGAATGTTTGGTCGCAACGATACATTCTGACTTTCAAAGGTTTTGGGGGTTCAATCGCCCAGAGTTTTATGTCTTGCACGCCTTCTTTTTCAGAAACATTTCCTGCGTAAAGGGCTAGGCCATTTGGAGGAGTTTTTTTTGTGCCTTTTAGTGTGCGGACAATCATATCAATTGCATCCGTGACTGCTGAACGGGTTTGTTTTGATTTTATGTTTTCTGCTGTTGAGCGTTCAGCTTCCAGCTGTTTTGTGACGCTGTGAATGTTAAAGTCTACGGGAATGAGCACTGTCACTAATTCGGTGTGCCGTCCTCTGACGGCTTCAAGTTCTTCAATTTTTTCTTCAAGCTCTGATTTTTGCTTGTCGTCCATATTTGTTGAATTTGAAGATCGTTAATAAAGGTTATGTGTTAAAGAACTTCAATATTGAATTCGCCTTCTTTGATTTCTTTTGCTGTGCAGACTGATTTTATGTCTTGCATAACTTTACCTAAAGATTTGTGATCTTCTTTTGTAAGCGTTAAAATAATTTCTGCTTTCATTGATTTTTTTGCTTCTGATTTTGCTTGACGGACTTGATATATTATTTCCAACATCTTTTCCCAGATTTTTTCATCATCTTTGCTCTCTTTTATTTTTATTTTTTCAGGCCATTGCATTCTATGTATTGATTCTGTTTTTTCGTGATTCTTGAAATGCGTTTGATAGATTTCTTCTGTGATGAAAGGAGTTATCGGCGCCATCATTTTAATTATTGATAGAAGTGCGTGGTATAATGTGTAATATGCTGACGATTTTTCTTCGCTATTACCATTGTAAATCCTGTTCTTGACGATTTCAATATAATTATCTGCGAAGGTTTTCCAAAATAATTTGTCTATTTCTAATCTTGCTTGGGTGTAGTCATAATTTTCGAAGTGCTGTGTTGTTTTGTCGATTGTTTTATTTAACTGCTGTAAAAATAACTTGTCTGTTTCCATTAATTGCTTTACTGATTTTTGATATTGTAGATTTGTAAATATGAAATTTGTGGCATTTAGTATTTTCGTTGTGAATTTATTTCCGGCCATAACTTCTTGTTCTTGATATTCTATGTCTTCTCCGAGTTTTGTCGACGTCGCCCAATATCGTATCGCATCTGCGCCGTATTTTTCCATGACTTCTTGTGGACGGATAATATTTCCTTTAGATTTTGCCATCTTTTCACCTTTGAGTGTGACGAAACCAGAAATCATTGTATTTTTCCAAGGAGTTTTGTTGAAATGTAAGTGCGATTTAACGACTGTGTTGAAAAGCCAGAACGTTATGATGTCTTGGCCTTGTGGACGCAAGTCCATCGGAAATAATTTTTCTTGGATTTTTTTGTCTTTAATTAATTGCGTTGCTATTTGTGGAGTCATTGAAGATGTGAACCACGTGTTTAGCACATCTGTTTCGGGAATGAATTCTTTCGCACCACATTTTTTACAGGCGCTTGTTTTTGGTTTGTCCGATATGGGCTCTACTGGCAATTGGCTTTCTTCGGCGATTACAACCTCGCCACATTTTTTACAATACCACACCGGAAATGCGACTCCAAAATATCTTTGATTTGAGATGAGCCAGTCCCATTGTAATCCCTTGACCCAGTTTTCGTAACGATGATGCATATGTTCAGGATGCCACGAAAATTCTTTTCCCCACTTCAGCATTTCTTTTTTTAAGTCTAAATATTTTACAAACCACTGCCTGCTCTTTATGAACTCGATTTCGGTATCGCAACGCTCGTGGACATTTACTGCGTGCTTGATTGGATTCTGGCTAACAAGAATATTCTTTTCTTTCAATTCTTTTATTATTTCTTTTCTTGCTCCCTTTATCGGGAAGTTTTCGTATTTGCCTGCCAGTTTAGTCATTTTTCCATTTTCAGATATTGCTATTTTTATTGGCAAATCATACGCTTTCTGCCATTCCATATCTGTCTGGTCACCAAATGTACAACACATAACGATTCCCGTACCTTTGTCTTCTCTTACTCGCGCATCTTCGATGATTGGAACTTCAAAATCGTATAGTGGAACTTTCGCTTTTTTCCCGAGTAGTTTTTTGTAGCGTTTGTCATTTGGATTGAAAACTAGCGCGACACATGCGGGGAGAAGTTCTGGTCGTGTCGTCGCGATGGACACTTCTTCTTTTCCTATTTTGAAAATTATTTCGTTGAAAGTGGAATCCATTTCTTTATCTTTAACTTCGATTTGTGCCACTCCTGTTTTGCATTCTGGGCACCACATTGCCGGAGCATCTTTTCGGTAAACTCTGCCTTTTTTGTATAGGTCTAAAAATGATTCTTGAGATATTTTTCTTGAATGTGAATCTATTGTAGAATAAATTAAATTCCAATCACAACTTACTCCGAGGTTTTTCCAGTCGTTGCGGAATCTTGGCAATTCTTCCTTCAAAAAGTCCAAACATAATTTAATGAATTCTTCGCGAGGCATTTCTTTTGCTTTCACGTTTTTTCTTTTTTCAACTAATCTTTCAGTTGGTAGTCCGTTGTCGTCGGTGCCGAACGGATAAAATACGTTGAATCCTTGCATGCGTTTGTATCTCGCGATAAAGTCCTGTTGGGAATATGAGCAAGCATGTCCCATGTGCATTTCGCCCGAAACGGTTGGCGGAGGCATGTCAATTGAAAATATTTTTTTTGTTTCTTTCTGATTGAATTTGTAAACACATTCTTTTTCCCAAAATTCGCGCCATTTTTTTTCGATTTCTTGAGTTGTCTGTTTTTGTTCCATTTTTAATATAGCAATAAAGGGGTTAAAAATATGGTGGTTTGCTTAAATTTAAATATCTCTTTATGGTTTTTTATGTATGGTTTCGTACTTGCTTTTAACGCCTTTAGTTATTAGTTTTCTAATTACTATTTTTCTAATTCCGATTTGGATAAGGCGTGCGAAAAATGCTGGAATCGCTGGAAGGGATGTGCATAAAGTGAGCGATGCACTTGTTGCCGAATCTGGTGGTGTGAATGTGCTCGTCGGTTTTGTTTTCAGCGTGTTGATTTATGTGGCAATACAGACGTTTTATTATGAATCGACTACAAATATTTTAGAGATTTTGGCTTTGATTTCTGTTGTGCTCATGGCGTCATTTATAGGATTTGTCGATGACATATTGGGCTGGAAAATTGGACTTAATAAAAACTCGCGTTTATTGTTGCTTATTTTTGTGTCCATACCACTCATGGCAATTAATGCTGGGAAAGATTTAATTGCGATTCCTTTTATCGGGCAGGTTGAGTTAGGGTTCATTTATCCTTTAATTTTAATTCCTTTGGGGATTGTTGGTGCGACTTCGACTTATAATTTTCTCGCAGGATTTAACGGACTTGAAGCGGGACAGGGAATTCTTGTTTTGACAGCTATGGCTCTTGTCGCTTATTTTGGAGGATATTCCTGGTTGGCGCTCGTGGCTTTGTGTATGGTTGCGGCACTTTTCGCGTTTTTGCTTTTCAATTTATATCCTGCTAAAATTTTTCCAGGAGATTCTTTAACTTATGCCGTCGGTAGTTTGATTGCTGTTCTTGCTATTTTGGGAAGTTTTGAAAGAGTAGCTGTTTTCTTTTTTGCGCCGTATATTATTGAGGTATTTTTGAAATTGCGCGGTCGACTCGTGAAGCAGAGTTTTGCTAAACGAATGCCTGATGGGAGTTTGGATTTACAATACCCTCGAGTTTATAGTTTGAATCATGTAGCTATTTTGGGCATGAAAAAATTAGGTATTAGCCCTACTGAAAGGAAAGTGGTATTTTGTGTTTGGATGTTCCAGTTATTAATAATTATTTTAGGATTCATTATTTTTAGAGATGGAATATTTAACGTAAAATAATGGATAAATCTCGAGCGATTAGACAACTGATATCTTTGGAGAATTTTGAAGTTCGCGTAGGGATGCGACTTGCTGCCGAGTCGTGGGATGAAGAATGGAAGACACTTATCGCGACGATAATGAGTGCGCAGTCGCGCGACGAGACGACTCTCGTAATAGCTGAGAAATTGTTTGATAAATTTAACAATTTGAATAAATTGTCCAGCGCGAAATATTCTGATGTCTTGAAAATTTTTAGCGGGTTGAATTATAATCGGACCAAGGCGAAGAATGTCGTTAATTGCGCGAAAGAAATTGTTGAGCAATATCGCGGAAGAGTGCCACATGACTTCTCAAAATTAATTGAGCTTTCTGGCGTTGGGCGCAAGACGGCAAATGTTTTTTTATCGGAATATGGTCATGATGAAATTGCTGTCGATACGCACGTTTTTCAGATTGCGCGGAAATTAAATTGGAGTGATGCGAAAACGCGCGAGGGTGTTGAAAAAGATTTGCGCGCACTATTTCCACGGAAATTTTGGAGTAAATTGAATCCAGTTTTAGTGCGGTTTGGCAAAACTCATACGAGTAGGAAGGAAAAAGAAAAAATACTTTCGGAAATCCGCGAGACGAGATAGAAACAATAGATTTTTATATTCCTTTTTATGTATTTTTTTATGGCTCAAACAAAGTTTGTTTATGATTCAAAACTAAATGAGTATGCTTTCGTATACATTGGAAGAAAGTTTTGAACATGGCTCAAGAAACTCAGATGCAGATGCCTGGAATGTTTGGCGGAATGACTCGATATAATGAGGAGTTTCACAGCAAATTTGCATTTTCGCCAAAAGCAGTTATAGCATTTCTTATTTCGATTATAACTTTCGTAGTTATGTTAAAGGTTTTTTGGCCGATTAGTGCTTAGAGATATTGTTTTATTTGATAAATTACTTTTTTTGTCTGAAATATAAAAATGTTTAAATAGTGAATAAGATTTTTTGCGATAGGTGATGAAATGTCAAGCGGACGAGATTTAAGAGACCAGATGAATAGTGACGCTGTGGCTGATGCTTTTTCTTTTTTAGTGTCTGGTAAGAAAGGGTACAAAACAGTTATTGAGAGAAAAGTTGAACCGATACGTTGTTCTGGGTGTAATATTGTTTTGTCAGATAATATCAAGTTTTGTTCGGAATGTGGGACTAAAGTTGTTTTGATGAAGAAGTGATTTCTAAATTTTAGTGTGGGGAGAAACTGGATGAGTGTAAGGTTTAAATAATCTTTTTTTGATTTCTGATTATGTTTGGAGGAATTGACCCGAAGAAGATGCAGGCGATGATGCGCCAGATGGGAATCAAACAGGAAGAAATAGATGCTGTGCGAGTCGTTGTTGAACGAGTCGATGGCGGAAAGACGATTATCGATAATCCTTCTGTCGTGAAGATAATTATGCAAGGGCAGGAAAGTTGGCAGATTTCGGGCGAGGCGCGTGAAGAAGAGGCGTCTGGATTTAGTGCGGAAGACGTTCGTTTGGTGGCGGAGAAGACGGGCAGGTCTGAGGAAGATGCGCGAAAGGCACTTGAGGAGTCTGGTGGTGAAGTGGCTGAAGCGATTGTTAAGTTGAGTTAGATATTATTTGAATAATTGTCTGTCGAAGTTACATTTTAGTATTGTGTCTTAGTAGTAGTTATAGTCGTTAAGTGATTAGAAAGGTATAAAAAGCGATATATATTCTTAGTTTTCCTTTGATGTGGGTTTTGGTATGTTATTTGACGACGTAATTAAAGAAAAGATTAGTGCCGATCATTTACTTTATGTAAGCTTAAAATATACGAAAACCTGTGACGTTATTCTTAATTTGCTGGCGAGGTGGAAAATAATGATTGATATTTCGTTTGATATCTTGATAAAGAAGGTCGGTAAGAAATGGAAACCGGTGCCGAACGCGCCGAGGGCAAAAGTGATTCAATTACGGAAGATTTATGCAGATGAACCGATGGTGATGGAGGCGTTGGACTTGTATGAGTTTTTTAGGGATGTTGAACAGCTGGATAAAATGCGCGAGAGCGAGTTCAGGAAAGGAGTTAATTTGAAAGTTCAGTACAAAACTTCGACGGTGAACGTCAATCTTGAGAAGTTGGCAGAGTATTCGCAAATTCTCGAAAGGTTTATAAGCTATTTGAAATAATTCAGAATCGTAGGATTATGAAAGTCATAACAATAACTTCTGGAAAGGGCGGTGTCGGTAAGACTACGACGGCTATTAATTTGGGAACAGCATTGAATTCTTTTGGTAAGGAAGTAATAATTGTTGATGCGAATTTGACGACGCCTAATGTTGGATTGCATTTGGGTGCGCCGATTGTGCCGGTTAATTTGAATCATGTTATGCAAGGAAAGGCAAAAGTAACTGATGCGATTTATGAGCACGAATCTGGAACGAAGATTATACCTTCGTCTCTTTCGGTAAAGGAATTGAGAAGAATAAATCCTGAAAAACTTAAAGATATTACTAAACGTTTGAGGGGACTTGCTGATTTTGTTATTCTTGATTCTGCTGCTGGTTTAGGCGATGAAGCTACAAAGTCGATGGAAGCTGCTGACGAATTAGTTATTGTTACTAATCCTGAGATTACTGCAGTTACTGATGCTTTGAAAACGGTAAAGCTTGCGCAAGAATTAGGAAAATCTGTGCGAGGCGTGATTGTGACGCGAGTTGCCGGCGACAAGAATGAAATGTCTATTGGAAATGTTAAAGAAATGCTTGACTTGCCAGTTCTTGGCGTCGTGCCTCATGACAAAAACATTCTTGCCTCTTTAAGACATAAAGATTCTGTGACTCATCTTTATCCATATTCGCGTTCGGCTTTAGCATATAAGAGAATTGCTGCGAAGATGGCTGGAATTTCTTATGAAGAGCCAAGTTTCTGGCAGAAATTACTTGGTTAATTTAACTAATAATTTTTGATTAATGTATTTTGCTACCTGGAGTTATTTCTTTTTCTGGTTGGATAAAGAAAACTTCGGTTTTGCTTTCGTTTGATGCTGCTAAAATCATTCCTTCGCTTTGGATTCCTCTTAGATTTACTGGCTCGAGATTTGCGACAAATATTGCTTGTTTGCCTTTGAGTTCTTCTTTTTTGTAATGTAATTTTAGACCTGCGACTATCGTTCTGTTTGTTGGCTCGCCCAAGTCAACCGTCAAGACATAGAGTTTGTCGGCTTTTGGATGGTCGTCCACGAATACGATTTTGCCGACTCTTAAATCGAGTTTTTCAAAGTCACCGTATGGAATTTTTGTTGAAGTCATTGTATTTTTTTAAATAAGATTTCTGATTTTTTAATATTTGTTGTTTTGAGGGGTTTGTCTATTTCTTTTAAGTCAATTTTGAAATTGAATGTTTTTGCAATTTTTTCTGATGTTTCTGGTATGAATGGGCTCAATAGTATTGTTGCGTTTTTTATTGCCAACACTAATTCGTACAAAATCTTTCTAGAGTTCGATTCACTCTTGCTGTTGGATTTCTCATCTGATGATTGCGAAGCTCCTCCCTGCGGTGAACGAATTTCCCAGGGTTTTTTTGTTTGGATGTATTCATTTGCTTTGTCGATGTATGCGAATATTTCATTCAGCGCTTTATCTAATTCATAATTTTTAATTAAGTCTGATACTTTTTTGTAAGTTGGTTCTATTTTTATTGTCGGTGTTGTTTTTTCCAAGCCGTATTTTTCAGCTAATGTTGAAACTCTACTGATTAAATTTCCTAATTTATTTGCTAATTCGTTGTTGTGTCTTTCTACGAGGGCTTTTTCGTTGAAGTCGCCGTCTTCTCCGAGGACGAAATTTCTACATATGAAATATCTGATGCTGTCCGCGCCGTATTTCTCGGCAAGCAGTTTTGGAGAGATTGCATTTCCGAGAGATTTTGAGATTTTTTGACCATTGACAGTTAGGAATCCGTGAATGAAAATAGTTTTGGGTAATTCAAGTGACGCCGACTTTAGGAATGCTGGCCAATATACTGCGTGGAACCAGCCGTTGTCTTTTCCTAATAAATGGATGTCTGCTGGCCAGAACTCTGCGTTTTTTCCCGCGCCGGAAATGTAATTGAATAGTGCGTCAAACCACACGTAAGTTATGTGTTTTTTATCCAACGGAAACGGAATCCCCCAGCTGAAACTTGTTCTTGAAATGCTTAAATCTTTGAGACCTTCTTTTACTCTGTTGATTATTTCGTTTTTTCTTTCCAAGGGTAAAATTATTTTTTTGTCTTTGTATAATTTAAGAAGGAAGTCTTGATATTTTGATAATCTGAAAAAATAAGATTCTTCTTTTAGTAATTCGAGTGGGCGATTGTGCAACGGGCATTTGTTTTCTATCAAATCTTTTTCAGTGTAGTATGCTTCACAACCGACGCAGTATAATCCTTCATAGTTTCCTTTGTAAATGTCTCCGTTTTCGTCGCATTTTTTTATTATTTCTTGGACGAATTTTTCGTGGTCTTTGTCTGTCGTTCTGATGAATCTATTCGGTTCGATGTTTAGCGAATTCCATGCATCTTTGAATTTTTCTGATATTTCGTCAACAAATTGTTTCGGAGATTTTCCGGATTTTTCGGCGGATTCCTGAATTTTTTTGCCGTGCTCATCTGTTCCCGTCAGAAAAAAAACTTTTTCGCCCAAGAGTTTGTGCCAGCGTGCGAGAACGTCCGCTATGATTTTTTGGTACGCGTGGCCGATGTGCGGTTCTGCGTTTGGATAGTCGATTGCTGTCGTGACGTAAAATGTTTTTGCCATATTTTAATGGGTCGGCGAAGGTATAAAAATGTTTTATTTGTGTAAGAATTGTCGCGTTATTTATTTGCGCGTGAGGCAGTTTGCGCCGGTGGTCTATCGGTATGATTTCGGCTTCCCAAGCCGACGAGCCGGGTTCAATTCCCGGCCGGCGCATTTGGAATTGAACATACTGCGAAGCAAAGCTTCTTGTAAATTCAAAACAAGTATATTTTGAACACTGCACAACTCTTCGGAGTTGCTGGCCTCAAACTCTTCGAGTTATGAGGTGCTCATCGCGAACAAGTCGCGCTGGCAGCTCCAAATCTGGCGATTTGAAGCATTCTCGGTCGGCGCATTTGGAATTGAAGTTAGTCTATATTATTAAAAAGTCTTTTTTTTATTGAGCATTTGTGGGGCCGTGGGGTAGTTTAGTTAGCCTTCCAGCTTCGGGGGTTGGTGACCCGGGTGCGAATCCCGGCGGTCCCATCAATTTCTGATGAAATTGCTGGCGCTCACAGCGTCTGATGGCGCAAATTTGACATTTCAAAATGTTTATTAATGTTTTTTACTATCTTGTTACGATGGTGGTAAAAAAAGATACGAGTTTGGAAATTAATGAGTCCGAATATTTGAAACATTCTAAAGAGCATGCTTTGAGAAATAGTTTGGCTGAAGGTTGTGCGCAGTCTGTTGCTGTAAATATGTCGAGTGGATTTTTGACGCCGTTTATGTTGGCGGTTGGCGGAAATAGTTTTCATATTGGGCTTTTGAGTTCATTGAACGGTTTGGCTGATCCTGTCGGCGAGATTACGGGGAGCAAACTTATGGAAAAGCATTCGCGCAGAAAATTGTTGATGAGTGCAAAGATTTGGATTGCGATTTTACAGCTACCGATGATTTTGTTTGCTTATTTATTTTGGAAAGGTCAGTTTGTTTCTGCGTTGCCTTGGCTCATTGTAGGTTTGTGGGGACTTGCGATTCCATTTATTTTTGGAATTGGATATGTTTCTTTTCTTTCGTGGCTTGGAGATTTAATTCCTGCCGAGAAAAGGGGTGAATTTTTTGCCAATCGTGGTAAAGTTACTGGAATCGTCGGACTTATTACGTTTTTAGTCACGGGATTTTTGCTAGATTTGTTCAAGACGAAAGGATTTGTTTTGCTCGGATTTTCTATTTTATTTGGAGTAGCAATATTGTTTAGATTTATTTCTGCACATTATACTTCAAAAGTTTTTAATCCTCAATTTCGTGTGAAGAAAAAATCTTACTTTTCGTTTGTTGGATTTTTGAAGAGATACGATAATTACGGAAAATTTGCAGTTTATCAGGCTATTTTTAATTTCGCGATTATGATTTCCGCGCCGTTTTTTGCAGTTTATATGCTCGAGGATTTGAAATTTGATTATACGACTTATACTTTTATTTCATTGAGTTCGACGATATTTTATTTGTTATTTTCGCCTTTGGCTGGGAAATTTTCCGATAGATATGGGAATATCAAGTTAATGTATTTTGGCGCATTCTTGTTTCCCGTAGTGCCTTTGTTGTGGATTTTTTTGAAGCATCCTGTTTCTTTAGCGTTGATTCCCGGAATCGTTTCAGGATTGGCGAACGCCACGTTTGCAATCGGCACGACCGATTTTTCATATGACGCAACTTCGAAGGAAAAAAGAGGTCTTTGTTTTTCTTATTCTGCGTTGCTGACTGGTTTCGGAATTCTTGGGGGAAGTTTTATCGGAGGATTTTTAGTTGAGTATGTACCGATTAATTTCATCAAACCGCTGTTTTTTGTTTTCGTTTTGTCTTCTGTCTTGATGACATTCGCATCGCTTTATTTTCTGCCGCAGTTGAAAGAGAATCGCACGTTTGAAAGGATAAAGGGTTTACATTTGGATTTGGCGCATCCCGTGAAGACGATTCATTCAATGGTTGTATGGAACAGACAGTTGTCGCATTGGCAACCGCCTTTGCTTGGAAGGTCGGGGAAGAAATAGATTAGTTTAGAGTTGGCTATTTGTTCTTTTTACAGTTTCGCAAAATTTTAAAAGGATGATTGTGCTTAGTTTTCGATGTTTTCGAGTAAAAAATGTAAGCGTTGTGAAGGTAAGGTGAAGGAAGACCATAGTTTTTGCCCTTTTTGTGGACTCGATTTAAGAAATCCTGAAGCTGATATGCGAGATTTTGGGATGCTTGGAAAGAATGATAATGTTCTTGGAACGCCTTTGCTTGGTGGAGGGGCTATGGGTTTGCCGGGAGATTTTAGTGCGATTTTTGCGCAGGTTATGAAAATGATGGAACATCAACTCAAAAATGCCGAAACTGAAAATGTTGATTTTGGTGATATGAAACCGGAGGTTAAGCGGTTGCCGAATGGAATCCAGATTAAGATTGGGCCACGAATGACTGGAAAATTGCCACCGAAACAAGAAGCAAAACCGCGAGTTATTACTGACGAGCAAAAGGCGCGCATGAAAGTTTTGCCGCGCGGTGAGGCGAGAGTAGATGTGCGGAGATTCAGCGATAAAGTTGTTTATGAGTTAAACGCGCCGGGCGTCGATAATGTTGAAGATATTTTCGTTTCAAAACTGGAGTCAGGTTATGAAGTGAAGGCTGTTGGAAAGAAAAAGATTTACGTAAATAGTTTGCAAGTTGAATTGCCTTTGAAAAAATATTTTGTGAAAGACGATAAGTTGACGATGGAATTTGGATTAGAGTAATTAAATTATTTTTTGGATGAGCGAGATGAGTGAGTTTATTTCTGATATTTGCGGATAGTATCCCGGAGCTGCGATTATAAAAATTCCCACGAGAATTATTGCGAATAATAATTTGATGCTCTTTTTCATAAAGGTATGGGGATTTTTTCATATTTAAACCTATTTTATGCGGGGAAGAGTGCTCGCTGACCGCGGTCATCGGCAACTCCAATTCTTCGAATTGAAGTGATTCGAACGAATCCTCTGTGATATCTCCTTACTCTCTTGCTCGACCCTCCTCGTATACTTCGGAGTATAGTTGTGAACAAGTCACAACAAACATTAAACTCAGCAGTTTAATGACTCCCTGCGGAGTAATGAGATGCGGGGAAGAGGATTCAGAAATACAACTTTCTTAAAAAGAAAGTTCTATGAGTCAAAGAATTATATTTGTATTTTTGATAAAATATTTTGACTTATGTACAATTCGCTATTCGCGAATTAAAGAAGTTAGAATAACTTCTTAATGCGGGGAAGAGGATTCGAACCTCTGTAAGCACTAAGCTACTGCGGCCTAAACGCAGCCCGTTTGACCGCTCCGGCATCCCCGCATAATCATTTTATCAAATGACGTTCTTTAAATGTTTGGTTTTTGAATTTGTGACAAATGGGCAATTTTATAAACCATCTAAATCTTCTTTTCTTGATCGTGTAGCTCAGCCCGGTAGAGCACTGCTCTGATACGGCAGGGGTCCCAAGTTCAAATCCTGGCACGATCATCCTCGCCACGTTTTTGATAAGTTGACAAATTAAATTCGCGCGAATTAATTAATCTTGAAAAATTATTTCAATATTTTTTGTTAGAATCTTTTTCTTATTCGAAATTAATTATTTACCTAAACTGCATGTGGAACTACAACCATCTCCGTCACGGGGTAAGCATTCTCCTCCGGTTTCGCATTCTACAGCTGATAGGCAAGGAGTTCCGTCGTCGCATTGCATTCCGTCGTCGCATTGTTCGCCAGATTCGACGCAGAGGTTATTCGTGCAAGTTTCTGTCAGGCTGTCGCAATTTACATTAGCTATGCAGAATCCTCCGTTGCCACAAACTGAGCTTGGAATACAATTACTTGGTTCGCCAGTACATGTGTAACCTGAGTCTATTTGACATAAGTCGTTACAACCTACAACGCCTATATTACCTGCGTCGCATTGTTCGTTTTGTTCTATCGCTCCATTGCCACAGAATGATTGGGCGCTTCCGTTTTGATTTTGTTGGTTTATTCCTGCGTTGCTTATCGAACCGGTCGCAGTTTGAGGCGTTTGGCTACTAGCCCATAAGTAATTGATTTGGATGTTTTCATTTCCTTTCAAGTTTAAGCATCCTGGAATTGATATGCTTTGGCGCTCTCCCGGATTAATATTCTCATTTGCTGTTGTTAAGCAAACGACGCGCCCTTCACGAGATATTCGCAGACCCCTAACTGTTACCGATATTGGTCCGGAATTTGTTAGTTCGATGACTATCTCTCCAGTCAGTGCGTTGTAAGTTTGTTGTGCGGTGAATGGTGGAGATATAATTGGTTGAACTTGAATAGTTTGGCTGTTATTAAATGCTCCAAAATAAGAGAGTGCTCCGATTGCGACAATCGCTGCTAAAATTGCCCAGCCGTATGTTATGAGAAATTCCATCGCTGCTTGACCTCTGCGCGAATAATTTGAAGATTGTTTAGTCGTGACAAGCAGAGTGCTGAATAATTTAATTATTTGTTCCATTGCTGTAGCTATTGATTAATATCTTTTCTAAGTTTAATAAATAATAAAAAAAATAAATTTATTTAGGCAGCAATTGGTGCGCGGATTGAACCTGTTGCAGTTTGATTTAGAGCACTTCCTTGCTTGTGGTATACAATATTTATATTTCCTGCGTAATTATTTCCCGCAGTTACTGTGCCTACGCATGGTCCGATATCTCCAAATAATGTTTGGACACCTGGATTCATGGTTGTCGTATATGCCTTTGTGCAGTCTGTTCCTACGTTTGAGCCCGTGCCTGTGACTGTGATACCGTCAACGATAATTGTGTCTCCACCACTGTTTACTAGTTCAAGTTTCACATTTGGACCCGTAGCAGTTATTTGCCATGAGGCTGCGTAAAATGGATTGTTCATAATCGCTGTATTTCCTGCAAGTTTACCTGGACTGAAAACTCCGAAGTATGCAAGAACACCGATGGCAACAATCGCTGCTAAAATTGCCCAGCCGTATGTCATAAGGAACTCCATAGCTGCTTGACCTTTTTTGTGTTGCATGATTTACCTCCTTTTTAACGAATACGTCTTTATGTTAATTTTAAGAAGTATATAAATATTACTTATTGTCGAATGATTATTGTTCTTGTTGGTTCTTTATCCGCATGTCGCGTTGTATGTTGCGAGGTGTGAGTCGTCGATATAGAACCAGCTTGGCATTCCTGAAACTTGACAGAATGACGGACTTGATGCTGAGAAATAAATATAATCTACGATTGATTTTTGTTGCACTGAAAGGCCTTTGCTTTGTAGCGTTTGGACATCGACGAGCGACTCGATTCCGTAGGGGCTGTTCGTGCTTAAGTTGCCTTCAAATCTGTCTAAGAAACTCGGAGCTTGAGTTGACGCTTTGTAGTATTGGCTTGTTGTATGGTTTAACAGCGACGCGGAGTTGAACGAGGAATAAATTGTCTGATTTATTTTTGTTACGATAAGACTGCCAGTGTTTATGATATAAACTGGGTCGTCGAAATAGTAAACTGGGATTATTCCCGTCGCCGATAGTGCTGTGTTCCATGATGCGAGATTGTTTTCATCTTTGATTGTGAAATTGCCTCCGAGTGTTATGCGCACGTGCCAAGGGTCGATTTGGTCGATGTTTGCTTTCGGATTTACGAGTGTTATGTTTATCGCGATTTTGCGTCCCAATGTTTGGAGGTCGTTCGTGATGTCTGCAAATGTTGCGCCGAGCATTATTGGTTGTGGTTGATTGTTGAACGTTCCGTTGAAAAACATTTCCTGAAAACTCGCATTAACGTCTGAAATATATGAGCCGGTTTCGATTATGCGATTCTCAAATGTGAATAGCGATCTGAATCCTGCGATAAATAATTTTCTTTCTAAGTCTTGATTGATAGAGTTGATGAATATGTTCATCGTGCCTATTCTTTTTTGAATTGCTTTTCTTTCTTGGAAGTTTGAGTATAATGTGTAAGACGTGAGGAGGAGAGTTATTATGACGATTGTTGTCGCCATGAAAAAAACGCCTTTACGATTTGAAATTAATCTGTAAGTTTTACCCGCTGTCGTTTTGTGCTTTTTTGCGCATTGGCGCGTGCAATGTGGATTATCCAAATTTAGTCCCATACTCTTATTTGCACCTCGCTTTGCCAAGTGAATGGAATTCCAGCAACTTGAGACATATCAATCTGCAAGGCTTGCTCCGTGAATTTTGGATCTATCTTATTATTGCCATCTAAATCTAACTGCAAAATTAAATTGTAAATCGCTACTTGGAATGCGTCGTTGGAATCGTGTGTGAATCCAACCGTCGAAGGGAAATAGCATTGATTCGAGCCATTGTATCCGACAGGAGCTGATAATGTCAGATTTGTACCGTCGTCAAATTGGATGTTCCAGTTACAACCTTGTGCGGTGGCTAATATTGGCGAGAATGAAGAGAAATTTTTAGCGACAGTGTAAATTATTTTGTTCGATGTCGAGCCAACTGTAGTGTTTGTCGGTGCGACGCCTGTTGTTAAAACAATAGTATTTTGCGCGAGGACGGATGCGACTGGCAAGATTATCGAATATGGGTCGCCGAGTTTTGTGTAAGACGTGCCGAATTTATTTATATCATACGCTACATTGTTATTGAGTTTTACTTTTTCTGTCCATCTTGCGCCAGAATATGACATGACTTGTGCGTCGAGAACTGTTGAGTTTGCGTATGTTTGGAATGTTCCTTGAGTCGTGTTTGTGAATTGTTCTTCAAGTGGGAGAATTAATCCAAACGGGTTTTGCACGGATGCAGATGTAAATTCTATAACTGAATCCGGATATAAAATTGTGTTTATGTTTCCGGTGATTGCACTTAACGTTTGTCCGCGATATGTTGCAAGTATGAGATTTGCTATTTCTTGATAAACTTGTGCGAGTTGAGTTACATTACTTAGATAATAATTTCCGCCACCGCAAGTAGCTACTTGTTGAAGAGTTGTTTCTGCGGCGCTTCCGGGAAGTATGTCAAATCCGACGGTGTGAACGGTGATGTTGTGTTTGTTTTTTGCGTCGCATGCAGATTGTATTGCGTGGTCGTGCGGGTCATCCGTCGTGTCGCTGTCACCATCCCAATCTGGAACGGGGTCAAGACCACAGACTTTGTTTGAATCTCCGTCACCCATCACAATCATAGTTTTTGTTCTGTTTGGTTCGTTTGTTCCATCACAGAGTGGCTTGCTCAAATATACTTGGACTTTATCTATTGCGTAACTTATTGTAGAATTTTCAGTTAGGAAATTTATTCTGGCTACGTTTGTTAGGTTTGCAGACGCCTGAATATTATTTCCGACAAGCGCATTATTTACGTATAAATTAAATTGTGCGGTTGATGGAATGGTTTGAACTGAAATGTTGTAAACTGAATTTAGAATGTAGGGGGTTATTGCGGTGTCGTTGTTTCGTATTTGGCCGTCGTACATTTTTAGAATGATGTAGTCTTGGTATGCTGTTCCAAATGAGTCTATTCCTTCAATTTCTATTCTTGCTCTTCCATTTCCGGTGCTGTGGTTTATCATGAAATTTATTGTGATGTTATCTTCTTCTGGTGCGAAGGCGTGCGCCATGCTTGCGTCAGAACTGCTGTAACTTATTTTTGCAGCTCTGTCGCCTTCTAAACTTTGAGATGTGATTTCAACTGATGAACCAAACGGCTCAGTGATTACCCATCCGATTGGGTTGGTTCCAGACGTCTGCCCGTTAAAGTTGTCAAATAAAGTTTGATTGTCAAAACATCTTATTGCTTTTATTATTCCACAACATATGCAAGTTGTGCCGTCGGCATCCCAAGTTTCATTTACTAATTTTTTTAGTGAATTGCTTGAATTGGAAAGGCTATGGAAGTCTGGTTTTTTTGCCCAACGTTCAAAACCGGCAAGGCCGACTCGACTATTGTTGGATTCTAATATTATATCTATCAATAATTTTGTAGCATTTTTTGCGTCGTTGATTTTACAGGGGCTGGCACTCAAATTAGTTTGGTAACCAATGGGACAATTACCATCCATACTTCCAGACAAATCTGTTACAGATATGACGTCAACTTTTGTAGTTACATTGAACGAGAGATTTTCTAAACCCAATCTTATCGGCGTAGTTTTGTTGCTAAGCCAGTTATAATTTCCGAGTTTTGATAAAAGGTAAGTGTTATTCAAGTTGATTGTTTCTCTGCCGTTGGTAGTTCTGTTAAAAACCGTGACGTTTCCGATGTTGAGAAATGTTACGTATGGACTGTTCAAATCGAGCGTGATGTTGAGTGAGTTTAAATCGGAAGGGATATGAAGACCGTCGTAAAGATTTATTATTCCGTTTATTCCGGGGAGATATTGTTTTTTTGTCTGTTGTGTTGAATTGCTGTCGTAAGTTATTTTGAGAAATCCTCCTGCGATGTATAATTCGTTTCCATTAAATTCAATTAAGTTTTTTCCGGAGTTGAACTTTGAAAGGTGGGGAGTTAAATCATATTTTTGCGGAGTGGATTCGGATTGCGATTTTTGGAAACTGCCGGCGCTCAAGTTGTTGATATATAATGTGAAATTATTATTTATTGCAATTTCAAGTTCGGCAGAGGTAATGTTTCCGAAATATTCTATTTTTGAAGTTATATTGCCGTCCCCGACGTAGCCACCGAAGTAAGAATATTTTGTGCGATATGTATTTGATAAAAATCCGCGAGCGGAGTAACCCGACACCACGCCTGTGCTGTTTAGTCCACCCAATCCACTGACGATGTATCTTTCAGCAATTATGTTGCTCGCATTTTCGTATGTGCTTGAATTTGATGAGTATATTAGTTTTCCATTAAACCATATTCCTAAATTCTCGTTTATGTCTATGTCTTGAAGTAGGATGTTCGCCAGGGTTCTCGCCAGAGTTTCATTAGTGATAGTTAGTATTCCTATTTGGTCAATGGCGGTTTTGTTTGCGTCCAAGACGTTCGTCGAAACCAATGACTGGACATAGACGTCGTTTATTTCGCCAATTTTAATGGAAGATAATGAGAGCAATATATCTTTTGATATTTGACTTTCGTATTTGTTTATTTTCATCATTGGCACGATGAGAAGGATAACTGCTAAAATTATAGTAAATGATAGAAGAGCATCTAGACTAAAGAAAATACCTCTTTTTTTCATCTTTTTTTATGGGATTTTTAGTTCTTAAATATGAGGTTTATTCCCAAATATAAATGTTAAGCGCGACAATTTTATTCTGATAAATCGTCGCGCGGGTTATTTTTATTATGTTTTTTGTTTGAACGCCGTCAAAGCTTTGACCGATGCCACCAACATTACTACCATTTATGGCGATTTGTTGTGAAAAATTCATGAAGAAATTATGTCTGAGGTTGAGCAGGGATTTTGCCTTTGCATATCCTTGCGGGCCTTGATTGTTTGCTAAGTTGTAAAATCTCTCGAGTTTCGTTTCGTTAATTTTTTTGTCAGTTGTGATTCCGAGTCGGATTACATTGTTCTCGTCCCAGTCTGCTGGAAGACCTTCGCTGAGTAGCATTTCTGTTGCGAATTCTCCTTCTGTGAAAAATTTATCCAGAGTTTCCTGACTTTCTTTAGGATAGTTTATTGCGTAAATGTATATAGCTACAATTCCAGATATGAATATCAGACTCGCAACCATCACGTCAAAGCCCCACGCCTGCGCTTTTTTTTGTGAGCGTTTCATTTTCCGATAATTTTGTTTATGCGCTTTGTTGAAACTTGTATTCCGTGTTGACCTATTTCAAACATATGGACTCTTTTCGAGTGTTTGACGCCACGCATTTTCATTATTTCCAAATATCGTTTGCGCTCGCCTTTATCTTGTAAGTAATATATGAGAATGATTGAGTCTGATTCAAATTCAATTGGTTTCGTGTTCAACTCTTTTTCGTTCAGTGGGTCTTCTTCCAAAGTTAAAAGAGAAGTGCAGTTCCAGTTGCCAATCATATTGAATAACATTATTGCCGCTTCTCTTTTTTCGAGTTCTTTTTCAAACAACAGGATGAACGAGGTGATGCTGTCAATTACGATTCGTGTTATGCCTTGTTTGACGATAGTCGATTCTATAGTTCCGCCACCTTCTTCTAACATTGTTTTGACTTTTGCCGGAGTGTATTCGAGGAAAGTGAGTAGCTTTTTGCGTTCATAGTTCTCCAGATTCCATCCGAATTCAAGCATGTTTTTGTAAAATTGTTCTTTTTTTTCTTCAAAAGTTACATATAGACATTTTTCGCCACGTTTTATTCCTTCGACGAGAAATTGTGTTGCTAAGATTGTTTTTCCGCTACCTGCGCCACCGACTATGACGTTTACGGATTTTTTTTCAAATCCACCCTCTATTAATTTGTCAAGATTTGGAACGCCGGTCGGCACTTTTTTTTCTTTTTCAGAATTCGAACTTTTTTTAATTTTATTATTTTCAAGGTTTAACAATTTGTCAATGTCAATAGTTTTTACATGACTCTTCTTTTTACTTTTCATATAACTTTTACGGCGGCTTTGTATAAAAACCTATCTAGCTTTATTTGTATTAACTCAGCTTATTCGCTACCGATATTTTAAATTATTCAACTGGATATTTTGATGTGTGTGCTTTTTGAGATTTTTAGAAATTAAAAAATTCCGCGAAATATTTCAACAAGAGAGTGCGGACTGAGAAGAATATTGCGAGGCTCACTGATAATATAGGGATGATATATTTTACACCTTCTTTCTCTTCGCCCTTCGTGACTAGACCTAGAACGAACGCACCGATAAAGTCTATTGCTATGAGAAATGCGACTGAAAAATAAATTACGAATGATACAGATATGTCTATTTTTGAGAGTGTGAATGGTAGATTGACTGATGCTTGGACTTCGGGTATCGTCGACAGAACGTTGGTGAGCACTTCGACGAGAACTGTTGAAAGACCAAATAGTCCCGGTGCACCGATAGTTATAGCTGCGAATATAAAAATCACATACATGAGAACATTTGATGCGGCTCGCTTTTGAATGAAGTAGCGTTCGCGCGCGTTTGAGGCAGTTTCTTCAAGTAGAACTGCGATGTTTCCACCAGATTTTAGTCCGGAGAGAATTAAAGATACAGTTCTTTGGATTTTTTGAGAATGTGTGCGCTGACCCATGTCAAATATCGCGCTTTCAATATCTTTTCCAGTCATTAATTCTTTACCTAGTTTTGTTATTTCTTTATCGAGTGGGTCAAATTCTTTACGCGCCGACATAAGCAAAGCATGGTCTGTCGGCATTCCTGCGCGGAGATTGCTCGCCATCAATTGTAGAAAATCTGGAAAGGCATTTTCCATTTTTTTTATTCTGCTGTATTCATCCAATTTTAGTTTCATTATCTGATAGAATGATAGAATTATTACCGTGCCTACGAACCAGATTGCCGAGGCTAAAATACTTTGTTTGATTGTCCCGATGAGTGCTCCAACCACTAGCGCGAGAAATATATTTAAGATTATTTTCTTTTTTCTTTTCGGATCTTTTTCTCTATATTTGGTTGTTGTCATGTTATTAGTGTTGGTCTCGCTGAACGTATCGCACCGAGAAACATTATTTGAATGAAGATTGTGAACATGAAGAGCCCGCCGTATAGCATCATCGTGACGTTTTTGCCAAGTCCGACCATTGACGAAATTATCGTGAGGAAAGTTATTGCTAGCGCTGGGAGAATGATTGTTACCAACATGTAAAACATCACGAGCGGATTGAGTTTGTTGCCATAAGTTTGTATTTGGACAATTTGCTCTTCGTTTAAGAGCCGTAGACTTCCTTTGATTACCGTCGATATGTCACTACCCGATTTCATTCCATTGCTAATTTGCCAGAGCGTTCGTCTAAAATAAGGCGATGAATTTTTCTCTCCTAATTCTTCCAGAACCTCAATTTGCGGAGCACCTGCGTTTATTTTTTTCACGGCTTTTTTGAATTCCGTGCTAATTTCTCCATAATCTGCAACGGAAATATTTACCAAAATATTGAAGAGTGGAACTCCTGAACTTAACTGGACGAGCATATCTTCGAGGGCAGGCATCAGATTTTTTTCTAATTGTTTTTGTTTTCTATTGAAGTGAACTTTTGGATAAGATAGCTGTGCGAAAGAAACGAATGCGCACGCGCAGAAAGTAAGCACTAAAGATAGGGCGATTGGCGACGGAGATTTTGTCAAAATTGTGATGGAGGTAGCAACTGCAAAAATAATTACGAAGCTTATGATGAAACTATGCGCGCAGATATTTAGGTATTGTTCTCTTGTTACGCCAGAGTCAGAGTTTTCTAGATAATAGTCAAGTCTTGAGTATTTTTTTCGCTGTTGAAATGTCTTTATGAGCATCGGCCTTTTTCTCAGCCGGTCCAATGTGGCGAATGTAAACGGTATATGGAACTTCATTTTCCATAGTTTAGGACAAACTTTATATCGTCCTTGGCCATTTTTTTGAGCAACAGCTCTTTGTTTTGATAATACAAATTAATGGTTTTCCCTAAATTGTCTAGATTTCTTATTTTGTTTTTGATGAGCCACGACAATATTTTTTTCTTGAGAGTTAATTCTTTGTTTATCTCTTCTTCTGACATGCTTGTGTGTCGGCTTATCTCTTCAAAAAACTTGGAGCTTTTGCTGTGCTTTACTAATTTATCGCTTTCTGCAGACCAACGATATAGCGTGTTTGCTTTTGCGGTATCGGCTTCTGTTTCTATTTCTGCAATTTGCAAAACTCTTCTGATTCCTCTACGTCTGTCGCGGAACATGACGACGTTGAGACTTATCGCGTTTAACAGGTTCGCTGGAATATCTAGAGGTGGATGAGTTAGACGAGAAATTGTTTCTGCCGCCGAGTCTGCGTGGAGGGTTGCGTAGACGGAGTGTCCAGTATGCATTGCTTCGAACAAGACCATCGCTTCTTCGTGCTTTCGCATTTCGCCGAGAATTATTCTGTCTGGACGCATACGTAATGAATTCACGAGTAGATCGAGCATTGTGACTGCACCTTTGCCTTCAGCGTTTGGCAATCTTGTGACGAGCGGTGTCCAGTATAGAAATTCTGGGAGCATCAATTCTTTAGTATCTTCAATTGAGATTATTCTTTGATTCGGAGGAATAAATGGCATACATGCATTTAGCAAAACTGTTTTTCCCGACGCTGTGCCACCAGAGATTATCACATTCATTTCAAATTCAACTGCGAGCCAAAGCAGGGCGGCTGTTTCCAAATCGCAAGTGTTGTTATTGATTAAGTCGATTATTGTATATGGGTCCCTTGAAAATTTTCTTATGACTATTGTGTTTCCTTTAGTGTTTATGGGATAAAGGACTGCGTTGACTCTGTCGCCCGTTACGAGATGTGCGTCCAACAACGGATTCAAAACAGTTATTTGTCTTCCGACTCTACGGGCAATGATATTGGAATAGTTGATTGTTGTTTCTTCTTTTTCCAAAATTATGTTTGTGCTTAACCAGCCGTATTTTTTGCTATAGATTTTTATTGGCTCTTTTGCGGAGACAATTACTATTTCTTCAAGATTTGGATCGTTAATAAGGTATTCAATTTTTCCGATACCAAGCATTTCTTGCATCAAAGTTCCAATTATGAATGATTCTGTTTCTTCTCTTATCGTAGGTATTTTTTTTCTTATGATTTTTTTAGCTTCTTCTTTGAATTTGTTTTTTATTGAATAGAATGCTTTTGGGTCAATCAGTTCTTGCATGCTCACGGATGTCATCGCAATCAATTCTTCGCGCAGAGAGTCCAACAATGCAGATGTGGCTACACTTATTTTTGGAATGTTTATCGTGTATCTTGTATTGATTTCGTTGCGAATTATTTTTATATTTGCAGTTGCTCCGTCGAGTTTTATGTCGTATTCTTCTATCACATTTCCTTTTACTTTTTCAGGATTTATTGTAATTGGCACCAGACTTTGCGGAGTTTCTTCAAATATTTTTTTAGCTTCTTCTTTTTCCGAGGAATCTTTTTTATTTTCGTCGGTAGTGATTTCTTTTTTTAGTGCCTCTATTTTTGGAGTTTCATCGGATTCTTCATCAATTTCTGACGATAATTCTAAAGACAAATCTTCGTTTTTTATTTCTTCAGGAATCGGTGTTGGGAGTTGCGTGACTATTTGATGCATCACTAGTTTATCATAAAGCATTTCAGGATGTTTTATCAAAGGTTTAACATGTAGTTCGGAATGTTTTACGACTGGTTTTTTCAACTCTATTTTATTTTGCAATTTTTTAGGATGTTTCAAAACTTCCTTTTTTTTGCTCTTGCTTTTTAGTTGCTTTGCGAAGCGACTGCTTTTTTTATGTTTCTCGCGTCCCATTCTTCACCTCTTCATTTATTACGATTTGTGGCTCGCCGACTGCCGGATAATTCAAACTTACGAGATTTGCTTCTTCTAAAATTCGCGCCCATTCAATAATCGTTTTGTCATCGACTTTGAAATAATTCGATAGGGCGTTGATTTTGACAGCTTTTTTTTCTTTTGTTAATTCGTACATCAAGTCGAGGTCTGTTTGGGCGATGCCTCGGGGACTTTTTAATTTGGTAAAGACTGCTTGCTCGACCGGATGGATTTCCATTTTCGCTCTAATCAAAGACATCACTAAAATTGATATTATGAAAAGCCATTCTCCTGCTAAGACCCATCGATGTTTGAAGCTTATTTTTGAGTTCGGTTCATCTAAATCTTCTGATATTGCTTTGCCGGAAATGCCAGTTAGCGTGAAATTGTTTGTGCTGTAAAAACTATAAAATGTATGAGCTATTACTGCGATGGTTAGCAGGGAAACGACTAATTTAATCACCTGTTTTTTTTGATTATGTTTTGTCATTATTTTTCGTCTTACTTAATTATGACGTCTATTTTATAAACCTTACCGACTATTTTTATTTATGGCAAGAGGGCAGATTGGGTTAGAGTATCTGATCGTGGTGGCTTTTGTTGTTTTCGCAGTTATAATTATATTAGGGGTTTCGCTTTTTTATACATCTGGTGCGAGGGATCAGATTAAATTAAATCAGCTTTATACTTTTGCGAACAAGGTGACTTCTTCTGCGGCGTCGGTTTATTATGCGGGCGAACCTTCAAAGGTCACGATTGCGGCTTATTTACCGGAAGGTGTGCATGACATTCAGATTGTGGAAGATAATCTTGTTTTTACTCTGGTGACTTCTGGCGGGACGACGGTTATCGCATTTGAGAGTAATGTTCCTCTGGATAATGGTGCGTCCGCACCGATATTTTCTATGAATGCTGGTTTGAAAAGAATTATTGTCCGCGCCGGAACTGACCGAGTGTATGTTACCGAAGGATGATTTGTCTCGAGATAATTTTTTGTTCAGACTCTATCTTTAAATATTATTCAAGAGTAATTGTAGAATGAGTAAATTTGGACAGTCGGCGATTGAACTAATTATTTTGGTCGGATTTATGGCTTTCTTTTTTTTGATTTTTTTGTTAGTTATTCATACTAATACTGCTGGAGAGCGATGGGAAAATAGAAATATTTTGACGCAGGAATTGGCTTTAGAAATTCAGCAAGAAATAAGTCTTGCGTCGGAGTCGTTCAGTGGTTACGTTAGGCAGTTTAATTTGCCAACGAAGATTTCTGGATTGACTTACACTGCGGAAATTCTTGAAAATACAACGGTTTACGTACATACTGATAACGGTGAGCACGCGTTGTCTTTGCCGATTTCTCTCGTTAATGGAGATTTAGTTATTGGAATGAATACGATTAAAAATATTGATGGAGCAGTTTATTTGAATTCGTGATTGACCCGAGTTTTAGGTTTATCTGGCGTAAAATTAATTCAGATATGTGTGCGCAATAGAAGAAAGAGAAGGTTTTTAAAGCGATTTTTATAAAACTGAATATGGTTAAGGGATTATATCATTATATTCGTGATGCGTGGAAGAAGCCAGACACGGCTACTTTGCGTGGAAGAATGATTGCGTGGCGCGCGAGTAATGCGATTGAAGTTGTTGATAAACCTCTTCGTTTGGATCGGGCTCGCGCTCTTGGATATAAAGCTAAGAAAGGATTTGTTGTTGCGCGCGTGCGTGTGATGCGTGGCGGACGAACTCGTATTCGTGCTGGCGTGAAAGGGCGTAAGACTCGTAAACAGACAATACGTAAAACTTTGAAAATGAATTACAAATGGGTTGCGGAAACTCGTGCCGCAAATTATTTTAACAATTTGGAAGTGTTGAATTCTTATTGGATTGGAAAAGATGGACAACATTATTTCTTTGAAGTTATTTTGGTTGACCCTCAAATGCCTGAAATAAAATCTGACCGAACTATTAACTGGATTACTCGTCGAGCGAATAGCGGAAGAGTTTATCGCGGATTGACTTCTGCAGGTAAACGTTCTCGTGGTTTGTTTGCGAAGAGAGGACATTCTCCTAGTCTGAAAGTAAGACCTTCTTTGAGAAGTTGGGATAGAAGAGGAAAGTAACATTATTTTTATAAACACTAATTTTTCTTTCAATTAATGCTTCATTTTGGATTTGATTTGGACGGGGTTTGTTTTGATTGGCAGTATTTTGTTGACTGGCACAATTCAGTTTATGGAACGAAATTTACCAAAGAGGAATTTCTGAGTAAGGGTTTTTCTGGAGATTTTGAGATACCCTATAAAATATTAGAACGTCGCATAGACAAGATGTATAAAACTGTTGGAGTGAGAAATTTGACTCCTGCGAAAGGTGCGGTTTCCGCTGTGCGTGAATTGTCTTTGATTGGGGAAACTTCTATCGTGACGTCTAGGCCGCCTTGGGCTTATGATGGCACGATGTATTGGCTTCGCGCAAATTTCAATCGTGCATTTACGGGTGAAATTTATTTCGCACGTAATCATCATATTCTTGCATCTACGTCTCATCTGCCTACGAAAGCGAAGATATGCGTTGACAATAAAATTGATTATCTTATTGAAGATGATCCTACTCACGCTGTTCCTTGCGCTGAAGCTGGTGTGAAAACTTTTCTTTTTGACTACTATGGAAATTCCCTGAAAGAAAATTCTAATCTATTTAGAGTACATTCCTTTTCTGAGACTCTTGCGAAAATTAGAGAAATTGAAGGATTGTAATTTGATATTTTATTCGCCGATATATCCGCCTTTCTGCAGATTCCATAATTCGCGATAAGTTCCTGGCTTCCCGATTAGTTGATTGTGTGTTCCTTGTTGGACTATTTTACCTTTGTCTAAAACAACGATTATGTCTGCGTTCATTATTGTTGAAAGTCTATGGGCAATTATTAACGAGGTTCTGTTCGCCATTAATTTTTGAAGGTCTTTTTGAATTTCGTGTTCCGTTTTTGAATCTAACGAAGATGTTGCTTCGTCTAAAACTAATACTTTTTTGTTTGCTAAAATTGCTCTCGCTATTGATACTCGTTGTTTTTCTCCGCCTGAAAGTTTTACGCCTCGCTCGCCGACTATCGTATGTTCTTTGTAAGGAAAATTAGCTATTACTTTGTCTAATTGTGCAAATCTTATTGCTTGCATTACTTCTTTATTGGACGCTTTCGGATTTGAGAATAATATATTATTGTAAATAGTATCATCGAACAAAACGCATTCTTGAGGAACTATTGAAAGCTCTGAACGAAGTGATTCTTGATTTACATCTTTAATGTCTTTGCTGTCGATTGTAATTTGTCCTTTGTCTAAATCGTATAATCTGTATAGCAGTTTTACGATTGTGGATTTGCCTGAACCTGAGTGACCCACTAAGGCTACCTTTTTATTTTTTGGAACTACCAAATTGAAGTTATTGAATAGTCCTTGCTCGTGATACTTGAATGAAACATTTTTGAATTCTATTTCGCCTTCTTTTATTTCTAAATTTTCTGCGTGTGGTTTATCTTTAATTTCATTTTCTATTTTTCCATATTGGAATAAGTCGTGGAAGTCGGCGATTGAGCGATGGTATCCTCTTAAACTGTTCATAAAATGTTCTATAATCCCTACAAGATTATTATGTAATGCCCAAGCAAATGTTACTGCTCCGAGGGTTATTGCTCCCATCAAGAATCCATTTATCGATAATACAAGAACTAAAAGTCCCCCTCCTGCAATTATGAATTGTCCTCCAGAAGTAATCCATCTATTAATGTTCCATTCGTGTTCTAGTAATTTGTTAGTTTTTTCTCTTATCTGGGTGTATCGGTCTCTGATGAATTGTTCTTTTCCATAATATTTTATTGAATCGATATTTGTGAATGTATCTCCTGTGTATCCTTTTTCGTGGTCTTCTGCGGAATTTGTTTCAACTCTTCTTTGCCTTTCTACTTTTTGAAGTATTGAGCTATAAACTATAAAGAGCAGACTTGTTGATAGAACTACTATGCCGATTTTGAAATCAATCGCGAATAGTGTTATTCCTGTGATTATTAATTCGAATATTAATCCTATTGCATTGAAAACGAAAAAATCAGTTATTCTTTCCATCGCGTTTGCTCCTCTTCCAAGACGAGATATAAGTGAGCCAGTTTTGTGAGTTGTGTGAAATTTCGCAGATAGCTGAATTAAGTGGTTGTAATAATATTCTTTTAAATCGTTAATTATCTTTAATTCTAGTTTTTGTAATTGATGAGCTCGGTACCATCTTAATATTGCGGAAACTCCGAGGACGATTCCCCAAATTATAAATAATAAAATTACTGATTGGGTTAGTTCTGTTGAAGACATTGCTTTTTTTACGAATAATTCTCCCTTGTCTATGACTATTTTGAATAAATAGCGAATTGAATAATTCATTAAAGTTATTATCAACACTAAAACAATTAAACTGAAACAAATCGCTTTGTATTTTTTTACAAAGTTCCAATATGTTTTCAGAATATATTTTACATCTAATTCAGCCTTTTTGGGCCTCTTCTCTTTCATAACTTATCGACGAAAAATGGGTTTTAAAATCTTGCTCTGTCTTAAATTTCTCTCCGAAAAATATATATACTTCGATAATTATGTTATGTTGTAGTTCTGAAATAGCTCTATTATTTGTCCATAGCATTTGTTTTTGTTAAATAACTAAAAATCTATTCTATTTTTGTTTCTTCACTTTTACTTTGATAATTTGGGTACTCGTTAAACATCTCCAATTTTTAAGTTGGTATTATGGTTGGAGATTTTTTCCGGTAATCACAAAACTATGTTAAAACTCTAAGTGTTTTGTGTTTTTTCAGCTCGCCAGTTAGGATTGAACTCAAATTCCCATGGACGCTTACCCTTTCTTAACGCTACTAAAATTGGCAGGTTTCTTTCTGACAATTTGTCCGTTTTTTTGATTAGAGCATTTGGGGGCAAGGAATGAACTGCTGTGCATTGAGGATAATTACTACAACCGACAAAATACCCTCTTGTTTTTTTGGAGAAACGAATTTGCAGATTTCCGACATTACATTTAGCGCAAGGCATTAAAGTGTTGTTTTCTTTTTGTTGCTCTCTCAAATCTTGTATTCCTGATAGAATTTGTCGGCCTATCGATTCTTCGTGAACTTTGAATTCCTTCGCGATGTCCGTGATTAATTGTTCGACTCGTTTAATTGCTTCTTCTTCTTTTTCCTGCCAGTTTGATTTTGCTTCCAATATTTCGTCGGTTTTTTCTTCAACTTGGCGAGTGAGGTTTTCGTCGATGATTATTGGCGAGAATTTTTCCAAAGATTCTATGAGCTTCATTCCTAAAGGAGTCGCTTCAATGCTTTTGCCGTCCAAGTAACCGCGGTCAAACAAAATGTCAACTATTGCTGAACGGGTTGCTTTCGTGCCGAGATTTCTTTTTTCGAGAAGTGTGACGAGAGATGCGGCCGTGTATCGTTTTGGTGGTTGAGTTTCCTTTTCGTCAAATTTTATTTCGTCAACATTTACTTTGCCGTTGATTGTCGGAATTTGTTTTTCTTCCATTGAAGTTAGATATATATTTGTCCAACCCTTTTCTATTATTGTCAAACCATTTGCCGTGAATTTCTTACCGTTGTCAGCTATCAATTGGATGCGTTTTTCTATACCCTTTGCGTCCGGTGCGAAACAAGATAAAAATCTTTTTACAATTAGGTTGTAGATTTTTTCTTCTTCTTCTGAAAGTGTCTTGAATTCACCGGTTGGATAAATTGACGGGTGCGCGGGATCGGATTTTTCACCTTCGACAGGATTCGTTCTTGTTGCTAATTTTGCTTCTTTGAATAATTTGGATAATTTTTCTATTATTTTTTTTGGCTCAATCTCTTTCGGTATTTTTTGAGAACTTGTTCGTGGATACGAAATTATTCCGTCCAAATATAATGATTGAGCTAATTGCAAAGTTCGCGATGGCGAGATTTTGTGATGTGCATAAGCTTCTCTTTGTAATGTTGTCAAATCAAAAGGGTGTGGTGGTTGATAATGTTCTTCTTTTTCAGTTGTTTCCGCGACGCCATTTTTTATGTTTTCAAAATCTTTCAATTCTTTTTTGTCAAAAATATCTTTTGGATGTTTCAATTGAGCGTCTTTGACTTGAGCGAAGATTTGCCAATATGGTTGTGATTTGAAGTTTGCTATTTCTTTGTCGCGGTCTACTATAATTTTTAGTGCTGGGCCTTGAACTCGTCCGATTGATAAAATTTTGAAAGAGCCCGTGCGTTTTATTGCTGACATTAACGCTCTTGAAAGATTTATTCCGTATAACCAATCAATTTTGTGGCGCGTTTCTCCTGCGTATGCTTGTCCCCAATCCAAAGTTTTCATTGGGTTTTCGTAAGCATTGAGCAATTCGTTTTTTGTTAAGGTTGAGAATTTCATTCTTTTCGCATCTTTCGCGCCGATTATGAAACGTAGGACGTTCCATCCAATAACTTCGCCTTCAACATCGTAGTCTGTCGCGATTATGACTTCGTTTGCTCGTGCTCCAAGTTGTTTTAATAGGTTGTAATATTTTTTTGTGAACGCGGCATGTTTTTCGGTGTATGAAGGTTTCCATTCCAATTTGAATACTGGCCAGCCGGACTGACCTTTTTGATAAGTTAAATTGAATAAGTGGCCGACGGCTGATGCCACAACTATTTTTTTGCCGTCTTTGGATAATTCGTAGTAAGGCACATTATTTTCAGAGTATTTTCTTGGGTCTCCTAAAGCCGATGCGATTTTCATCGCCGCTTGCGGTTTTTCAGTTACTATTAAAATTGAATCTTTTTTTGGAGCAGATATTTTCGGGATTGCCTTTGCTCTTTGTTTTTTTGTTTTTTGAGGAGTTTCTGTCAAGATTTCTTCTTCGCTTATTTCTCTGCCCGGTTTTTCTATTGTTGTAAGTTCTTTCGCCGAAGGTTTCGCTTTTACGGGTTTCTCTATAGTTATTTTTGATTCGCTCGGCTGGATGAAGGACTCGATTGGCATATTTTTGCCGGGTATTAGAAGTTTATAAGGTTTTCAGCAGTTTTATAAGTGCGTTTTATAATTAACTTTATGGTTCGACCTGAAATGAAACCGGTTTTCGAGGAACGTATGCGCGAGCTCTTTCCTGATAACGGCGATTTTGTAAAATATAGCGAAATTATTCACCAAAAACCTTTGAATTATATTCGCTGTAACACGCTTAAAATTTCTTGTGAAGATTTATTCAATAGACTGAAGAAAAAGTGGAATGTTGTTCAGCCATTTTCTGATTATCCGGAAATAATTTTGATAGACCAAGAACTTGGACCCGGAGAACTTGGAAATGCGATAGAACATTTGTTGGGTTATTATTATGTGCAGGAAGTTTGCAGTATGATGAGCGTGATTGCTCTTGGACCTTTATCTGGTGAACGCGTTTTTGATGTTTGCGCGTCTCCCGGAAGCAAGACGACGCAGATTGCCTCAAAAATGGAAAATTCTGGGACTATAATCGCAAACGATGTTAAGTTAGACCGACTTAAAATTTTGTCTGCGAATCTTGAAAGATGTGGTGTGATGAATTCGATTTCTATTCGTAATGATGGCGTTGGGCTTTGCGTGCGTTTGGCTCGTGATGGTTGGAAATTTGATAAAATTTTATTGGACGCGCCATGTTCTGGAGAAGGAACTTTACGAAGTTCACCTAAAACTTTTTTGGCGTGGAATTTAAAAGTGGTTGAAAAGTTGTCGCGAGAACAGAAGAAGCTGATTGCCAATGCTTTGAAGTGTCTGAAAAAAGATGGTGTAATGGTTTATTCAACTTGTACTCACGCGCCGGAAGAAAATGAAGCAGTCGTCGATTTTGCCTTGAAGAATTTTCCAGTTGAACTTGTCGAATTGAATTTGCCTTTGAAATGTAGGGCAGGCGTTACTTCTTGGCAAGGTGCAGATTTTTCTCCGGAAGTTACTAAGTGTTGTAGGATTTATCCACAGGATAATAACTCGGAAGGATTTTTCGTCGCTAAACTAAGATTGAAGGAGGAAGTGAAATGATAAAACATTTGTTGAGATTTTTGGGAATCCGGTGCGCGGCTGCGGGGATTATTGTTCGAGGGAATAAAGTTTTCTTGACAAAACGTTCTAATGGAATTATCGACGGCGGGAAGTGGTGTTTGCCCGGTGGCGGAATAAAAAAATGGGAAAAAGCTGAAGATGCTATTCGTCGCGAGATTAAGGAAGAGACCGGATTTAAAACTAAGAAATTTAAATTTTTATTCTATCACGATGAATTTGTCGGGAGATTAAATTTCCATGCGTTGGTTTTGGTTTTTTTAATTGACATCGATGGCAATGGAAAAAATAATTGGGAAGTTTCTGAATCTGGTTGGTTTTCTGAACGAGAGATTAAGAAATTGGATTTGGCTTTTACTCACAGAGATATTTTGGAAAAGTTTTGGAGGAACAATGAGAGTTGAATTTTATGATACTAAACGGAGAAAAAAATTGCTCACGCAGTTGAACGAGCAGTTTGGTGTTTCTGAAATTCCTCGCGTGCTTTTTGAAACGGGTAAGGAAAAAGTGCGCGGATTTTCTGGCGATTTGACGATTGACGAGTTATATTCGCTTGATAAAATTGCAAATGTTGAGTTTATGGGGTTGTATTTGTTTAAACAGGAGTTAGGATATTTGCGAATTGGTTTTGATGGAGCGCTACTTTTGAAGGGGCAATTTTCTAAGAATGTTGCCGAATTGACTGAATCGCAAGTTTTGGAATGGATGAACGGCAAGAATTTACAGATGAGTTTGGCTAGAGGGATTTATGTTGTTAAATGTGGTGAGGATGTTTTTGGTTGTGGGATTTCGGACGGGCATAATTTGATAAATTTCGTGCCGAAAGAACGACGAATTAGACGAAGTTAATCGCCGTATTTTGATAGTTACATAGGCTTTTAAATGGATTATTTTTGATATGTTTATGGAACAGAAGATAATTGACAAAATATTGAAGGCGGGCGAGATTGCTCAAGAATTGAGGCGATACGCGCGCGAGATTGTTTTGCCAGGACGGGCGCTTTTTGAAATTGCTACATTGATTGATGACAAAATCGAGAAGCTCGGCGCCAAACCGGCATTTCCTGTTAATTTGAGTATAAATGAAATCGCGGCGCATTATACTCCCTCTTATGGTGACACGGGCGTTGCGCACGGACTTTTGAAAGTGGATATTGGGATTCAAGTTGACGGATATATCGCCGATACTGCTTTTGCTGTCGATTTAGATAATTTGGAGGAGAATAAAAAATTGATTGAAGCTGCCGAGTCTGCCGTTTCCGTTTCCGTTTCCGAGTTTAAGATTGGCAAACGATTGACTGAAATTGGTGCGAAGATTGGTGAGGCGATTACTGCTAAGGGTTTTAATCCGATTGTTAATTTGTCGGGACATAGCATTGAAAGATTTGTTATTCATGCTGGATGGACCGTGCCGAATTACGATTCTGGACAGACCGATATTTTGGAGGAAGGACTTTATGCTACTGAACCGTTTGCCACGAATGGGCATGGCCGAGTTCGCGACGGTAAACCTTCTGGAATTTATCGAATTGATTCTGATTCAGGCGTTGTTCGTGATAGATTTGCTCGTGAAGTTTTGAACTGGATTGCTGACGAGTTCAAGACTCTGCCATTTGCGTCGCGATGGATTTGGAAAAAATTTGGAGCGCGCGGACTTTTAGCTTTGAGACAGCTTGAACAGGCAGAGATTTTATACCACTATCCTCAACTTGTCGAGGTTTCTGGCGGAAAAGTTGCGCAGGCGGAGCATACGGTGCTTTTAGCAAATGATAAAAAATATATTACAACACAGGAATGAACAATGGCAAGAAAAGGTAGAATTTATTTTGAGTCGACAGGATTATCTTTAGAAGAAAATGAAGATAAAAAATACGCGACAATTTTTTTGCCATCTAAAAATTCAGGAAATTTAATCATGGATGCATTTTATCTGCCGAAGCGTTCAATTAGAACTTTGGAAAAGAGTTTTTCCAAAGGTAGAGTAAGCGATAATTTTACTGCATATCACGAGCTTTCAGCTAAATTGTTTCGTGATGGGAATACTAAAGATATAGATTACTTTCGTGTGGAGAAAGTAGTTCATCCTAAAAAACTTGAAGAAATTGCTCGCGCATTTTTCGCTTACAAGATAACTCCTTTGGATTAAGTTTTGTTGAAAACTATTTCGCTCTAAGATTTTTACTTAACGCTACGATTTTAGTTTGCGTAAACTGGGCCGAGTTCAAGACCGCCGACTTTTGCTTTCTTCAAATAATATTCTTCGATTTTCTTGTAACGTTTTGCGGTTTCTTCTGAAACGGATGGCTTTGTTTTTGCAAGGGCGTCTTCGAAGTCAATCATGGTGATTGTTTTCGCGTTCATATCTTTTCTTAAGGCAATCAGCGCAGCTTCTCTCGCTAAGTTTTCAATGTCGGCGCCGACGAAGCCTTCTGTTTTTTTGATTAACGTTTTGAGATTTACGCTCGAATCGAGTGGCATTTTTTTGGTGTGAATGTCTAATATTTTCTCGCGACCTTTTTCGTCTGGAACGTCTACCAAAAGTATTCTGTCGAATCTGCCTGGGCGCATTAAAGCAGGGTCTAGCATGTCTGGGCGATTTGTCGCGCCAATCACTACAACATTTTTCAAATCTTCTATGCCGTCCATTTCTGAAAGCATCTGATTTAGAACGCGTTCAGTTACCTTTGTTCCCATTTCCATTCCGCGTTTGCTTGCCAAAGCGTCTACTTCGTCAAAGAAAACTACGCACGGAGAAACTTGTCTTGCTCTTTCGAATACTTTTCTGACTCCTTCTTCTGATTTTCCAACCCACATCGATAAAAGTGATGGACCTTTGACGTTGATGAAATTCGCTTCTGATTCTTTTGCGACCGCTTTTGCTAAAAGAGTTTTACCTGTGCCTGGTGGGCCGTAAAGTAAAATTCCTTTCGGTGGAGTTATTCCCATTCTTTCAAATGCGTTGCGATGTTTCAATGGCCATTCAACTGCTTCTTTCAGTTCTTGTTTTATCTCGTCCAATCCGCCAATGTCTTCCCATTTTATGTTAGGTGTTTCTACTAAAACTTCGCGCATTGCGGAAGGTCTCACGACTTTAAGAGCTTCTTCAAAATCTTCTTTGCCGATGACGATTTTTTCCAAAACTTCTTGTGGGATTTCTTTGTCTTCTTCCAAGTTTAAGTCCGGCATTATTTTTCGCAGAATATTCATCGCCGCTTCTTTTGCCAAAGATTCCAAATCTGCGCCGACGAATCCGTGGGTTTTTGATGACAAGTCGTCAAGGTTTACGTCTTTTTTGAGAGGCATTGTTCGCGTGTGGATTTTTAGAATTGTTAATCTTCCTTTTTTGTCAGGGATTGAGATTTCTACTTCTCTGTCGAATCTACCTGGGCGTCTCAACGCTGGATCAATCGAGTTCAATCTGTTTGTTGCGCCGATGACTATTACTCTGCCTCTCGTGTTTAGGCCGTCCATCATCGTCAATAATTGAGATACGACTCTGCGTTCGACTTCGCCTTGGACCTCTTCTCTTTTTGGAGCGATTGCGTCAATTTCATCTATGAAAATAATCGAAGGTGCGTTTTTTTCTGCTTCGTCGAAGATGTCTCTAATTTTTTTCTCTGATTCTCCGTAGAATTTGCTCATGCATTCGGGGCCGTTTAATAAAATGAAGTTTGCTTCTGATTCGTTCGCGACTGCTTTCGCTAAAAGTGTTTTACCTGTGCCCGGTGGGCCGTGCATCAAAACACCCTTTGGTGGTTCAATTCCTAATCTGTCGAAAATTTCCGGATGTTTCAATGGCAGTTCTACCATTTCACGAATTTTTCTTATTTCCTCACTTAAGCCACCGATGTCTTCGTATGTAACTTCTGGAATTACTTCTTCTTCAGTGCTTACGGATTTTGGACTTAGGATTAATTCTGTTTCTTCGTTCACGATTACTGGTTGATTTGGCGTCGTGGAGATTATTTTGAATTTAATGTTCTGGAAACCGACACCGAAACTTGAGCCTATGAAGTCGTGTATGTTGTTGAATATGTCGTCCATGTCGTTCATCAAGTCTTTGCGTCTTTGAGTTCCGCCAAGCGAGACGATGTCTCCTTTGAGGAGCGCTCTGCCCAATAGTCCAGTTTTGAAAGCTTCTGGATCTCCCTGAACCATGATGCCTTGCTGTGCTGGTGCGATTGTTATTTTTTTTGCTGGTTTTATCTGTGCTTTTTTTATCGTTACTTTTTCACCGATACCAGTTTTCGCGTTTTTTCTTGTTAATCCATCGATACGAATAATTCCCTCCCCGATGTCTGCCGGATATGACCGGTCAACGATGGCGACTGTTTCTCTTTCTCCTTGAATTGATACGATGTCTCCTCTGTTCAAACCGAGAGCTCGCATAACTTCTGTGTCTATTCGGGCAATGCCTTTGTATGCGTCGTCTTGCAATGCTTCCAATACTTTCAGTTTGATTAATTTTGGTTGTTCTGGCATTTTAGATATGTCTCCATTTATTTTTTGATTTTGCTCGATTATTTAATTGTTCGTCTTCCTCTTCTTCGCTTTCTTCTGAATTGAAATTAAGGCTTAATTTGTGCATGTCTTCAAAACATAATCGGACCATGTCGTCCATCATTTTTTCTTGATGGCGCATAAATTCAACTATTTCTTTTGGTATGCTAACAGCGTGGCTGTTTCCAACCAATCTTAATTTGACATTATAAGTCTTGCCTTTAAGATTCTTGAAATTTTCAAATCCGTTTAAATCGGCTGGGTGAATTATTTGTTTTTGACATTTAGGACATTGGACTGCTCGGAGTTCTAAACCTTGCCTATTGACGATTATTTGTTTCATCGCAACATTGCAACTTTTGCATAATATTGTTTCATTGAATATGTCTGCCATGGTATGTCTTTTATGTGTATACGAAGATGTATATACTATTTAAATGTTTTTATCTTTGAATATATGTTTATTTGTAAAGATTTAAATTCTGATAAATTTCTATTTTAAGATGGATATTCTCAAACAGATGTATGATAAAATAAAGTCTGTTGGTAATTCAGTTGCTAATGATGTTGGAGAAGTTTTTTATAATTTATCCGATTTGGAAATTTTTCCTTCTGATGATAGCTCTTTGCCTGAGTTGGGTGAGCGCGAATATTTACGTAATCTGGAAAATAAAGTTGTGCGATACGAAAATTATTTGACTTCTATGCGTGACAAATTGGATTCTACTCGAGACGAATTAGAAACGACTAAAACTTATTTGGCTAAGGTTTCGTGCGAGACTGAGAATTTGCGAAATCTTGCACAGCATCTAAAAGTGCAGAATCGTCAAACAAATCATAAGCGTTTTGCCGCCGAAAAAAATGTTGGCGCATTTGATATGTTTATGAAATCAAGAGTTTGCGATTTGATTGAAAAGGGAATTAATCCCTTAACTGGTGAATCAAAAGGATGTTATGCTTTTGTTGATAGGCATAGCAATGTTCTTTCTTTGTCTTATTCTGCGCGAAAAGTTTTAGGATATAATGAGGCGGAATCAATAGATTATCACGATATAGTTTCTATTGACGGACGAGCCGAGCTTACAAATGTGAGAACTCCTAAAACAATTAAAGAATTATCTTTGAAAATTGTAGAAGGTGAAGATGTTATCGTGAAAGATGTTCATGTTTCTCCAATTATTATCGGACAGATTTATGCGGGTTCTGTTGTTGATTTTCGTGGATTGAGTTTAATTGAAAAGGCAAGAGTTGCGTGGATTGACAGCAAAGCGCGAGGATTGATTAGCGAGGTCCATACAAAATTCAAGAACCATAAATCAAAAAATCTAAAATCAGATTCTAAATCTTCAGAAGATATTTAGTTATTTTTTATTTCTAATCGTTTTTAATAGAATGAGGATAAGTATCAAAACTGCGATTGATAGTAAAACTATCGTGATGATTAGGAGGTTATTGGTTTTTTTGATGACTTCGATGTCGAATGATTTTCTTATGGCTAGAACTAAATCGAGCGTACCGCTTTGACTTTGAGCAGCTGTTGGTTGGAATAATATTTGGACATTGTATTTGTCGGCGCGCGCATTTTTTGGTAGCGATATTTTTACGGGAACATTTTTTATCTCTCCCTTTGCTAACTGAATAGTTGTTCCTTCGGGAAATTGTATGTATTCTTGACCATTTTCGATAGTGATTTCCAAAGTTATGTTTTTGGTTGGCTCTAATACATTTTGTATCGAGAAAGAACTTTCATAAGTTTCTCCTGGGTGTAAGCTTATTGCGTTGGGAAAACTTATTCCGAGACTTGCGCTTGCAAAAGCTCCAACTATTACTACGATTATTGCTGCGAATGCGCTTTTTATTAAGATGCTACGATTGTCCATGTTCCTGAAAATGAGCTATCTGATCCGGTCAAGATTCCCGGAGTATTTAGAGATTGATATGCGCAGAAATAGGCGTTGTCTTTGTCTACTGATGCTCCTTGTGCTGTGTAGGGTATGCTTACTCCTGGAATTGTTACCGTTATTCCTGGTTGTAATTGTATTGCTTGCGTCGGAACATCGCACTCTGCTGGTGACGCACCTCCGGTGCTTCCACTTGCGCTAAATGCTGACGCGCTCAATCTTGCTGAAGGCGTAGTTGCTCCGTTTAAGTTTGATGCAGTTATCTGTGTTGTCCCGAGTGCGAGATTGCCATAATTTTCTATAGTTATTGGTCCTGCTGCTGGCTGATTTGAAGCAGTCATTGAAAGTCCTGTCCAAGATATTGACGAACTTGGCGGGATATTATACGCAGACAATCCATTAATTCGGAGATAATCTTGAGGCATTGTTGTGAATCCTACATCTCCGCTCGTTGCTGGTAAACTTACTGCTTGTTGTAAATCTCTCACGCTTAACTGGATTTTCCATAAGTCATTTGCGTTTGGATTTAATGTTGAAAATGTTGAATGTGGATATGAATATGCTACTGTGAATTGACAGATGTAAGCTTTCTGAATTGCGTAATTACTTGGGTCGCAAGCTGGGACTAAATTTCCTGCGGTTGTGCAGTCAAACGCTGTACAAAAATCTAGAAGTGGTTGTATTGCTGTTCCAACCACGCTGTTAAAAGGAGATTGAATGACTCCATTTACATCTCCCGGAAATATTTGAGCACCATTCGCTCCCGGCAAGTCGTTTGCGCCATTAGTGTCTTGTGCAACAAAACCTACATAGACTGGCGATGTTGTCCCCATAACTAAATCAAAAGGTGGATTCCAAGGAGTTGGTGGTTCAAAAAATCTAACTATCGAAGGTATTGAGTTGGTAACTACTCCGACGGTAACTGGCACCGCAGAAAGTCTTGGTTCTTTGCCGAAGAAATTACTCAACCATCCAGCGTTTGCAAATTGTGAACTAATGATTATTATTGCTAATGTCGATGCTAAAAATAAAACCCTCTTTGAATTCATACATCTTGTATAATTGTCAAGTTTTTAAACATTTTCTGTCTTGATTAAATATAAAAATAACTTATTCTATTTTATTTTATGTCTTTTCGAAATAAAAAGGGTCTTGGCGCAGTTCTTTCAAATTCGCTGATTATTTTGATTGTCGTCGTGTTGGTGAGTGCACTTGGTTTCGCACTCGTGCCAGTTATCAAAAAAAGTTTTTCGGGATTTGGAAATTGCATTGACGCGCAAAATTCTATCGATATTGTAAATACGCAACTCACTTGTTTTGATTTGGATGAGGGTCTTGGAGGCCTGACGATAAAACTCAATAAACTTGGTTTGAAAAAATTTAGAATAGCGTTGACTAATGATTTAGGGGCGACGACTATTTTTGATGTTTCTCAAGGGGACAATCCTTCTGGTTTTGGGATGTATGGTTTTGGTGCTCCGAGCGTTGCTGGAAGTCAGCAGATACAATTTCCGGACGCATTGCAACAACTGAATTATGTCATCGTTTTGTCTTCGGGAAGTGCGTTTGTGAAAGCAGAGGTTTCGCCAGTTGTTAAGAAAGATATTTGTAATATCGATGATGTTGTCGAGTTTAAGTTATGCGATGGAGACATTAGTTTGGCGCAAGAACCACCAATCGACGTTAATGTGCAAGTCGTCTGATTTTTCAGCAGATTTTTAAAGAAGCTTTATTTGTAGAGTTCATGGTTGGTGTACATTCTTTGCAAAACGTCAAATCTGAAAAGGTTAATTTATTTGCAAAGGTTTGGAGATTTCTTAAAGAAGACACGTGGCAGTCGTGGATTGTTTCGCTCGTTTTGGCTTTTATTTTTATCAAGCTTATTTTTTTCCCTTTTTTGAGCTGGGCATTCGCTACTAATCTTCCGTTGGTCGTCGTTGAATCTTGTAGCATGTATCATCCAGACAAGTTCGATTCGTGGTGGGAAAGAAATGCGGCGTGGTATGAATCGCAGGGAATTTCGAGAGAAGAGTTCGAAAGTTTTTCTTTCAAGAATGGTTTGAATAAGGGAGACATCGTACTCGTTTCTGGGCGCGGAAATTATTCGCAAGGAGATATTTTGATTTTCAATTCACAATATAGATATCCTTTGATACATCGTTTGATGCGGATTGACCCTTACGATACGAAGGGAGATAATAATTTTGGACAACTTCCCGGTGAGACTGATATTCAGAGAGATCAGTTTATCGGAAAAGCTATCGGGCGAGTGCCTGGACTCGGATGGATTAAGCTGATTTTCTTTGAGGGTTCGAAGCCGAAAGAACAGAGAGGATTTTGCAGATAATTTTACTACAAATATTTATATACCTGTTTTATGTTTTGAAATAACACTTTGAGAAATATGGAATTTTGTCCGAAATGCGGAGGTATTTTAATGATGGAAGATGGCAAGACGCCGGCGTGTGCGAAATGTGGGCACAGACATAAAGGGAAATTCAAGTTACAAGTTTCTGAAAAATTGGCAAAGGGTGAGAGAGTTGCAGTAATCAAGGAAAATGAGCTGAGCACTTATCCAATTGTCGAGATGAAATGTCCTGAATGTAAGCATAAGGAAGCATTTTTCTGGACTCTACAAACGCGTTCTTCCGACGAAAGCGAGACGAAATTTTACAAGTGCGTGAAGTGCGAGCATACTTGGAGATTTTACCGATAATTTGTTTTAACTAAATTAAATTAAGATATCGTTTATGAGCGATTATTTTTTATAGTGGTTTTAATTTGGTTATTTATGGTTACTAAATTATATCCTATTGGAAATTATGCTTATGACTCGGCTAAGGGAGAACTGAATTCTCCAGAAGGTTGCACTCTTGAAAGGGATGGGCAAATATATGGTGATGCGCGAGAAAAATATCCTAATGTTGTGAGATTTAATGGAGAGTTTAATCACTATTTTGTTCCGGCGAATGAAATATTTGGTGGGTCAGGGAATTTGGAGAAAAAGGTTTCTTTGGATTTAAATTATATAAAAAATTCTAGTCGTGAAAGAAAAGAATTTGAAAAAACGTTACATGTTTTGTATCTTACTGAAATGTGTGTCGGAGTTGGGATTATTTTAATGGAGTTTTTTTCTAGACGATAATTTTATTTTTACAAAATGGCCCCGATGGTGCTAATTGCGAACAAGTCGCAATTGCAACTACAATTCTCTTTAGAGATCGAATTGAAGTGCTCGCTAACGGATGTTATCGGCAACTTAAATTTTCGCTTCACTCAAATTGAAGTGATTACATCCCGTCGGATGTTTTAAAATAAATGGCCCCGACGGTGCTAATTGCGAACAAGTCGCAATTGTAACTCCAATTTTCGCTTCACTCAAATTGAAGTGATTACATCCCGTCGGATGTTTTAAAATAAATGGCCCCGACGGGATTTGGACCCGCGACACCCGGCTTAAAAGGCCGGTGCTCTACCAGGCTGAGCTACGAGGCCGTAGCAATATTAATCAATAAAAATCATTTTTAAACTTATGTTAGGATAGAATTAAGCGATTATTCTTTTTATGTTTTCTATGTTGTTTGCGACTTCTTCGCCTCTCTTTGTTAATTTGATAAGTTTTATTCTGCCTTTCTTTTCAAATGTGACTAAGTCTAATTTTTCTAACATCTGTAAGATTTTTACTGCGTGGCTGTATGTGCAGTCAACTTCTTTCGCGAGAATTGAACCGTATCTTGCTCTTGTAAGTTTTTTCAACGCGACCAACATCAAGGCCGGTTTTCTTCTGAAAAATACGTCGAAATTGTCTTTTGTTTTTTGTGCCATTGTATTATATGTTTTGTAATCGTTATATTTGGAACCAGTATATTGCTTTTAAGCTTTTCTGCCACTCTGTTACTTGAAAAAGTAGTTAATGGATGTTACTGCGCTTAGATAACTCTTTAAATTTTTAGCGCAGTAAACTTATAAATTTTTTATCGTATAAAATTTAGATTTTACCGATGAAGAGTTTTGTGTCGATTAGAAATGTTTATTTAATGAATATTCTTTATTTATTTATGTCTAAGAAATTGAAGATACTTGCGGCGTCGGATTTGCACGGAGATTCGCGTTTGACTAAACGGCTTGCTGAAAGAGCGGAGAAAGAGAAAGTAGATATTGTAGTTTTGTGCGGGGATTTGACGGGGTTTGGTGAGAGCACGAATTTGATTAAGCCGTTTAAAGATAAATCTCAGAAAGTTTTACTTTTGCCCGGAAATTGGGATTCATTTGCGACGACTGATTTTCTTGCGCAACTTTATGGAGTTAAAAATATTCACGGGTATTCTGCGGTTTACGAAGGTGTTGGATTTTTTGGGGCTGGTAGCACATCTAAAATGTTTGGTCCGAGGTCAGGTATCAGCGAGAAAGAAATGATGCAGACACTTGAACGCGCGCACGCGGGATTGAAAGGAATTGAGAAGAAGATAATGTTGACGCATATGCATCCGGCTGGTGGGAAGACTGAAAAAATTGGATTTGAAGGGAGTAAGTCTATAAGGAAAGCGGTTGAAAAATTCAAACCTGATTTGCTTTTGCATGGACATATTCATGAGACATTTGGAATGGAAGATGATATTGGCAAGACGAAAGTTATTAACGTCGGAAGAGATGGTGTCGTGATTGAGATTTAATTTTCTAAAAAATAATTTTTATTACCAGTTTATTTAAATAATGTATTATTTGGATATTATATATTATTTGAAAAGGCAAAATGAGATTTAATTTATATTTTAAAATTTTTACATTATTAACGTTTATTCTAGCTTTTTTTGTTTTGAGTGATTCTGTTCTTGGACAATTTGTTGGAAATCAAACTTGCGGTAATGGAATTATTGAGACTGGAGAAAGATGCGACGATGGAAATTTTGTTAATCTGGATGGATGTAGTTCTACATGTATTATTGAATCGGAATGGTTGTGTTCTGGTCAACCTAGTTTTTGCAATTTAATTCCTCAAACTGCTTTCTCTATCGAAAACGAATTGATTAAAATTGTTTTTGATCTTGATGTGAATGGTTCTTTTGGCTTGCTTAGAGTTATCGATTTAAATGACAATTATCAGCATTCATTTTCTTCTATTCCTGTTAGTTGGGAATTGGATTTTATTCAAAATATCCAACCGCATGCAATTGTGAGGATAGATAGCAACAATACTGAATTTGTCAAATCGCATTCTTTTTCTGTTTTAGCTGATGGAACTAAGAAACTTGTTTTAAGATGGGATAACGGAGTTATTGGGAATAATGAAAGTTATAGTGTTGTACAAACTTATGACTTGAAAAATAACGAACCTTATGCCCATATGAGAATTAGAGTTGAAGGGAACAATCTTGATTCTTACTCAGTTAAATCTTTAGCGCCAGTTTTTGTTTACGAGAATGTTATCAACGGAACTAAATCTCTTTTGCCTTGGAGAGAAACTTATTTAATTACAAATCCTCATAAGCTAAGTGGGTTTAAATTTAATAGTGGAAAAGGTTTTAAGCATGAGCAAATTTCTCACGGATTGTTGAGTATATTTCCTCCAAGAACCAAGAGTTATCTTTATTTTGCAATTTATGATTCGGAGGGTAATTTGATGTATCCAGAATACCGAGGAGATGATGTAAATTATAGATTTGCTTTGGCAGTTGAGGGAGATAAACAAACATTATCTGGATTTGGATATGAAGTCCCGTTTGATTTCATTGTCGGAACTAAAAATGGAAAATATGAGCAGGATTGGTATGATTCAACGATGCTTTACAAGCAGTGGTTTTCAAATCAGTCCTTTTATCCAGAATATTTATATGATAGAACGGATATAACTTCAGGTATAAAGAATTTGAAGTATGTTAATTTTATGGCTCCAAACTCACAATCTCCTGAGCTAATAACTGAAATTCTTTCAAACTCAAATGATTATTATGGGCTTAATTATGGCCTTGTTACTTTTTTTGGTCTTGGCAATTATGCCTTGCCCTCTAACTTATATAATTTTTCTTCTGCAATTGTTTCATTATTTAGTTCTTTAAAGAATAGGAATGTTCATCCTCTTTTGTTTGTAGGTTCATCTTATTTAGATATGAATGATAGTTCAATAACTGCAAACCCTTCAGTACTTAGCGCGCGTATGTTAGACCTAAATAGACAACCTTTCACATTTCAAGGTAGTTATCTTTTTGAACCGAGTTCTTCTGTTTGGCAGGACTTTCAAATTGCGCGATATTCTTCAGTCTTTCAGTCAGGAGGATTAGATGGATTTTATTTAGATGCTTCTATAAATGGACCAGATTATGGAAATGGATTTCATGGGGGTGGAACACATCATACTCAAGGTTATCGTCAATTATTTGCGAGGTTGCGAACAGAGAATCGATTGATAAATCCAGAATATGTTCATTGGACCGAAACTAATTTTCAATGGTTTATGAAAGATGTTGATTTAATTTTAACGACACATAACAGCTTGAAAATTGCACAATATAATTTGTTTAACGATGACGAGCAAGATGATTTTATTTTTGTTCCAATTCAAGAAGTTTTAATGCACGACCGAGTTGTTATGGGCTCTGCATCGGATAGGCCTTTTCCTTGGGGAAATTTGCCCGATTCGTATATAAAACAACTTGCTTACGGGTTTAGTATTGGAAGAGTTATTGGAGCTCAAGAAGAGCCTAATGCTATTTTTTATTTTAATCCCTCACAATCGTGTGCGTCTAATCCTGCATCGTGCATAAATGTAACTCCTACTGGATATAGTATGATTCCAAACACGTGGTCTTCTGAATCAACTTTATTTTTTGAAGAGGTTAATAATTTTACTTTTGGCTTGATTGACTCTATGAAACAAAACTTGAAATATACTCGGTTTGGAGAACTTTTGCGTTTTCCCGTCACTAATTCATCAATAGTTGAAGCTGTATTTTATGAATTGCCCGAACATACTACCCGAATTAAATTTCAAGTGATTCCGGTTAGTGTTTGGAAAGCTCTTGATGGAAGTATTGGAATTGTCGCGATAAATACTGAAAAAACAATTGAAAATATACAAGTTATTTTACCTTTTGAAGAATATTCTCTTGTTGAAGGAAATTCATATAACGTTTATTCTTTAACTGAACTTGGTCCGAATTTAATTTCCACTATCTCTTCGAGTAGCAATATTTCTATAACTTTGGAAGGGTATGGAGTCACTACTTTGAGTTTAATTGATGCTTCAAATGATCCAGATAATGATGCTCAAGGTACGACTCGTTTTTACAATAATCTCCCTTGGGATAATTGTCCTTTGATTTCTAATTTTGATCAAAAAGATTCTAATAATGATGGGGTTGGAGATGCTTGCGAACCTGTTCAAGGAGGAAATAGTGGTGGAGGGAGTGGTGGAGGGAGTGGGGGAGGAGGTTCTTCTTCATCAGGAATTTTTTCTAATTCTAATGCTTCTATTCAACCGCTTTATAATTTGACAACTAATGTCAAACAGGTAGCTTGTAATAATTTGTTAGATGATGATTTTGATGGAAATATAGACACAGCAGATTCAGGTTGTAGCTCTCTTTTCGATGAAGATGAGACTGATTATGTTATCATTGAATCATTAAACGATGAGATTTCGCATAAAAATCTACTGATAAGTTTAGTGCTTTTATTTTTATTTCTTTGGTGTTTATATTGCTTACAATAAAAATTGATATTTTTAAGTGCGCAATTTTGGCTATTAAAATTGCTTACAATAAAAATTGATATTTTTAAGTGCGCAATTTTGGCTATTAAAATTGCTTATTAATAATTTGTCACAATAAGATGTGAGGCGCGAAGCGCCGAACTGCGCCGGTTATATTTGGTTAGAACGGCGTTTAATAGTTATTAAACGAAAGCCAAAAGTTTCGAGCTTGATAAGAATTATAAACCTCTTTAATATCAACTTTATGAGGAATCGATGAATAATCATAAAAATTCGGGGTTGCCAGTTGTGCCTTTGTATTATAGTGTGCCGTTGCTCGCGATTTGCGTTATCGCTTTGTTGATTTTAGTTTTTGTTTTCAAGATTGAAGTTCCAGTTGCGTTATTTGCGCCTCCGGCGAACGCGGTGAATGTGAGTGCTTGCGGAATATTGACGCAAAACGACACGTATTATGTTTTGAATACGAGCTTGAATACTTCGGGTATATGTATTACTCTTCAAGCGAACGGTTCCACAATTGATGGACTCGATAGCTATAATATTTCTGGACATGGTTTGAATGGATTTGGAAGTATAGGTATTAAAATTTCTGGGAATGGGAATGTCGTTAAGGGAATGAATATTAGTAATTTTTATCAAGGCATTTTTAATGATGGGAATGGGACGACGATGCAGAACAATCATATTTCTAATTCTAGTTACGGATTTTGGGTCGCAAATGCGGTGAATGTCTCTGTTAGGCATAATCGTATTCAAGATATCGGGACTATGGGAATCTATTATTCCTCAATTAATTGTTTAGGCGGACAGTCAGTCATTGACATTTATAATAATAGTATTATTGGGAATAATTTCGCTATGTCTCGAGGAATATCTCTCCAAAATTCTAACAATTGCAAGGTTAGCTCTAATGTCATCCGATTTTTCAGTTCGTCGCTACACTTAGTTTGGTCTTCTGACCATGAGCTTACAAATAACCTCTTGGAAAATTCAGAGAATGGAATTTATTCTTCTTCAAGCAATCGTAATAATTTTGTTAATAATATTATTAGAAATTCTTCATTGGATGCGATTTATCTTGCTTCTTCAATTAGTAATTTTTCTAATACTATTGTAGAAAAAACTAATTTGTCGTATAATGATTTGAAAATTCTTGGTAGTAATTCCGAAGTTAATTTGATAGATACGTCTCTTGCTAAATATAATTTAACAAATACTATTATTAGATTCATAAGTCTTGGAAAAGGCGCTATTGCTTTTGTGAATCCGCGTATCACTGCTAATGGAACTAATTTAAGTTCTGATGTGAAGATAGCTTCTAATTTTGCAGCGGTTGATTCTGTTAGTTCTCCCGGATTTAATAAATCGGCCCTGATAAGATTTGAAGGCATTTTGACCACATTAGTCAATCCTACAATTTTAAGGGACGGAGTTCTTTGCTCTCCGAATATTTGTTCGAGCTTGACTACTCCGAGTCCGGGAAATGTTCAATTTAACGTAAATAGTTGGACTAATTATTCTATTGATTCAACGAATATTGTTCTTGCAGTTCCGCAAATGATTAACATCACTGAACCTGACCCGAGCGAGAATTACTCGTTGAGTTCTTTCCCTGTCGTTTTTAGTTTAGTTCTAAACCAAACTGGGCGGGCGTGGTTTACTTTGGGCAATGGAACCACTAATTTCACGATGAACAGCGACGATGATTTGTCTTTTAACTACATACAAAACAATTTGCCTGCAGGGAATTATGTTTTCACTGTGTATGCAAACTTCACGGGCACGACGCAAAAAGCTACGGCGTCGGTTAATTTCAGTGTAGGCGCTCTAGTTAGTCCTCCGGTCGGTCCATATATTTCTATTGTGGCACCAGATTCAAATCAGGGCTATCATGTGAGTAATTTCCCAGTTTCATTTGTGACTACATTGAGTCAAGCTGGAAAGGCGTGGTTTACTTTGGGCAATGGAACCACTAATTTCACGATGATGAATTCTTCTTCGACTAATACTCATTTCACTTATAGTCAGAGTGCTCTTGCCGTCGGGAATTATGTTTTCACTGCGTATGCAAACTTTACGGGCACGACGCAAAAGTCGACTGCTTCAGTTAATTTCAGCGTTAATGACACTGTTTCATCTTCGGCTACTCCGTCTGTAATTATTGAAGAACCGGATACAAATGAGGCTTACTCCGTGAATAATTTACCAGTGTTGTTTATAGCTACTTTGAGTCAATCTGGGAAAGCGTGGTTTAGTTTGAATAACGGAGAAGATAATTTCACGATGGTAAACTCTTCAGCTAATAATACTTATTTCACATATAGCAAAGGTAATCTTTCTATCGGGAACTACACTTTGAAAGTATATGCGAACTTCACGGGCACGACACAAAATAATTTTGATTCGGTTAACTTTAGAATTGTTAATGGGTCTCAATCTTCTCAATTTTCAGGCGGTCCGACGGCTACAATTAATGAGCCAAGCACAAATGAAAATTATTATTTGAATAACTTCCCTGTCGTTTTTGTTGTTGATTTGAGTCAGCCCGGGAAAGCGTGGTTTAGTTTGAACAATGGAACTACTAATTTCACGATGGCGAATTCGTCTAATAGTAATACTCATTTCACTTATAGTCAGAACACTCTTCCTGTTGGCGATTACACTTTCACTGCGTATGCAAACTTCACTGGTTCGACACAAAAATACAAGACGTTCAAGAATTTCAAGGTTTTGAATACTCCAGGTCCGCCTTTGAACACAACTACTGGTTCGAATAATAATTTACCTCTACCGCCTTTGCCAACTTCCTCTGGAAAAGTTGAATTCAAACATATTGCTTATTGGCTTGTTGTGGCGGTTTTGTCTGTTGCTATTGTAATCTTGATTTTGTTAATCATAAAATATTTCAAGACGCAAGAAACTTCTAAAAACGCGATGCCAAGTAATATCGTGAGTCGGTTGAGATAGATTAGTTTGGCGTTTAGAGTTTTAACTGATTCGGAAATATTTTTCGTTTGTTAATTTAGTTGAAATTTTTAGAAAATAATAAATTTTTTTAAAATATCGAAAGCGTTAAAAACAGAATTGGTTTAGTGGTGAGATGGAAAAGGGTGAGGGTATTTATTTGGTTTCGTTGTTTGTGTTGATTCTTATGAGTGTTTTTGCGTATTTTTATCTTAGCGATGACGGGCTCGAAGTTGGGCTTTCGCCGACGGCCGTTAATTTAGTATGGACGGATAATGCTGGTAACGAAAACGGATTTACGGTTCAAAGAGATGTAGTTAATACTTTTACTAATCCAGTTATTGCTTGTCAGACTGGTCCGGTTTCTGGAGTCGGAGCGCAGGGAACTTGTTCTCATCCTTTAACTGATTTAGTTTCAGGAGTTGCTTATTATTATCGAGTTCGCGCTGAAAATGCAATTGGACAAAGCGGTTGGTCATCGACTGCTGCTCCACTGACTTGGTTCGGACAGTGTGATTCTGGGCCACCTGCGCAGATGCAGTCGTGTAGTTCGCCGAGTAATCCTTTGCAAGGTGCTTGCGTAGCCGGAACACAAACCTGTCAGTCGGATGGTTCGTGGGGTTCATGTGTTGGGGAAATTTTGTCCTCATTGGAAAATACTGCCGTTACTTGCTCTGACTCGATAGACAATGATTGTGATGGGTTAACTGATTGCGCTGATTCTAATTGTGCAGGACTTGCTTCTTGTTTATGCACGCCCGGTACTTCGACGGCTTGTTACACTGGCGCGGTCGGAACTGCGGGAGTTGGAATTTGTCAATCTGGCGCTCAAACTTGTAATGCTCAAGGAAATGGTTATGGTGCTTGTATCGGTCAGGTTTTGCCAGGAACCGAAACTTGTAATAATTTAGACGACGACTGCGACGGATTCAGAGATGAAAATCCGACGAATCCAAATAATCCTTTGACACAGAGCTGTTATAATGGTCCGGTTGGAACATCGGGGATTGGAGTGTGTCATGTAGGTTTGCAAACTTGCGCCGTCGGTGTGTGGAGTTCATGCGTCGGTGAAGTTTTGCCGAGTCCGGAAATTTGTATTGGTGGAGCAGATGAAGACTGCGACAATACAGCGGATTGTTTAGACAACTCTTGCGCAGTTGATCCAGTTTGTATGGCTCCCGCGACGCCCGGCTCTCTTAACGTCGTTGTTGCTTAGGAACTATTAAATAATCAAATTGTTTGAGTTGGGGATGCAAAAGAGGAATTTGTTTTTAACACTTGGACTTTTTATTTTAGTTGGATTTTTACTTTCTTTTTTATATTTTAAAGATGGAAAAATTACAGGTTATCAGATTATTGGCGGAGCAAATGTTCCGCAGAATTTAGTTGAATTTAAAATAAAAGATGCTGTTGGTGCGGACGGAAACGGATGGGTTTATTTCGGGATGCCTTTGCCGGAAGGGAATGGTTTGACGAATGCGAATAATGTAAGAGTTTTACGGTTTGATTCCGCGACTGGACAATATTACGAAGTTTACTCTGATGTCTGGGCGCAGACGATGCGACCCGCGAACCCGTCTAGAATTTCTGAAATTTGGTGGATAGGTGTTGCGTTTAGAGCAGATGCTTTGCTGGCGAATCAAGAAAAAATTTATTACATAGATTACGGGAGTAATGTCCAGCGAGCGAACCCTTCACAGAGTTTAACTGTTGTGGATTCAGGAAATTATTATACTGTTGATTCAGGGAACAGTCATGTTTTCGAAATCAACAAACAGGCGTTCGATATTTTTAGAAGAGTTTCAGTTAGTGGACAAGAAATTGTTTTGCCGAACTCTGGCAGTGGTTTCGAAGTCAAATCTTCTTCTGGAACAGTTTACTCGACGGCAAATGATGTTCCAACAATTACGATAGAGCAACAAGGTAAACTACATGTTATTTTCCGAATTGAAGGTAAATTCAAAGATTCTTTAGGAAGTCCGTTTATTGGCTATGTTGCGCGACTGAAGATTTTTAACGACGGTAAAGTTGAGCTACCAATTGTTTTTCAGAATAAAGGAAATTACAATCGTAATGTTGATGCGGCACATAAACGATTCAAGGATTTGAGTGCTGTTTTGAATTTGAATCTGGGAAATCAAAAGAGCTTGATGCTCACAGAGTTCATGCCGAATCAGCAAGTAAGTTATACAACTGAAACTTATACGACGTATCAAGATTTTAATAGAATAAACAAAGATTTTGACGCGTTAAGTTATGGGCAAGATTTGACGCCTGGAAATATCGTTGATAACTTTTTATTAAGAATTATTGACAATGCTGGGAACACGATTTATTTTGAAGAGAACGAAGTTGAGAGTTTGAGTGGAACGCGTTCCAACGGACTTTTGGCAGTTAGTGATGGCAGTAAGAAATTCTCGGCATCCGTTTTCGACTTTTGGAGAGAGTCGCCGAAGACACTGAAAGTTTCGGGCAACAATATTCGGATAGGATTATTTCCAGAAGATTCACCTCAAAATTATTTAGTTCACGATCAAGGGCCGATGTTGAGAACTTATCCTGCGCCAAATTCTAATCAGTACAATCATTTGACTTTTGTCGGATGGGATTCTGCTACTTTAAATGAGCATGCGCTCGTTGACGAAGGGAATTATATTTTGCACTTGGCAACGCAAGAATATGAAAAATTATTTTTCGATTTTTCGACTGGCAATTTGAATGTGAATAATGAAATAAGTTTTGCGCGACGTGCGCAGGAGCAGTTGATTGGATTGCCACCTTCTAATTATTTTAGAACTTCGAACGCTTTCGCGAATAGATATGCATATGTTGAAGAAAAGGATTGGACTCAGTTCGGTTTCAGTCAGCCGTTGGTTGATACTGCTTCCAGAGTTGACGCATGGGGGCGTTCTTTGTGGGATGAAGCTTATGTTACTCAACCACCTTTGCCAGGGTATCCTTATGCGCAAGTTACTTTCGCGAATCGACAGAAAATGGGCACTGACGCAGGCACGCATGGATTCCCTGCTTACGGAACAATGTATAATGGGCAGTTGTTTTGGCAAGAGACTGGGTGGATGAATAATGCGTTTGGTGCGACTGAAGGAATCATGACTGCGTTGATGCGAAGCAGAGACTCGCGAGCTGTGTCTACTTTGGGTAATTTTATTTATCATAATTCTGTCGACGGAATGTATGTTTGGGATTTAGTTACTGACTCAATTGCCGGCGCGATTTTGCACGAAAAGGGAAATGCGAGGTACGGATTTTATCAAGGAACATTTACTCCGAATTCGGAAAGACACCAGTGGGAAAAAGGAGACACGATAGCTAAAATGTTATTTGCCGACGAGATTATCAAAGAGAGTTTGCTCTATTCAGCAGTTGATTTTGGTTCTGGTTATCCTGCTACTCCTGTTGGCGGTGCGGGCCGAACTTTAGGAATTGTTTATATGACTAACAGCGTTGATGAGTTGGGCGCGATTGGACCGCAGTTGATAAATTTAGTTGGATATTATCAGATGACTGGCGATGTTCAATATGTTGCGATTGCAAAAGAATATCTGAAAACTGTCAAATCGATTATGCAAGCGTGTGAGAATCTTTACGGAGTAAAGATAATTGTTTCTCCGGCTATTAATCAAAATATGCTTCCTAATGGTTTGAATACTTTCAATAGTCAATCTTATAATTGCAATCCGTCGTCGTTAAATGTTGTGCAGTTCTTTACTAATTCTTATTTGCTCGCAGGTATTTTGGAAGTGCTCGAAGCGGATTATCAGATAAACGGACAATACGACGTCAATTTGAAAGATTTCTATGTCGCCGCTTTTAGCGATTATTATAATTATTTAGTTAAACCCCATGTTAATATTCAAGACCCGACGATTGGAAGCGCTTTCACGCCGACGAGATTGTATAATAATTTCCACGTCACGCTTGCGGGTGCGAGTTCACCCGGAGCTACTTGTGTTTTGTCTGGCACGTTGCCGAATGTAAATTATGTTTTGTGGGTATGTAATGGTGGAGAGACTACTGCATCTGCGATTTTCAGCGGACAGTTGTTGCCTTGGCTTTACAAACAGACGGGCAACAGAGAGTATTTGGATTATGCTACACCTATCGTGAGAGATATTATTCTTTATTTTGGCACTGCTCCTTCGCCAGCATACGGAATTTCTTCTGGATATAATAAGGTCGCGTGGAGGAATCCTGATTTTGGTTCTGCCGACGTGAAAGTTGCAATGCCTTGGCTTTGGAGATTTTTGCCGTTCTTGGCTGAAAAGAGTGCAGTTTCTTCTTGCGTGAGCAATTGTTTACCAGAACCGCCTTCGAGTTTGAGCGCAACTTTGGGAAGTTCTGGTGGTGGGGGTGGAGGAAGTGGAACTGGCGGTGGGGGTACTGGAACGGGAGGAGTTATTTCAGGAAATGTCGTTTCGGATAATGTTGATTTTAGTAATGTTGAAAGTGATTTAGATATCAACGAAGTTGCTCCTTCTTCTACGCAAACAAGCGAGGTAACTAAAAATAATAATCCTAATCCTCGACGAGGAATTGTTGGAGCAGTAGTCGATGACTTTGAAAAAAACAAAGCCAATTACACAAACCTTGCGATTTTTGTTTTTGCTGGGCTTTTGGTTATTATTTTTTATTTCATTGCTAGAAAGGAGAATATTGAGAATGCGAGGTATTAAAAATAAAAGTGAGTTAGAGAATAATATGGAAAAGAGGATTGCGAATTATTCGGTATTGATTATTATTTTTGCAGTTATGTTAGTTTATATTTTTACTATTCTTAGCGTTGAAAAAGTTGCAAAAGACGAGGGTGCGATTTCTGTGATGCTTTCTCCGTCTAGTGTTTTATTTAATTGGATACAAAACTCTAACAATGAACAAGGTTTTAGAATTGAAGGAAGCGCAGATCCAAACTTTCTCACGGGTGTTTTTATGGTCTGCGATGTTGGAATGAATATTGAAACGTGTAGTTATTCTTTATCTAATTTGCTCGTTGGAACAACTTATTATTTTAGATTGTGGGCGTGGAATTCGCAAGGTAACAGCGGTTATGTTCTTGCTTCGATAAATATTCCTGCGCAGTGTTCGGATACTTTTGATAACGAATTGATTCCTGATGGTGCGATTGATTATCCTGCTGACTTTTCGTGTTCGAGTGCTATGGACAATGACGAGACGAATCCTTTGGCGCAATGTCAAGATGGGCTTGATAATGACGGTGACGCGGTTGTAGATTTGTTGGATGCTGGATGCGCTAATAATCAAGATAACGATGAATATAATGCGCCGTTGATTGCTTGCGGGAATGGTGCTGTTGAACAAGGAGAATTTTGCGACGATAACAATCTAAATAATAATGATGGTTGTTCGTCAATTTGTCAGATTGAGGCGGGCTGGCTTTGTAATGGTGGGCCGAGTGTTTGTGTTAGGGCGATTTGTAATAATGGAATTGACGACGACAATGATAATTTGATTGATTTTCCTGCCGACACTGCTTGTGCAGATATTAATGATAATAATGAAATGGTTTTGGGAGTGAGCGCAGTCTGCGGAAATAATGTTCCTGAAACTAATGAATTATGTGGCGAGCCTGGTTTGACTTGTCCGTCTGGAAATACTTGTAGTTCTTGCTTGTGCGTGCAATTTTCTCCTTCGCAGTGTTCTTTGGGAAGCACGCAGTCGTGTGTTGTTCCAGGACAGCAAGGAGTTTGTGCGACAGGGACACAAACTTGCGTTGCTACGACTGGGCAATTTGGAGCTTGTATTGGAACTTCATCTGGAACTGAAACTTGTAATAGTTTAGACGATGACTGCGACGGACAAATTGATGAGGGATTGAATTGTGGAGTTGCTGTAACTAGCTCTGGTGGAGGGGGAGGCGGAGGTGGAGGTGGCGGAGGTGCTGTGGGAGTGTCAAGTGATTTCAGCTGGTTAAGCACAACTGATTTGAGCGACGCTGAGCTTTCCACATTGTCCACATTTAAATTATCTGCACGAGAAAGAGTTAAAGTTTTGGTTGGTGGGACTGCGTATTTTGTTGGTGTGAAGGAGAAACAGAATTCTAAATCTAAAATTGTTGTTAGCACGACTCCAGAACAAAGTGCGATTTTAGGTGTTGGTGAAAATCGCGAGTTTATTCTTAGTGGTGGGAAAAAATTAGTCGTCGCAGTTACTCAGCTTGAAGGCAATAAATTTACTTTGACATTTATGAGCGAAGCTCGAATAGTTTTCAAAGAATGTAATGATTTGAACGATAATGATCAAGATGGAAAAATTGATTTACAGGATTCTGGATGTAGTAATGCACAGGATGATGACGAGAGCAATGGATTTGTTGCGACGATTGCGCCAACTGAATCTTCGCGACCTGAAATGCGTCGCGAAACGAACAAATCTATTTTCTGGTTCGTTGTTTTTGGGCTCGCAGTCGGAATTGTCGGTTTGGTTGTGCTGATTTTACGCACGATTAGAACTAAAAAAAGATTTAAAGGAATAGTAGCAAGAAATAATTTCGGCACAAATCAGTAAGCTTAGAATTATTTGGATTAAAATAATGTTTTTTGTGCACCGCCGATAATTTTTTCGACTGATGTGTTGAAGAAAGTTAATATCGAATCAGCTATCGGAGTGATTTGTTTTTTTATGTAATGTTCATAATCTATTTTGTGTTTTATTTTTTGTATTGGCTCTGGACCATTTTCCGTGACGTAGTATTCAATTATGTTTGACTCTAAATTTTCCAACTGTCTAGCGGCTTTTACGTGGGGTGGGGTAGTTTTCGTATATTCTTTTAGTCCCTTTCGAATTGATTTTCGATAGACTAACTTTTTATCCATTTCTCCATCTCTTATTTTTTTTATATAGGATTTTATGAAAGGGATTGGATTTTCTTTGTGGAATATTTTTTCTAGAAGGTGTATTTGGAATTCTTTTGCGGCTTCGGTCCAGTCACCTCTTATCGCTTCAAGTCCAGTTATTTCTAATTTTTCTTTGCCATTTTCATTGACCATGCCTGCGTATCTCTTTTTTGAGCCAGTTACTTTTTCAGTGTTTCGAGTTTTTGGAAGGAGAAGAGCAAGATAATGTTTTTTGAATTCAAGTTCAAGATATGATTTTCTATTGTATTCTTTTTTAACATAATCTTCGTAGAATTTGTTTATGTAACCTTGGAGTTCTTCACCTAATTTGATTGCTTTTTCTTTTTCCATGTTTGTGTCTATGAAACAGGAGTCTGTGTCCATGTATATTACTGGCGTGTGGAATTTTTCTTCTATTTTTTTTGCAGTTAACTGGATTATTTGCTGGCCAAAGTGCGTTATCGCGTTTGCCATTTTCAAACTAAAATATCGGCAGTTTGGCGACGCGAGGACACCAAAGAAAGAATTCATAATTATTTTTATTGCGTAACTTGATAGTTCGCGTTTTTCTTTTTTTGCTCGTTCTCTTTCGAAGTGTAATCTCTCGATTATTTGTGGCAGAACTCCGTCGGTGTTCTTGAAATATGCTTGATTTGGAGACTCTATCGAATTGTGCTCTTTTTTTTCAAGCATTGACAATGGGTCGATGTTGAATGTCTTGATGATTGACGGATATAGCGATTTGAAGTCGAGCACTAAGACGTTGTGATATATTCCTGGTTTTGGTTCCATGACGAATCCTCCCTTGATGCGCTCCTCTTTTTCAGCGTATCTTGTCGTCGGCGAGACGATTCCTTTTTTTCTGGCTTCTCTGATATAAAGTGAGTCGAATGCGACGATTGAACCAGTAAGCTTATTCAATGGAAGTCCCGTTAAGATTGAGCGTTCTATCGCTAAATTCAACATAGGAGTTTTCACAAGTAAATTGTAAGCTAATTTGCAATCTTGGATGTTGTAGTCAACTAATTTTTTCAAATCTGATTTGTAAATTTTTTCAATTTCTTCGTGGCGGTCTTTTCCGGCAATTAACTTTCCTTCGCCGAGTATTTCTTGTGCGACGCTTTCCAAAGAATATGACTCAAATTTTTTGTGTTTTATCGATGGCGCTTCTTGAATGAAGGGGTCTTTGATTAAGTTTAATCCGTCTAAAACCTGTCTTCCTGGAATTTGAGCAGAAGAGCTCCTGAAAAAATTATCTTCTATTTTTAATTTGATGCGTTCGTTTGTTCTGCCGAAATCAAATGGGATGTTGTGCTCGTCAAATTTTTTTCTTAGATAATTTAGATCGAAATCAATTACGTGCCAGCCAGTTATTATGTCTGGATCGAACGCAATTATCGCGTCTCTGACTTTTGACAATAATTCTGATTCGGTTTTGCAAGACACTGCGTTTTCAACTTTTTTTTCTGTGCGCAGAAAGTTTTTTTCGTAATTGTGACTATAAAGTCCAACACAAAATAAATCTTCGTTGAGTTTGTTTGACTCAATATCTATCGAAAGGACTTTTAGAGGTATTTCGCCTGTCGCTGGCTTTATTGACGGATTTTGAAATACGACGTCTGTTCTCTCTGTAGGTTCTGTGTCTCCTGAAATGTCGATGATTCCGTGGAGATTGTTATCGATGATGAATCTTGTTGAAGGAGAGAGATCTGCTTCGTAGGTATTGAGGTCTTTTTGATGAATTGCCTTAGCAATTTTATTTAATTCTGTCTGGCTTTTGTGAGAAATTTTGATTACATTTTCGCTTTCTTTATTTACTAACTTTGTTTTTTCTACATTTGCTTTTTCTGTTAAAAGTTTGACTTTTTTTTCGTCTGCTTCTCTAATAAAGAAATAGGGATTTACTGAAATTATCGCAGCGAACGATTTTCCGTTTTCCATTCTGCCGAATAAATGGACTTCGGTTTTGTCTTCCTCGGTTTTTGATGAGATATTTACGATGTAGGCTTTCATAAAAATTGAAGTCATTTGTGCTTTTTTAGTGTTTCTATTGCGAGTTCTTGTTTTCAATATTATTTACTACTGGAAAAGATAAAAAGGCAAGGTTTAAAAGGGAACCGATTTTCTATTTTTATGCACAAAAGTGTTAAAGATGCGTGGTTTAACAGGGATGCTGTTGCTTATGTAAATGCATGTGTCCGCGAAGGAGTTCCTGTAGAAGATGATTATTTATATGAACAACATTTAGCTGATGAATTAATTAGAAAAAGTTCTTCTTTAGAAAATTCTGTTTTTGCTGATTTGGAGACTTCTAATTTCATATTTCCACAAGAAAACCCTATTGAAAGTTCTTATTCTCCTCTTATTAGAATTGCTTTAGCAAGATTTCCTAAAGATGTATCTGATAAAGGTCTAAGAAGAAGGGCTCACGAAATCAACAAAGCAGGAAATCCGGTCAATTATCACTTGAAACCTTATTCTGAACTTACTCGTGAAGAATTATGGACTTATTTAACAGGAGATGTTCATAGAGAAGTTGAAGAATTGGCTAGGCAAAATTGTCCAGATGAACTTATTAGAGTTAGAACCAGAAATGCTAAAATTATAGAACAAGAAAAATATATGAGATAATATTCAATAATGTTTATTAATCCTTTCTAATATTGCTGTTGGTGAAAAGAGATTATATTTTTATGAGTGATGAGCAGGCACAGAGGATATTAGATTATGGGCCGAGTAGAGATGTGGATTATTTGAGAGATTTAGTTTCTGATGTTTCCGGAGATAGAGCTTATGCTGAAGGGTTGCAACGTTTTGAATTGATATTGGAGGGCAGATTGATGTTTCAGGTTGCAAGCAGAAGATTTGCTTATATGAATAATTTTAATGATAATTCTCCAAATAAAAAGAATAGAAATCAACTTGAACTTCCATTTGAGCAAAAGAAAGGAAAACAACTTGACCTTCCATTTGGACAATAGATATTGTTATTAATATGATTATTATTTGAAGATTATGGGTCTACAAATAGGAGAGCTTGTTTCGCGACGGGAAATTGGTTTTCAGGATTTGAAGGGCAAGACGATTGCAGTTGATGCATTTAACGCGATTTACCAATTTCTTTCTTCAGTGAGACAACCAGATGGAACTCCTTTGATGGATTCTTCTGGAAATGTCACTTCGCATTTGTCTGGATTGTTTTATAGAAATGTGGCTTTACTTTCTGAAGGAATAAAATTGATTTATGTTTTTGATGGCGAGTATAATGAATTGAAGAACAAGACGCACGAACATCGTAATGCTTTGAAGATGGAGATGGCTGAGAAATATGAGGATGCCGTTGCTGAAGAAGATGTTGAGGCGATGGGGAAATACGCTCGGGCGCTTGGAAAATTGAACGACGCGATGATTTCTGAAAGCAAAGAACTTCTTGAAGCGATGGGGATTGCCGTCGTTCAAGCACCTGGGGAGGGAGAAATGCAATGTGCGGAACTTGTCAAGAATGGGCAGGCGTGGGCTGTCGGCTCGCAGGATTACGACGCTTTAGTCGTCGGTGGAACGCGCCTAATTCAAAATTTAACTTTGGCGCGGAAACGTAAGACGGTTTCGGGCTTTGTTTATATTTCTCCTGAACTTATTGAATTTGAGGGTGTGATAAATCAATTAGGCATTACTTGGGATCAACTTATTTGTTTGGCTATTCTTGTTGGAACCGATTTTAATTTAGGGGGCGTTAAGGGAATTGGGCCGAAGAAGGCGCTTGAACTTGTTCGACGCAAGAAACATCCTGTCGCGATTTTTGAGGAAATTACCGAGAGGTTTGGAGATGTTGGTTTTAACTGGCGCGAGATTTTTGAGATTTTTAAGAAACCAAATGTTTCAAAACAGCGCGTGAGTTTTCCGAAGTTTGATGAGAATAAAATAAAAGAGATTTTAGTTTCACGGCACGAGTTTTCCGAGGAGAGAGTTGAGAATCAACTTGTTAAACTTCGCGAGGTGCGCGCGAAGAGTGCTCAATCTCAACTTTTTTGAATCGTGAGATTTTAGGATTGCGTTCAGAATTGGAACGTATTATTTGAATTGAGCAATTTCATTATTTTTTATCAGGTTTATCTTTGTCGGTTTGTTTTTTTATGGCTTCAGCTTCAGCGTGGAGTATTTGCCTGTCTTTCTCTTCTTGTTTCTTTTTTTCTTTTTTTCTTAATTCCTTCCAGAATTTAGAGGATTTCATTGCTATAATCATCAAAATAAGTAGGAGACTGAATAGGAGAATTATGAGCCATAACGAATTTATCGTTTTAGATATTAAGTCGGTGCTCTTTTTTATTACTCCAGATATTCCGATTATTGAAGTGATTGCGAAGGAGCCGACTATTGAAAATAATTTGTTTTTAAAAATAGTTTCTGTTGCGGGAAGAAGGATAAAGAAAATAATTAACCAAATTGTCGTGGCAAAGAAAAACTGCCAGGATAATGCGTATTCGACTCCGAGGACGATTTTAAAGAAAGGGTTTATTTTTTTCACGACGTTGCTGATTTTTATCAGAGTTTTACCCGCAGAGCTTTTATTCAATACTTCTTCCCAAGATTTTCGTAAATATTCTCCGCGTGTTTCGCTTTTAGTTATTTGTTCAACCTCTTCTTGAATATTTTCGACTTTATTTTCTAAACTATCTACTCCTCCGCGTAGTTTGTTTTCGGTTTCCGCAATTTGGGCAGAGAGCAAACTGCTAAGCAATATTATCATCAAAAATAGGCAACTTATTTTTTTCATAGCGTTTAATATGGCATAAAGTTTATAAATAATAGGTAGTTATAGGATTTATGAAGATGGTGAATTTTGTTAAGTTGTTTGTGTTTCTTGTTGTAGGATTATTTGTTTTTAGTAATTTTGTTAGTGCTCAAGAAGGTATCAAAAATTTGGCGAGTGACTTGAAAGGTAGTTTCCAAGATTTAGTGGATAAATTATTTGTCAATGAAGGAGCCATAGCGTTGAAGGTGCTGTTTTTCTTTTTAGTATTTCTTATTATCAGTGCGATTCTTCCACTCATACCTTTGTTTGGTAAGGGGAATGATGGTCAACCTCGAAATAGCCCTACTAAAATTTTAGTTAGTGTTACGGTTACAATTTTATCGACGATGTTTATTCCTACAGATTTATTGGCTTCAATGGTCAATCCATATACTGCTATGGGTGCAGTTATACTTTCAGTGCTACCTATTATTTTGATGTTTATGTTTATCCATAGCACAATCAGAAGTAGATTATTTAAGCAAGCGGCTTGGTGGGTGTATGGTTTTGTTCTTCTTGGGTTGACTATTAATTCTTCGTTAGATCCGACTACGAATAAATGGATTGTGTGGATTTATGGTCTTGCTATGCTGGTTGTGATTGGAATGATTTTGTGGGGTCAAAAAATTGAAGATAAATTGTGGGCTGAAAAACTTAAGGAAGGAGAAGAAAGCGCGAACAAATATCTTGCGCAGAGAAGAGCGATGCTGAAATTTGATAAGGAACGCGCTGGTGTTGAACTTGGTTCAGATATAGCTTAATTAGTTTATGAAATCTACTTTTTGTTTTGGAGTTTTATTTCTCTTGTTTTTAGCTCCATTAGTTGCCGCTGGTTTTTTTGATGATGTGGCTACTTGGACTGGAGATAAAATTGGATTTTTGTTTGGTGAAAAAGATATAGCTACTCAAACTTTGTTTGCAATTCTTTTATTTATGATTCTTTACCCTCTTGTCGGTTCCGTTTTTAAACGCAGTAATTTTATTTCTTTTGTTATTAGCGGAGCGATTACAGCTTTAGCGCTGATTGCTTTACCTCCTAACTTTTTGAGTTCTATAAGGGATCAATATGGGGCGATGGGCGCGACCATTTTAGCGATAATTCCATTTATCATAATGCTTGTTTTTACTATAAGAGTTGAAAGTGAGCTTGTTGGAAGAGTTTTATGGATATTTTACGCGCTTTATTATTTTGCAATTCTTATTTACTCATCGGTGGCTGGGGGGCAAACTTTCTTATCTGTTGAGAACATCCCTAATTTTGCTGCCTTGCTTGGAGGAGTAGCTTTATTCTTTTTTATGCCCCTGATGAGGGAAGCCATATTTCAAGGAAAATTGAAAGGGATAAAAGAAGAAGGGGTTAAAATTGCTTCGCGAGCTAAAATTTTGCATAAGCTACAACAAGAAGAATTAGACGCCTACGATGTTAAAGATAAATAATTTTAATTTTTCTAACTGCGAGCGGTTCTTAGATAGGGAGATTTATTTTTTGAAAGTTCAGCGGGTTTCTTTTTTTCTCGAATATCCTGTTTTTTATAGATATGTTTATAAATATCTTAGGTTTAAAGAAGGTATGAAAAAGATTAGTGTTGTTGCGTCTGTTTTTATTTCTCTGGTTTTTTTGTCGACTTTTGTAAGTGCACAACGTGGTTGGGATACAATTTCTAATCAGGCCACTTCTTTTTATGATAACCTTTTTGAACCATTGGGCAAATTTTTGTTGGGCAAAGATACAGGTACTGGAGACTTATTTTTTGGTAAGTTGCTTTTATTTATTTTGGCGTTTTCTGTTATTGGACTTGCCTTGAGTAAGTTTCCCTTGTTTGAGGGTAAGAAGGGTGTGACTTTTGTAGTTTCGATAATTACTTCTATTTTAGGCGTTAGATACCTTAGTGTTGATTGGCTTCAGTTGATAGTTTTGTCTCATAGCACTTTAGTTGTTGCGATAACTGCTATGATACCTTTTGTTGCATATTTCTTTTTCGTGAGAGCTTTGCCTTCTCGCACAATGCATAGGATAGCTTGGATATTTGCAATGGTAGTTTTCTCCGGTCTTTTCATATATGCTTCTATTTCTGATGAAGGCTTGGTTGAGGGCGCTGGTATGTGGACATCGGCTTACGTGTATTTATTCGCTGTGGCTTTATGTTTGTGGATGTTTTTCTATGATGGCTTTTTTGAAAAATTAAAGGCTCGAGTGGATGCTGAAAAAACTCACTCTCTAAGGAAGATAAGACTTAAAGGAGAGTTACAAGATAGATATAATGTAGTTTGGGGCTATTTTAATAATGGTTCTATGAGTAAAGATGAAGTGAATAAACTTATTGAAGATATAATAAATAGAGCAGAGGCAAATGGTATCGCTCATGCTTTCAAAAAGTTAACATAGTTCGCAATATTTATAAATAATGTTTTCATTTTATTGAGATGGCTATTGGTTTCAGAGGGTTGTTTGTTTTTTTATTTTTTGGGGTTTTATTAACTGGCTTTTTTTCTGATATCGTGAGCGCGCAGTATTATGGTTCCGGCGGGGGATTTTTTTATGGGACACAACAAGTAGTTGATTCTATTGTTCAGAATTTGGAACCGATTTTACGCGCGCTTTTTGGAGGGCAAGATTGGACAGGATATTTGCTTTTTGAAAAGACGTTGCTTTTTATTTTAGTCACTATCATTATTGGTCTAGTTTTAGAAAAGTTACCTGTTTTCAAAGAGAAAACTCCTAAAGGAATTCTTAGACTTGTTGCAATTATAATCGGTATTTTGGCCATTAGAGGTATTAACTTTGCGTGGATAAATACAATTCTTGCGCAGTATCAAGTTTTGTTTATTGCTGTTGCGGGAATATTGCCATTTATGATTTATTGGTATTTCATAAAAGACTTTGATCTTTGGATAAGTAAGACGGCTTGGATATTTTATGCCGTGGTTTATTTCGGGTTATGGCTAACTGCAGATGTTGAAGCATATGAGGTAGTTTATTTATGGGGAGCGATTACTGCTTTAGTTTATGCTTTCTTTTTAGATTCTGCAGTAAAGCGGTGGTTAAAGCAACAAGAAATGAAAATGTGGGAACAAGATAATAAATGGAAGAGAATTGATTCAATAGATAAACGCATTAGAGATATACAACTTTCATCTCGCCCATCATCTGAACAAACCAAAATTATTAAAGAATTAGAAAAACAAAGAGCTATCCTGATAAAATCCTTGTCTTCTACTTGATTTGTTTTTGATTAAAAGTATTTATTTATAAATCTCGGATTGTTTGATTAATTATATGTTTGATCGCATTGGCTTTGATGTCGTGGGAAATATTGCTATACTGAAATTTGATAGAGGTGCTTCTGTTGCTGCTAAAAAGAAATTTGCTCTTGATTATTTAGATAAACATAAAGCTGTTACGACGGTTGTTGAAAAAATTGGCAAATTTTCTGGGCGTTTGCGAACGCTTAAGACGAAGTGGCTTGCAGGCGTGAAGACGCGCGAGGCGCTGTATCGCGAAAATGGATGCGAGTTTAGATTTAATATTGATACTTCTTATTTTTCTCCGCGTTTATCAGAAGAGCGAAAAAATATTGCTTCTTTTGTTAAGAAAGGCGAACGTGTGCTTGTGATGTTTGGAGGAGTTGCACCATTTGCGATTGTTATCGGTAAAAAATTGAAATCTTTTAAGCTGAGTGCCCACCCACCCACCCTAAAGTTTGCTAATAATTATCGTAGAGGTATTGATGAGGTTATTAGTGTTGAATTAGGAAAAGAACCTTCTCGTTACGCAGTTGAAAATATTAAACGTAATAAGCTTATCGGAGTTGTTTCGGCTGTTCAAGGAGATGTTAGACGCATTATTGGACACGGAAAAAAAGTTTCAGGTGTGTTTGACAGAATAGTTATGGCTCGCCCTAATTTAGAAGATAGTTTTTTGGATGTCGCTTTTCGCGTTGCTAAACGTGGGACAATTATTCATTACTATGGATTTTATCCAGAATCAGAAGTTGAATTACTTCGCGAACTTATCGCCTTGGAGGCTTTGCGTGCGGGAAAACGTGTGAAGATTTTGCGTATTGTTAAGGCGGGAGATATTGGCACGAGGAAATTTAGATTTAGAGCCGATTTGAAGATTTTGAATTAGTGCTTGATTTTTTTAGAATTTTCTTCTTTTTATTGCTGGCGTATTTTTTCTCTATTCTCGTGCCGTTAATAATTGCATCTTCAAAATTCGCTTTGTAAAGTTTTGCCCGCTTAAGATTTGCGTCTATAATATTAGCGAATTTAAAATTAGCTTCTCTAAGATTCGCCCCTTCAAGATTCGCCCAACCAAGATTAGTTCTTTCAAGATTCGCCCAACCAAGATTAGTTCTTTCAAGATTCGCTCCTTCAAGATTCGCCCAACTAATGTCTGTCCTTTCAAGGTTAGCGTATCTCATGTTAGCATCTCTAAGATTTGTACTTCTAAAAATCGCGTTGTAAAGATTCGCACATTCAAAATTCGCTTCTATCAGGCTCGCGAATCTAATTTCCGCTCCTTCAAGATTCGCACATTCAAAATTCGCTTTGTAAAGTTTTGCCCATCTAAAATTCGCAAATTTTCCTGAAACATATGGAAGATATAAATCTCTTGCTGTGATTCCCTTTAAATTGGAGTTATCTAAAATGATTGGACTATCTGATAGATTTGTTTGACTTTTCAAATAATCATTTAATGTTGCGAATCCTTCGTGTTTGTTAAAATTGAATCTTTTTTCTAATTTTATGTTGGAGAAATCTCTTTCACCACTTAAAATCTTGTTAACAAATTCATTTCCCAACATGTATGTTTGGTTTGTCATGTCAAATTTTACAAAAATTTCATTTTATAAATTTTTTTATTGATTAAGTTTCTTGGAAAATTTGCCTATTTTTAGTAACCTTTATAAAGTGGTAATTTTGTGAGTTTTTATGGAATTTAATTTGGAAGATCTTTTTTCGAATATAATTGAATTGAGACGAAAGGGACTTGATAGCCAGGCTATCGGAAAAGAAATAGATCATGATCCTGAAATTGTTGAATACTGTGAAGGTATGTTTAAGGACATTTTGTTGGAAAGTTTCGCGCAAGGAAAAAATATCTCTCAGATTGCGGAAGAGACTAAACTTTCACCAACCCTCGTTTTACAGAGTTTTGGTCTTTATGCTAGCCAAGAATTAATAAGAGATATTTTTGAAAAGAACGCTCCTTCATTTACAGAAATGGGCGAAAGAGTAAAAAACTTATATGATGATGGAAAATCGCGCAAAGAAATTGCTTCAGAGCTAGGAATTTCAAGAGGTAGTGTCAGAATTTATGGCTCTTCTGCGGGAATTAATTGGTCGAAAAAAAGAGTTAACTTGAAGAAGAGTGTTAAGAAAAATTTGGAAGAAACGGCATCTGAAATCAACGACTCTGTTTTATTAGAAAAAAATTCTCGGGAATTAGATGAATTCATTTCGTCTATTTTTTCAGAAAATAACTCTTTAAAGGATATTGCTGAAAAAACAAATAATGTTTCGACAACAAACGAACCTGCTGAAAATTCTGAAGTTTATTCGTCTGAAAATAAAATAAAAATTTCCAAGAAAGAACGTTCAGATTTGGATTCTATGATAGAACAAGGATTGAGTTTGAAGGAAATTGGAGAAGTTTATGGAGTGAGTGCCGAGAGAGCGAGACAAATTATTAAAGAACAAGGAAAGACTGAGATATTTAGAACTATTCGACACATGCAAACTAAAATTTTCAAAGAAAATGGAAAAAATAAGGAACTTAGCGAAATTCTCGGATGTTTAACTCAAAGAACTGATGAGCTTGTAAAAAAAGAAGGCTGGGCGTATCAAAAAGCACTTGAATATTTAGATAAACCTCGGCAAAATGCAGGAAGTAGATTAGTAAGCAATTCTTTTGATGACTTATTGGTCATTTTTGAAAAATACGAAAATGCGCAGAAAAATGGGCAGAAACTTTCTTTGATTGACTTGTCTGAAGGAACTAATTTTATTTTTCCACAAGTCGGCAAAATTCTTAATGATGTCGGAGTTTCGCCGATGTATGGAGATAAATGGAAAGGTCGAACACCAACACCTCGAGATAAAAAAGAAGCAGTTAAAAGAGCTCTTGCTGTGCAAATACCTGCTACAGATATTGCTTATTTTTTGGGAGTTCCAAATTATGTTATTGAAAATAATATTACTGCGCAAGGATTACGGAAAAATAGATTAAATATTGCTCACGCTATTAAACAATTTGGTTCGGGTAAAAATCATCGGGCTTTAAATTATCGTTTGGCGAGCGAAATTTATGAAGCTAGCGATAAATGTAAATTCAACATTCAAGAAACTGCGGAAATTTTGGATGTTTCACAGAAGCTGGTTAATTATGCGCTTGAACATAGAAATGAGATTGAGCCAGTGATTTTAGATTCATTGAGAGTTTTATATAACGATTCTAAGATAAACGAGCCATATAAGAAAATAGATTTTTGATTTAATTTTTGAATTATTCGCCGTGTTCAGTCGTGTAAGATAAATTTGTGTCTGTTTCTTTGCTCGAATGTCCTGTCATAAAATTATATCTGTCGAGAGTATTTCTTGCTTCGTATAGTCCCTTTATTTGTTCGGGGTTTCTTTTTAGTTCTGTTCCCAAAAAGTAGGCGACTTGTGAGTCTAAACTATCATCTATAATCAATTTTCTTGCTTCGGGGATGTTCATAAATATTTTAACAAATATTGGGTTTTAAACCTAGCTATTGCTATTTTTGTATAATTGGAAAATAAATTTTGGGAGAAAATAACGATTTATATTAAATTTTATTAATATTTCATTCTTGTTTCTGTTTCAAGATGAATTACAAAATCGTCTGTTTCACTAAATCTTTTCCAAACATAAGTTTGTCTTTCTGTTCCGTCCGGGTCTAAGAAAACATATTCAATTTTTGATGGTTTTCCATTCATCATTATAGGTTCAGATGCGAAATATCTGCCTCCGTAATCTTTGAGTTCCTGTAACGTGGCTATGGTTGGTAAACCTGTGCGTTCTGTGAAACCTTCTAAACCCCTTTGAGAATCTCTTATTTTGGTTTCCTTTTCCATAATGTTCTTGTTCAAAATTCGCTTTTTAATTATTGTGCTATATTGTAGTTTGACCTTTGACGGCAGCTGGCGATTCTCCTCCGTGCCATGTGAGGCGAGGACGCATTCGCATTGGGTAAATTCTTTCAGAGTTGTCGTCTAAAATTATTGCTGAACCCTTACTTGCAGGGAGATTATCTAAAGACGTTTTTATGTTTTCTAATAAATAGGTTTGCATAATTTGATTTAATGCTTCTATGTCTGGCTTTGCTGTGACTCTATGTGCGATTACTATGTCTGATTGAGTCATCACGTCTTCGTGGATTTGTCCTGGTTGTTGTGTCGCGAGGACGAGAGATATTCCGGGCTGGCGTCCCTCTCTTAAAATTTGAACTAATGAGTCCGTCGCTGGAGTCTTATAATTTTTTGGTAAAAACTCGTGCGCTTCGTCGAGAAAAATCCAAACTAATGGTGTGTCTCTTGTGGGATTATATCCCATGAAGTTTATTCCGTGTTGAATTGATTGAATTTCTTCCTGTTTTCTGGCATTGATTCTTTGCGTAAATATTTTTCTGCTTACGAGACCGATTACTAATCCTCTTACGTTGAATGTGCCGATTGAGCTGTAAACGGACAAATCAATGATTGTAGTTTTTCCGGCATTTATGAGGTCAGTTATTTCTGTGCCCTCACTCGACGTTGAAAAAATTCCCCAGCTTTCTGCTGCCTGGAATAGCGTTGAAGCGATGTTCTTTGTTTCTGAGCTCACATGGTGGGCGCTTTGTAGTTCGTGCATTATGTCGCCTATTGTGAAAGATTTTTTTTCTTGTTTTAATTTTGCGATTGTGTTCGTTATCAAAACTCCTTCTTGTGAGGTCATTGAAATGTTGAATGTGAGTAACCAGTCTTCTGTTTCAAGTTCTGATGCTTTTAGGGCGAATGGCTCGTCGACAGGTATGTTTTTGTTGCGATATTCTTGGATTTTTCCAAGTGGTGCGAATACTTTTATCGGAAGATTTTTTGCTGAAATGCCCCATTCTTCGAGCAGACTTTGTTCTTTTTCGTTTTTGAATTTCATTGTCCAGAAAATTCCCATCGTGTCGAAAATTAGGGGCGCTATATTTTTTGAGACGTCTGGTGGGAGATTCGAGATTTCTTCAGTTATCACTCCGAGCGTGTATGATTTTCCAGAGCCCCTTTTGCCAGCGACGAGAACAACGTGTGAACGCGCGACATCAAGATATAATTTGTTTGACAGCGAAGTGTAGTTTCCCATCGTCACATAACCTTTGCCTAAAAATACAAGTCCGGCGTCACCGAATTTTTTCTTGTCAGATGCGTCTCTTCCTAAGATGATGTTGTAACCCATTTGAATAAAGAGTTTCTTCTCATTAAATAGGTTATGTCCGGTCGCGATTTAAGGTTTATAGAAATTTTTAAATATCAATTTATTTAATATTTTAAATGCAAAAACACTCTTTGCCGAAGTTGGCTTATTCTTTTGACGCGTTGGAACCATATATGGACTCTAAAACAGTTGAGATACATTATGGTAAACATCATCAGACTTATTGCGATAAACTGAATTTGGCTTTGGAAAAACATCCCTCTTTATTTGACAAGAAAGTTGAAGAATTATTGACTAATTTGAATTCTGTTCCTTCAGATATTCAAACGGCTGTTAGGAATTTTGGAGGGGGTTTCGTTAATCATAATTTTTTCTGGGAAATTATGTGTCCTGCCTCTTCAAGCGGAAAGTGTTCTGGTGATTTGTTGAAAGCGATTGCGCGTGATTTTGGGAGTTTTGAGGAATTCAAAAAACAATTTAGTGATAAGTCTGTCGCTTTGTTTGGGAGCGGTTGGGTTTGGTTAGTCGTTGATTCTAAAACTAAGAAATTGGAAATTATTCCGACGAAAGACCAAGACTCGCCGTTGTCTCTCGGAAAGAAACCCATTTTAGTTATTGATTTATGGGAGCACGCTTATTACCTAAAATATCAGAATAGGAGAGTAGAGTTTATTGACGCTTTTTGGAATTTAATAAATTGGAATAGAGTTGAAAAATTATTCCGATAAACAATAAATTTCTGAAATTGGAGAATCCGAAACTATTGCTCTCAATCTTTTCTTTAAATTTTCATCTTGTGTTTCTTTGTTGAGTATTATCAGTCCGGACGCGAGGCGCATTCCGACTTCTGGACGAATTAAGTGTTCGGCGAGACCCAGATTATTTGGGTCGTAAAGTGCGTCTTCTGCGATTGCGCGTCTTTTTTTTAAGATTTCTTTATCGTCGAAAGGGTCAATGTCTTCAGAAAAAGAGTTTTCTAAATGATTAGACAATTCTTCTAAAATTGTTTCATGACCAATAGTCATTTTTCTTAGAGTTATTCCTTTTCTTTTTTCTATTTCCTTATTTTCCATATAGCGTGGTATACCTCCGAAGAATAACGCCATAAAGACTTTTTCACCGGGTCGCTTTAGAATTTTTGGACCTGAAAGTCGGGAGCTATAATCTACTTTATACTCTTCGCCGTTTTCGCACTTGAAGACCATGCCTCTTGAATCTGTCAAAGACAGGGCATTGTATGGTGTGAATCTGTAGTTTTCCATAGTTATTTTCTAAGGTGGTGGTTTTTAAACCTATTGTTTGTTATAACTACCCAGTTACTTAATTTAGAGGTTAGATGTATCCTTAATTAGAAATTTGCAAACATATTCTCATTTATTTTCGAATGAAATCCACTTCTTCGTCGGTGAGATTGAGATTTTTTATGGTTGCTGGATTTGAGAGGATTATATTTTTTATCAGTGGAAAATCGCGCATTGCTCGTTTTGTTGAGCAATGAACATAACGGGCGTATTTTTGAGATATTGTTTTCTTTTTTGCAGTTTTTTGGTTGTTGAGCCAGATTTTTAAAATTCTTGTTGGGCGCTCGTATTTTGTGAAGCCTGCTTTTGGCTTGTCTTTCGCGTAAGAAATTCCTGCGCTTTGGAAAATATTTTGATAAACAAGAAAACGCCAGAATTGTTGGCGGTAAATTCTGCCGCGGAAAATGTCCGCGTGTGCCAGTGCGAGATATGCTTTAGCTAATGCTTTGCCTTTGTATTCGCGAGGGATGTTTTCTTCAATCCATAACAGCACTTCGTCCAGAGACATCCGCGTGCTGTCGAATAAGTTTAGGTTGTCAGTTCTTTCTTGAAATAATTTTTTTAGGATGTTGAAAATCGTGTCTTCTTTATGGCGTTCTTCGAGGAAATTTATGTTTGATTGATCCGAAAGAACGTAAGTATGTAAGTCATTTAATGCGGCTCTTAAATCTCCTTGGGATTTTATTGCTATTTGTCTTAGAAAGTGTTGGTTTTCTTGAACACCCTCTTTTTCCAAAATTTTATGGAGCACACTGACGATGTTTTCCGTCGACAAAGGTTTGAGTTCTACGAGTTTACACTTCTGACGGAGGTCGCTGAATTTTGAGTCCCAAATGTCGTTGCCAGTCATAATTATTGGATGCGCGGTTTTTTCCAAGATTCTGATTAACTCTGGAACGCCACCGATATCTGTGCCAGTGACGCCGTCAACTTCATCCATAAGAATAATTTTTCCGGACTTGAACAAACTATGTTGCAAACTTGCGGGCTTGAGGACTTCTTCTAGTTTAAGACGATTTCTCAAATCGGAAGAATTAAGTTCAAAGATGTCTAAATTAAGTTCTTTTGCTATTGCGTGGACAATTGTTGTCTTGCCAGTTCCTGCTGGGCCGTGTAAGATGATTCCTTTCTTTTTTGGAAAATTTTTGAGGAAATTCAAGACTTCTTGAATCGCGATTTCTTGACCGACTATTTCTTTAACAAATTTTGGGCGGTATTTCTCGACGAAACTGGGGGTTTGCACCATTTTCTAAATGTTTTCTTTGCTGCCTGCGAGGATGAATGACGCTAAAAGTGCTTGAAGCTGGACGAACTCGTCACTACCTTCAGTTATACGGAATTCTGCTTCGCCAGTTTTTTCTGTGAGTTTGACTTTTATTTCTGGTTCAATTTGAAGATTCCAGACTTCTTTTTGAATTGATTTTATGATGTCTGTTCCGGAGACGCTGTCTTTTAGCATTATGTCGAGGAGTTTTTCTCTTGCGTTTAGGAAGTCTCCAGCTAATGCGTAGTCTAACACTATTTTGACATTTGTAGGTCTTGATGATGAAGCAATCATACGAATCATTTCCGCGTTGATGTCTAGCGCGATTGAAGATGTAGCTTGAAGGAAATTTATTGCGCGACGGCAATCGCCTTCACTCATTTCGTATAAACTCTCTAATGCGTCGTCGGTTATTTTCAGTTTTTCAGTTTCGGCAATTCGTTTTATGACAGTTATGATGTCTTTTTTTTCTAAGAGTTTGAATCGAAAGACGACGCAACGTGATTGAATTGGGTCGATTATTTTGCTGGAGTAATTGCAAGACATTATGAATCTGCAAGTGTTAGTGTAGTTTTCCATTGTTCTTCTCAATGCTTGTTGCGCTTCTGTTGTGAGGGCGTCCGCTTCATCGAGGAAAATAACCTTGAATGGAACTGTGCCGATGGCTTTTGTTCTCGCGAAGTCTTTAACTTTTTGTCTGACTACATCTATTCCCCGTTCATCTGACGCGTTTAATTCCAGATAATTATCTTTCCATTTTTCTTTGAATAATTCCTTGACGATAATTAATGCTAAAGTTGATTTTCCTATGCCTGCTGGACCTGCGAAAAGTAGATGAGGAATATTCATTGATTTAACTAGCGCTTGAACTCGTTTCACTATTTCTTGTTGCCCGACGACATTCTCAAAATTAGACGGGCGATATTTTTCTGTCCATATTTCGCTTTGACTCATATTAACAACTCTCCTTATTTAAGATAATTTTGTTGGTTTTTCTTGAATTATAAACATTTAGGTAATTGAACGTTATTATGTCTAAGCGTCTGTGTCGAAGCTTGTGTGCTTTGATTTGAATCAAAATACGCGAATTTTGGTTTGTTATTGGTGATTTTTGAATTGTTGATTTATTCGTTGATGTGCCATAATATTTATTATGTATTATTTATTTATTTTTGTATGAAGGTTTATACTTCTAACGGTGACAGCGGATTTACCAAAGATTTTTCTGGACAACGACTTCTTAAGGACGACGTGCGGATTCTTGCGAATGGCAAAATAGATAATTTGCAGTCTGCCATTGACATGGCTTTGACGCTTAATTTTGAGCACAAGGAAATTTTGCATAAAGTTCAACAAAAATTGTGGCAGACCGCTGGGGAAATTGCGAATTGTCCAGGTGAATGTTTGAATGCACCTTTGACTGCTGACGATTTAATAAATTTGGAAAATTATATTGATTCATTGGGCGAGCCACCGCAGAAGTTTGTTCGCTTCACGAATGAAAAAAGTATTTGGTTTAATGAGTGTCGTATTCGTTGTCGCGAATTGGAAACTTTGCTGGTTAAATTGCTTCGCGAGGGTGCATTGAGGGGAGACGTTTTCAAATATATCAATCGTTTGAGTAGTTTGTTTTTTATGCTCGGCTACAAATCTTCTGAAAATTAAATTTGCATTAGTTTATCTTGCGGAAAAATACTAAACTTTCGTTATTTTTAAGAAGTTCGTGCTCGGTGTAGCTTTCGCTTGCGCTTTTCCTTTCTGATACGCTTGCGTTGCCACTTCCATCGCATTTGGTTTTTCTTTTTCCAGCGTCGTGATGACCTTTTCATGGTTAGGGGTGTATTTTTGGATTTTTAAAGGTTACTTATGAGAAATAAGACATTTTTATTTTGTCAATTTCATCTTTGAACAAGCGAGATTTCTCATCTCCGAGGATGGATTTGTAAGTATTGAAGTTTGAATGTATCGTTTTTCCAAGTGTGACGAGTTCTTTTGTCAATGCTGCGATATCGCTTTCCTGTAGCGAGGTTTTTGAAAGGATTCTCCAGCCGCGGATTTTTTCAACTTTGTTGAGTTCTTCATAAGCTAATGATTTAGTTATGTTGGATATGTCTGTTAAATCTTCGTAAGTCAGACTGTTTACCAGGACGCGCGATTTTTTCATGTCTATTTTAGTATAATCTTTGATTACGAAATTCGTTTCTTTTTCGATGTTAGAGAGCAATTCTTTGAGGCGGGTTTTTATTGTAGTTCCTTCGCTACCGATTTCAACTAATAACTCTTTTAGATCTCCGGCCATTTTTTCTATCAGTCTTCCTTTTTGGATGACTGTCGCTGCTTGATTCAGATTTAGATTATTGCGTAATTCGAGCTGCGTGAGAGTTTCTAAGTTTGCGTCGAAAAGATCCCTTTGTTTTTCAATTAATTGAACTTGTTCATTAACTTTACGCAATAGTTCGTTTACGTTTTTTAAGGAGTGTTTAAAATTTTTGTAGTATACTGTTATTTCCTGTTTTCTTTCGGATATGGCGATTACTAAAGTTCCCACCATTTTCGCAGTTCTTTCGGCGGTTTTGTGGCGGGTTCCGGTTTCTCTGGTTAATATTTTTTTATCAGGATAAAGCATCACGTTTGCGTAATTTATTTTTTTCATGTCTTTTGACAAAACTATTGCTCCGTCCATTTTTGAGAGTTCGACCATTTTTTGTGGCGTGAATTTGCTGTTTATTTTGAATCCGCCGTCGAGTATGGTGTTTATTCCGTCTAATTCTACTACTATTAACGCGCCTTTTTTTGCGTTGACAATTCCTTCAAGAGCCGTTCGGAAATTTGTGCCGAGAGCAATCGTTCTTAAAATCTGATTAGTTTCTTCTTTTGTTGCTTTTTGTTGACCGTTAGTTTCCGCCAACGTAGGGAGGATATGTATCTGAACTTCTCTCTTAGTGTTTGTTTCTTCTGTCATTTTTCCTCTTTTTTATTTTGATGCTGATGTTGTATTTATATTTTTATATTGATTCTGCATAATTGAATCTTAAACTTCTAAATCTGCTGAATTAAATGCGGGTGTTTTGATTATTAAAACGCAATGGTTTTAAACCTTCTACTCGAATGAATTTTGAAGCCCCGTAGTCTAGTGGTCAAGGACACAGGACTCTGGCTCCTGTAACCCCGGTTCGAATCCGGGCGGGGCTATTCCGGATTCGAACGTTCTTCGAAACTGATGTTTCTCGAAAATTCAAAACAAGTATATTTTGAATTAATCCGGGCGGGGCTATTCCGGATTCGAACGTCGTTTTATTTAGATTAGACGTTGATTTTATTTATCGAGAATTTATTCTCTAAAATCGGAGTTGTAACCTTTAAATACGGACTTTCTTTGCATTTTTTATGAATGATTTTGGAAAAATTGTTTATGGCGAAGTTGAAAGAATAGTTTTGCTTAGTTCAACTCGCCCAATCAATTCTCAATTTTCTAAGGGTGACTTAAGAATAGGTACAGCTTATGGGCGAATTGATGAAAAATTTTATACTTTAGTACATAATTTTGGAGAGAATTCCATGAGCTCTAGAAAATATGTTCAAATCTTGGAAGATAACGGAAAAATGGGATATACAATTTGGGCTGATGGCAGCTCCGATAGAGCACTTCCTTCAAACTTAGTAGATGTTCTTAGAAAGTTCAAATATTCAGAATGAAAAATATTTAAATTGTCCAAGTAAAATTTTTGAGAATTATTTCTTGTCTGAAAAAATCAAAGCTAGACATCTCGCAGTTAACTATTTGATTAGATTTAAATACCATAATTTTCGGGTTTTGCGATGGAAAACGCACCAAATTTTGGAAGACAAGTTTATGATAGTTTGGCGAACATAGTCGTGCAAAGTTCACGTGATGCAGATTTGGGAATTTCACAGGCGCATGGTAAAATTGATGGGGTAAATTATGTCATCTCTGAATATCCTTCGGATGTTTCTGTTTGGGATCGCCGTGTGATTCAAGTTGTTGGAAATGGTCCGGAAAAATTCTTGAGATTTGCTGTTGACCAAGATGGAAATGTTTTAGAAGGAAAAATTCCTCAAGACATTTTTAATCGGATTGACAAATTTACTTATGATTTTTAGATAAACTTTTAAAGCGTTTTTAATAGACTTGTTTAGGCTCTTGTAGTCTAGTGGTCAAGGACACCGCCCTCTCGCATACGACTTCATGTGAGGTTATGTCGATGAGACTATACCTTCCTACTCGTTATCGAGTAGCATGAGGTATGCTCGTTGCCGCTTTATGCGGTAT
>SXGU01431712.1_pt1 | contig 101833 bp, 109 predicted proteins | sample 3174531 | NCBI WGS metagenome assembly SXGU01 (sample SAMN11356863, study PRJNA531348) | freshwater metagenome | isolation source: freshwater sample F1-140 | place: China: Fuxian Lake, Yuxi | collected 2017-12-25
AGGAACGTAAGTAATGGAAAGACAATTTGGCGGCGGCGGAAGATCATTCGGCGGCGAACGCAGATTTGGCGGACCTAGAAGATTTTCTTCAGGCCCAAGAGAAATGCACAAAGCAGTATGTTCAGAATGCAAGCAAGAATGTGAAGTACCTTTCAAACCAACTGAAGGAAAACCAGTATTCTGCTTAAGCTGTTTTAAGAAGAAGCGCGATAGTGAAGGCGGCGGATTTGGAAACAGATAAGGCCCTTTTAATATCGAGATTCAGATAGAATAACTGTTTAATTAATCAGTTATTAAATCAAATATTTTATTTTTTTATTAATTTTTCTGCACGGGAAATCATTTCCTTTTTCAGGCCTATGAAAAGGCCACCATCTTTAGAACCGAGGTAGGTTTTCTCACCAGGTTTTATTATTTTGTTAAGAACATCAAGTTCAATATCAACATGCGTAACAGTTGCACGAGATTTACCTTTCAAATGGATATACACATCTGCCTTTCCAATTTTTATCTTTCCCTCACCAGCTCCACTCATAATAATTCTAACAATTCAAGATTTATATATATGATTAAATAGATTTAGTGATGTTATATGAAAACTGGCTACATACAAGTTCTCCAGAGATAAAAGTTCCTTATTGTCCACCATTAAAAGAAAATATTTCTACAGAATGCCTTGTAATTGGAGGTGGTATCGCAGGTCTCCATTCTGCTCTTCGTTTAATCAATGGTGGAAAGAAAGTAGTTTTATTGGAAAAAACAATTTGTGGAGGGTCTTCTTCAGGACAATCTGCAGGTTTTTTGACGCCCGAAACTGAGGAAGACATGCGTCAGTTGATAAATAAGTATGGAATAAAAAAAGCAAAAGCACTATACAATGTGCCATTTGAAGGAGTTAATTTAATAGTAAATACTGCAAAAAAATACAAATTCAAATGTGACATTAGAAAACAAGATTCTCTATATTTATCTACGAAAAAAAATCACGATAAATTCATAGAAGAAGAAGCAAACGTCAGAAAAGAAATGAATTTACCATATCAATATCTAAACGAAAAAGGACTTACAAAGAATCATCCCGGAATAGGTTATAGAAAAGGGATAAAATATTCTGGTTCTTACGGCATAAATTCTTTCGCTTATTGTCAGGAAATGAAAAATCTACTTATAAAAAAAGGCGTAAAAATATTTGAATCAACAGAGGTTACGGGAATAGAAAAGAACGTTGCAAAAACACATTTAGGTTCAGTAAACGCAAAGAACATAATAATCTGTATAGATAAGATGAAAAAAGAGTTTAATGACGAAATTTCTAAGAAGTTTTATCATATTCAAACATATCTTGCGGTAAGTGAGCCATTAAGTAACGAAGAGATGAAATCCATTTTTCCAAACGGAGAACTAATGTGCTGGGATACAAATCTTGCTTATATCCATTACAGGCCGATAAACGGAAAGCGACTCATAGTAGGAGGGTCATCACTTTGGGCAGCCTCTTATTCGCAAGAATATCATTCTTCAAAAATAATTCAACCTTTCATCAATACTTTAAAGAAAAGATTCCCTAAAATAAAAAATGTAGAATTTGTAAACTATTGGTCTGGTTTAATAGATGTTACCCAAGATCTGGCACCAATAGCAGATTACGATAAGAATAACAAATCTATCCAATACGCTATGGGTTGTGCAGGATTAAATTGGGCAGCATATTGCGGAGATTATCTTGCAAAAAGAATTATTTCTCCTAAATCAACCGAAGATCTTTCGGAATTTCTTGGAGCAAACAGGAAGTTCTTTATCCCAGTATGGCTTCAAAAAATATTAGGTAAACGTATAACCTTTGCAATAAGCAATCTTAGAGAAATGATGAAGTAGAAGACAAACCTTTTTAACCCCTCTCAAACCCTAATTCTTAACAGCGGGGTGGAGCAGCCTGGAGTGCTCACCGGGCCCATAACCCGGAGGTCGCGTGGTTCAAATCCCGCCCCCGCTATACAATCGACGGGATTTTTCAAATACTTTAATTTGAGTGTAACGAAAATTTAAGTCACCGATGACATCAGTCAGCGAGTGCCCGCCCCCGCTATTTTTTAATTGGCGGGATTTTCAAGACATTTAAATACCCTAAAAACTCCGCAAAAGTATGTGTATGGGATGCGGTCTTATAGACCATAATGGAGAGAAAAGAGAATACTCTAGAAATAGTGGAAACAGTCAGCCATCTATGCGCAACTCATACGCATCAGAAACATCATATTCTTCAAGAACAAACAACGAACATCAATCACGAAACTATTAATCCCTAATTTCTTTAGAGTAAACATCAACAAACCCATAAACTAGAGATAAATTCATTAAAGCAAACTCTAAAAACATCTAATAATTATTAAGTCTATGAAATTAATAGGAATAGACGATGCAGGGCGTGGACCTATAATCGGACCGATGTTTCTCGCAGGTGTTTTAATAAATAAAGAAGATGAGAAAGTTCTAAAAGATTTAGGAGCGAGAGACTCAAAATTAATTCAGCATAGAGAAAGAATAAAGATAGCCGCAGAAATAAAATCGGTAATTCTTTCTTTCAACATTCAGGAAAGTTCTCCAAAAGAAATAGACTTAGCAGTTGAAACAATTAATCTTAACACATTAGAAGCAAAAAAAGCAGCTCAAATAATAAATGAATTAAATATCAAAAATGAAAAAATAAAAGTCATTGTTGATTGCCCATCGGTAAACACAGAAGCTTGGAAAAAAACAATGATAAAATTCATAACTCATCCAGAAAATTTAGATATTTCTTGCGAACACAAGGCAGATTTCAATTATCCAGTCGTAAGTGCAGCATCAATCATAGCAAAAGTCGCAAGAGAAGAGGCAGTAGAAAGAATAAAGGCGCAATACGGAAATACTGGTTCAGGTTATCCATCGGATCCATATACAAAAGATTTTCTAGAAAAACACAAAGAAACATTGAAAAATTCAGACATCATAAGAAAAAGTTGGGCAACTTGGAAGAATCTTATTGGTGAGCCAATAGTGAAAAAGAAAAGCGCAAGTCAAAAGAATTTGTTTTAAGTCAATTTTATATAAGATTCCAAATCCAGAATATCATCAATTCCAGGCCCATATCCATGTGCAATAAATTCTGTGCCTGTCAATTCTTGAATTCTATCAACAAATTTCTTAGCATTAGGAGAAAGCTTTTGTTTTTTAACATCAAAGAATTTTTCCCAAGCATCAAATTCTTCAAATACTGGTTTCGCATCATACAACGTGCTTCGCTTATGAAAAGATTTGTCCCACCTATCAAATTTCTTCCCCTCAATTTCATAAGCAGTAATTAATTTTACTTTTTCTCCTATTTTTGCAAGTTGTTCAAGTCTATCGCCACATGTTCCAACCAGAGCGTTTATTCCAGAAGATTCTATTGCATTTTTTAAAGCAACAATATCCAACCATCCAAGGCTTCTTGGTTTACCCGTCGTTGTTCCAAATTCTTTCCAATCATTTCTTAGAGAATCTTCAAGATTTTTATTCATTCTTCCTACAAAAGGCCGGCCTCCACCGACACTACTTTCATACATTTTAACTGTGCCAACAAGTATGTCTGTTTTAAAACTCGGAATTGATGGATTAGAAGACGTAACTCCAGGATACAATCCTCTGTCTACATCGAGCTGAAAACCTTGAGCACCCTCACCAATTAAAACATTAAAATTTTTACGACACATTACATCAGTTTGTAAAACCGAAAGTCCGGACAGAAATTCTCTTTCAGCAGAATAACTATCTGCAAATTGTTTATATGTGCCCTTAGGCATTTCTTTGGGAAATCTAATTTTAAGAGCTTCAATAAATTCTTTCTTATCAAGAAATTCCTCAAATCTAATTCCTGTTCTTGCATATTTGTCAATAGCTGTTGGTTTTATTCCACTACCTGTAGATGTATGTCCAGTTTGACCATTACTATCTTCTGCATCCATATCTATGTGGTAATCTAAAGTCACGTGAGCATTTGAAGCAATTCCAAAATTTTTAGAGCCTATTTTAATTCCAGAATTTCTAAGAGCTTTAATTTCGTCACTCGCTTTTCTAGGGTTGAAATAAACTCCTTCTCCCATCAAGTTATATGTTCCAGGAATTAATATTCCACAAGGGAGTTGGTGAAGAGCATACTTGCGTTCATTTAGCACAACTGTATGTCCAGCATTAGCACCTCCTTGCCAACGTAAAGTCAAAACACGAGGTTCAGTAGATTTCCCATAAAGTTCATTAAGTTCTTCAACAGCGTTTTTTACATAATAAGCGACTCTAACTCCTTTTCCTTCATCTCCAGTTTGAGCACCAATAAAAGTCATAGATATCATAACTGCGAACTTTGGAATATAAGTTATTTAAACATTAATGCATCTCAAAGAGATAATCATAAATAAAACACAAACCAACAACATTTAAAATAATCGTATAACTTAGAAGTTTATGACTCACATAAAAAAGATGGTGATGCAGGGCTTCAAATCATTTGCTAAAAAGACAGAGGTTCTATTTGACCCCGGAATTAATGTTATAGTTGGACCAAACGGCTCTGGTAAAAGCAACGTTTCAGATGCATTATGTTTTGCACTCGGTCGTTTATCAAGCAAATCAATGCGTGCAGACAAGAACACCAGCCTCTTGTTTAGTGGTTCAAAATATGCCAAACCTTCAAAAGAAGCATTTGTCCAGGTGGTCTTTGACAACTCAAATAAAACATTTAACATTCCAACAGAAGAAGTGATAATAGAACGTTCAGTAAAAAGCAACGGACAGGGAGTATATAAAATAAATGATGAAGTAAAAACAAGAGGAGAGATAATAGAATTGTTAGCTAATTCAGGTATAGATCCTCACGGATTTAATCTCGTTCTACAAGGTCAGATTCAATCAATAGTAAGAATGCACTCAGAAGACAGGAGAAAAGTCATAGAAGAAGTTTCTGGTATAGCCGTATATGAAACAAGAAAAGAAAAATCTTTACATGAACTAGAAAAAACAGAAGAGCGTTTAAAAGAAATAAACACTATTTTGAGAGAAAAGAAGATTTTCTTAAACAATTTAGAATCAGAGCGTTCACAAGCAATGAAACATAAGGAACTTGAAGAAACAATAGAAAGATGCAAATATTCTATTCTATCAAGAAAAATTTCAGAAAAAGATAAGGAGATAGTTTCAACAAACAAAGCAATAGAAGAAAAAATCAATCAAAGAGATAAAATACGCCTAAAAATAGAAGAACAACAGAAACGTCTCGATACTTTGAATGAAAGTATAGCCGCATTAAACAGTAGCATAAAGCGTTCAAGTGGTGTTGAAAGAGAATCTCTACAAGAAAGGATATCGGATTTGAGAAGTGAAATAGCAGGTTTACGGGCAAGAATAGAAAGCGGAGAGAATAGAAAAAACGAATTTTCAAGAAGAATAGAACATCTTAAATCAGCCATACCAGAAGTAAAGAAAGAAATAGAATCTCTTAAAATAGAATCTCCACTCCTTGCAAAAAAACAAGAAGAGCTAAACAGAAAAAAATCTGAATTGGCAAAGTTAGAAGAGGAAAAAAATAAGCTACTCTCTGTAAAGTCAGAATTAAATTCTTTAAAGGAGAGAATCCGTGAAAAAGAATCAAGACATCATAGATTAGATGTGGATTCAGATTCGATATTAAAACAAATAGAATCACTATCAAAAGATTTTCTATTCGAAGATGAAAGCACTTGTCTTTCCCAGATATCTAAACTTGAAAAAGAATCAGAGTTAATAAAGGCCGAATCAGAAAATCTATCAAAAAAAGAAAATGAATTAACGAGAACAATAGCAGTATCAGAAGCAAATATACGTTCAGCTGAAAGAGTTAAAGAACAAATAAATAAGATAGATGTTTGTCCTTTATGTCAGAATAAGATGACTCAAGAACATCTATCACATGTAACAAACGATTCAAATTTAAAGATTTCAGAGGGAAACAAAATCATAGAATTATCGTTAACTGAATTAAAAATTCTAAAAAAAGAAAAAGAAGAAAAAAATAATTTGACAAATAATATTATCTTGAGAATAAACAAAATTAAGTTTGAGTATTCTAATCAAAAATTAACTAAGGAAAAAAAGAATTATCTTAAAACAATCTTGTCAGAATCAGAAAATCTATCAAAAGAACTTAACGAATTAAAACTAAAGCGCGATACCTTGGAGAATAAGTCAATAGATACTTCATCAATAACTGAGCAATATAACACGAAATTAAGAGAGATAGAAGAAATATCATCAAGAACCGTAAATACAGCAAACGATTTACTCCCAATAAAAGAACGTGAGTTAGAAAAAATAATTCAGAACATAAATCAAGGTAGTAAGGAACTTGGAGAGATGTCTTTAGATTTGGAAAATATGTCAGAACTTTTGGAAGAGAAGGAATCATTTTTAGAAGTAAAAGAAAAAGAAGAGAAAGATTTAAGTCAAAAGTTCAAAAAATTGTTTGACGAGCGTGAAAAACTTCAATCTCAAGTTCAAGAAACTATTTATGAGTCCCAAAATCACCAAAGTGAGATATCCCAAGTTTCAGAGCAGATAAATTATTTGAAAACAGGTCTCGCCCAATTTAGTGCTCAGAAAGAGTCTATGGAAATGGAAAGTAATGGATTAAACACGAAAGATATAATTAAAGGAAACATAGAATTCCTCACTGAAAGATTAGAAAAATCTCGTTTAGATATCCAAAAAATAGGCTCAATCAATATGCGCGCTCTTGAAGTGTACGATCAAGTAAAGATAGAGTATGATAAGATAATAGAAAAAGTAAATATCTTACAAACCGAAAAAGATGAAATCATGAAAATTGTTGCAGAAATAGATAATAAAAAGAAGAGAACATTTATGAAAACATTCAGGGGAATAAACGAAATCTTTTCAAGAAATGTATCAGAGCTTTACACCAAAGGAAAAGCATATCTTAAGATGGAAAATGAAGAAGACTTCTTTTCAGGAGGAGTAGAGATAGTTATTCAGTTAGGTAAAGGTAAATACTTTGATGTCACTTCTTTGTCAGGAGGTGAGCAGACTTTAATTGCTCTATCGCTGTTATTCGCAATTCAAGAGTTCAAACCCTATCATTTTTATGTATTTGACGAGATTGACGCCGCCTTAGACAAACGAAACTCTGAACGTTTAGCAGGTCTTCTAAACAAATATATGGGTGCAGGTCAGTATATTATCGTCACGCACAACGATGCTTTAATCATGAATTCAAAGTTTATTTATGGGGTCAGCATGCACGAGGGTATCTCCAAAGTCCTAAGCATAAAATTAGACAACGCACCAGAAAAAAGACAAGAAGTAAGAACAGAAAATCTAGATATTCTAAATGAAATTAAAGATAAAAAAATGCAAGGAGCAAATATTAATCTAAATCTTTCTCCAGAATTTAAGCGAGAAAATAATAATGGTTGATAACCGAAGATTATATAAGAAAATTATAAATCATAACTTTTCTAAAGAACTTATTGACTGGTCTAGTAGTAGAACAAAATACCATATTAACGATCTAGATTTAAACAAAATGAGGAAGAATATAATAAAAAAAACAAAAAACCTAATTAAAAAACCTAGTAATATCTCAGATAATGAGCTGTATAATTATAAGGACTTCATCGGGTCTTGGCTGGGAGCAAAGGTAATATCCAATAAAAAAATTATAAGAATAATAGATAAATTAATGATTATGTTAACAGGGGTCTCTTATTTTCAATTTAAAAATAATGAAGACTATCAAAGATTCATAATTTTGATTATAAACTATCGAATAGGTTTCTTAAAATTAAGAGGAGGAATAAAAGAATATCAATTATATCTAGAAAATAATTTAATTGAGCGAAAGAAGATAATCTCTTACATCACTCCTTCAACCAATCACTTCTTTAGAGACCATATTGATGAAGAACTTACTAAGCTAAAGAGATATTTTCCTAAAAGCATAAATGTTTTAATAATAGGTTGTTCAACCGGAGGAGAGGTTTATTCTGTAGCTTACTCGTTGAATAAATTAGGTATTAAATACAAAATTTTATCTACCGATATAAATGCAAAAGCAGTATATTTTTCTAAATTGGCTAAGTATCCTATGAGTATAATAAAAGAAGTTGAGGGTAATAAAGCACTCGAGTTATTTAACAAAGATGGATTTATCAATAATATTTATCGTAAAAAAGTGTATTTTAAAGTTCAAGACTTAAGAAAACTTGATTTAAAAGAAGGATATGACCTAATTTTAATTAGAAATGTCTTAAAATATTTTGACAAACCACTGCAAAAAGTCATGATAACTGGCGTCATTAATCATTTAAGAAATAAGGGGGTAATTGTTTTAGGTATTCAAAAAGGATCTAATGCTGATATCAATCTCGCGAAATTTATTAAGTTAAAAAAAATAGGAGAGTATTCATTCATTTACGATAAAAAGACTTATAAGTAATAAATTTTTAGTAATAGCATGTCTGAAAAAATAGGAATAAGACCTTGCGTAATTTTAGTTGAACATGGAAAAGTTTTGTGCGTAAAATATTCTTCAAAGAATGATTTCTATTTGTTTCCTGGCGGAGGCATAGAAAAAGGAGAAACCATAGCAGAGGCAGCAGTTAGAGAAATGAAAGAAGAATCTGGAATTAAAGTTAAATTGGGAAAGATAGTGTATATTAATGATTGGATAGAAAACAAAGAGACCAACAGTAGGGTAGTAAATATATTTTTTACTGGCCAAAGAGTAGGGGGCAAGGAAGATAACGGGGTAAAAGACAATGGAAAGGTAAAGGGAATAGAGTGGATAGATTTAGAGGAGTTTAAAAATATAGATTTTAGACCTAAATCAATAGCTGAAAGATTATTTTCTGATTATAAAAATAACTTTAAAGACACTATTTACATAAACTAATTTATTGTAATTTACTATTTACAAATTCAGAAATTTGATCCAATGAACCTTGAAAGTAAAAACAAGGAACATTTCTACAAAGTAATCTGGTATCGGAATTTCTTTTTTTAGACAACTCTTCTGTATCAATTGAGGCTAGTTGATAATTAAATCCATCAACTAATCTAGTAGTTCCTCTAATGGATTGAGATAATTCTCTAGTTAAATGCCAATAAAAGTCATCAGAATTTAAAAGATAAAATATCGGTTCTTTTCTTCCATCATCAATATGGGGTTGTATCATTAAAGATAAATTAGTGCTACCTCTTACTCTTTGAGTTGGTTGATGAAATTGTCCTAATTCTCCTTTAACCAGGCCCCCAATTACTCTTTTTCTTACAGGGATACTTTCAGAACCGCCAATAACTCTATGATTTTCCAAAGATACTACTGTCTTTTCATCAGATATAAATTCAAACCCATAATCATCAACTATCTTAATCATAGAACTTGTTTTACCTAAGTTTGTAGCACCTCCCCAAAAAATAACAGAGTTACTATTTTTAGAAGCGCTAGATGAACTAAGAGAGTAAATGCCATTAGACTGCCTGGATCTTTCTAGCAAATACTCCGCAACGGTAACAATGTCTCTTGAGCTCAATCCATCTTTGAAATGTCCAGTTGGATATTCAATTTGCACAGGTTTATCCATATCTCTCCGAGATAATGTCACATTTGGTTCAGAATCTACAAAATTTGCACCAGGAATAAAGTGTTTTGTAAATTTATCGCTTCTAATTTCATCTAATAATCTATTGTCTGCATTAATTTGGCAAACGCTACCAAATGATTCAATCCTTAGGGAGTTCATAAAAAAAGTTAAAAAGTCCTGTTTATAAATCTATTTTATTTATGATGAGCTATTTTTAGATAGGTTTTATAAAGCTCATACACTCTATTTTTAGAATCCCATTTATTTAACACTCTATTTTTAGAATTTTCAGATAACCTATCTCTTAAGTTAGAGTTATAGAGAATTTTTTTAATTTTGCTAGACAAATCTTTGACATTCTTTGGGTAAACTAACAGACCATTTTTTTTATCATTAATGAACTCTTCCATACTACTATCCTTCGTAGTTATAATCGCACAACCAGAAGCAGCGCACTCAAGCATAGCTAGAATAACTCCTTCTTTAGAGTATGATGGAAAAACAGCTAACTTTGAGTTATTGCATATTTCCACTAATTCCTCATCAACCACATTGGACTTTATTTTAACAATTCCCTTAAGCCCTAATGAGGATATAAGTTTCAATAAATTTATTTTTTCAGGTCCTCTACCAATAATAAACACACTTTTAACTATTTTAGTTTGCTTAATTGCTTTAATTAGGTAATCTATGCCCTTTATTTTTATTAATCGTCCAACAAAAACAATATCTATTGATCTGTTACTCTCGGGTTTAATGAACTTTGAGGTATTAATTCCTGGATAGGCTACAAAAATTTTTCTTTTATTTAATTGTGGATATAGCTCCAACCATTTAGATTTCACAAACTTAGATACCGCTATAAAATAGTCAGGTCTTCGCAAACTAATTTCTCCTATTTCTGAAGATTCTAAGGGATAGCCATGTAAATGCAATATATTTTTTTGCGATTGAGGTATAAAAATACTATCGGTTGAAAAGTGAGTTATTACTAAATCAAACTTATTTTTTAGATAAAAATTATATGCCGATTTTCCAAATTCAATTGACTCAAAATGCCACTTGTTTGAGTTATTAGATGTATAACTGCTTAATTCCTTTATTTTATCTAAGTCTGCAATTTCATAAACTCTAAAATTATTATGCCTAATATTTAAAATTTCTTCATAGATCTCTGATTTGTAATTTGTTTTTGTAGTAACTAGATTAATGAAAAAGTCTGGATAATTCAAAAGATTCTTAATTTGCTCAAAGATAAGTCTTTCAGTACCTCCAGTATAATGACTTATTTGAGCGTTATGTATAGCTATTTTTGTTTTCATATTGCCATATATCATCTATCAAAATACTCTTCCTCTTTAAGTTATATGCTATTGTCTCAAACTTTTTCAAGAAATAATAAAGAAGTCCATATAATTTAAAGCGAAAAGGGAGCCCCATTAGAACGAATCTCCAATTTAGTTTCATAGATGTAATTTTTCTTAATGGCTCAAAAGATCTATAATTTTGATATATCAGCTCTACGTCTTTTCTGATTCTTAACCATTCACGAAGGTAACCCCTAAGCGAAAGATTGGGATCCGAGTATACTGGAGCATCAAAAAGAACTCTAATTGCACCAGGAGCGTAATTTTTCAGTATGTAAAAGCTAAGATAAGTATCATCTCCTCTAATTCCTGTTCCTTGCTTGGGAAACCGATATACTTTTTTATTACGGATTATAAAACATCTCCCGTGAAAGTAGACTCTTGACTTTAGTTCATATGAGCTACTGGCAAAAGGATGGTACTTTTTAACATCTTCTCTAGCTATTTCAATTTGAGGATATATTCTCTTTAAGTTAAGTAGCGGATACAAAATTCTCTGGTATAATTTAGCATTTTTAGGATCTTTAGTATAGGGATATGCTGAGACCACTTGTATCAATGGACTTTTGTCAAGTTCATTTATTAATTTTTTTAAAGTATCTGTACTAACAACGACATCAGCATCTAAGAATAAAATATATCCATCTTTTGACTCTTCAATTATTTTCTTATGTGCTTTTAGTTTGCCCCTTTTAGATTCTATGACTCTTACATGGATCTTAGATTTCTTAGCATATCTTTCTACAATTTCTTTGGTTTTATCAGTGCAACCATTGACACATACTAATATATAATGGGATAAATTATTTATTTTAAGCAGACTTGATTCAACACTCTTTAAAGTACTCAGAATGTTGTTTTCTTCATTGTAAGCAGCGATGCCGATAGTAACTTTTCTTTTCATAGGTTAGTAGAATTGAGCGGTTTAAATTATATATTTATCTATCGAACTACAAAATCCCGATAAAACAAAAAAGAATCTTGAATCATCAATCAAGCACAGACAATCAACAAAATACAGAAAACAATCAAGAAACTGCGCAAAGTTCAATTACTTAGCATACCTTAAAAAAGAACAATAAACTTAACGAGCTATGGCCTACTTCAAGGAATCTCTAATTGTAACCTTAATAGGTTTAATCTTAGGTTTTTTTATAGGATTTTTATCTGGAGGAATTAAAACTGGATTAAGTATGCTATTTGTTGTTGCAGCATTAGCGATTTTAGAAACTTCTTTGTCATTTGATAACGCCGTTGTTAACGCAAAAGTTTTGAAAACTATGAGCAAAAAATGGAGAAAACGTTTCATAACTTGGGGGATAACAATAGCCGTATTTGGAATGAGAATTGTATTTCCCTTAATTATTGTCGCAATTCTAGCTAAAATGAATCCATTTGAAGCTCTAAATTTAGCAATCACGGATGCAGCAAAATACGCAGAAATTTTAAAATCATCACATATTGTGTTGATGGGTTTTGGAGGCGCATTTTTATTGATGGTGGCTCTGAAATATTTCTTTGACGTTGAAAAAGATGTTCATTGGATAGATATTGTAGAGCGCCCATTAGCAAGAATAGGAAAATTAGAGGCTGTGGAAGTCGCAATAGCATTATTGGTGTTAATAGGCATCTCCAAATTACTTCCACACGAATCAGCGCAGTTCTTGATTGCAGGTTTATATGGTCTTATTACATATGTTCTTGTTGGAGGCATCGGAGCATTTTTCGAGACACCTAACTTAACATTAGGAGTAGCTAAAGCAGGGTTAGCTTCGTTCTTATATTTAGAAGTCCTTGACGCATCTTTTTCATTTGATGGAGTTATTGCAAGTTTTGTTTTGACAAATAATATTTTTGTTATAGCAATTGGTTTAGGAATAGGCGCAATGTTTGTAAGAAGTTTGACAATAATGCTTTTAGAGAAAGGAACATTGTCTCAATATATTTATTTAGAGCACGGAGCGTTCTGGGCGATTATTGGATTAGTGGCGATTATGTTTTTCGGATTGTTTATTCACATCCCAGAAATTATAGCAAGTCTAATAAGTATTTTATTTATTGGAGCTTCATTTGTTTCTTCGATAATATATAATAGAAAAATGAAACATTAAAGTTATCAGTTTCATTTGGTTAATTATCATAACCTTCTTTAAATTATAATCAAGCCCAAAAAATAAAATCAAAAAGGGGCGGGATTATTAGTAGTAGCTTTCGCCTAGTTCATCTGATTTAGCAGGTTTTCTAGTCAACAGTACTATCAAAACAACAAGTAGTACAACAAACACTATAGCTAAGATGATTGTCAAGACAACAGCAGCGTTTCCGCCAACTGCAGCTTTTCCTTCAACATTAGCTGTGAATTCTTTTTCGCCAATAACAGAGTTATCTGCGCCAAGAACTGTGACCTTGAAGCCGTATTCGCCAGTTTTTGAAGCTTTAGCAGTCAATTTGACGCTTTCGCTTGAACCGGCAGGAACAACAACTGAATTGTCAATATCGACAATCAAGCCGTCATCTGCTTCAGTCACTAAGTTGTACACCATGATGTTATCGCCAGAGTTCACAATGGTTAAAGTGTAACTTCCATCTGTATTAGCTGCAAATGTTTTACGAGATGCAGATGATACCAGAGCGCTGTTTCCGTTGTTTCCAACGATTTCAACACGTCTTGTGGTAGAAGTTTCAGAATCCTCGCTAAAGGCCTTTAATTCTATTGTGTATAAACCAGGGGCTGCGTTTGAAGGTATCTGTAATAAGATTGTTCCTTCAATTGAGTCATCTTCAAGATCATTGTTTGATTGGTCAATAGCTCCAAGGTCTTCTAAGAAGATCTTTTTACTAATTCCAAGAGCAGGGATGCGAGCTTCAACAAAAGTGTCTTCAGCATCGTATCTTCCTCTGTTCTTCAGAACAATTTCTATAGGAAGGACTTTTCCAGCTTGTGCTTGAGAGTTTGAATCAACAGACAAGAAGTCCAAAGCGTAATTAGAACGCTGGATTTCAAATACTGCTGTTAGAACATCTCCAACACTTGATTGGCTTTCAACTTGTACTTCCAAAATGTATGACTCTTGAATTTCATCAAGGTCAGCAGGAAGGTTTAAGCTCAAAAGCTTGCTATATAATCTGCCAGAAAGCACATCAAAGCGCTCTGTAGCTTCATATAAGCCTGGTTCTCCAAGAACTCTAGCAGTGACACGAACATTACTTGCATTCGCAATTGAATTGAAAACAACCCTTAAATTCAAGGAGTCTCCAGCATCAACAGCAAAGTGTGTTCCTTCATAAATTGGAACGCTATTTGTTTCAACATAAGCTATGTTGGCAAAGGCGCTCACAGCAGGAACAGCTACGAATAACGTAAGTACTGCAACGAACAAACCTACAATTGTTTTTCCGTTCATTCTTTGGTGTATCCAAAATTTAGTTAAAAAAACATCCCAAAAGTGTTTTATAAACTTTACGGTAGCAACAAAATTGTTACCCTTAATAGTAACAAAAAAGCTTATAAAGTATACCTTCAGCTACTCAATATGGTAGAATCCAGCAAAATAACAACTATAAAAATAGACAGAGACACCAAGCTAAGACTTGACAAACTTCGCGTCCACTCAAAAGAAAGTTACGACGAAATAATCCAGAAGATGTTATATGTTCTAAACTTGTGCAAAGCAAACCCCTCAGAAGCCAAAGGTCGCCTAATAGCAATAGATAAACTCAAGAAGCTCAATGAAATGAAGAATAAACCAGATAATTAAAACAACAATCCTTCTTTTATCTCACCTAAATTAGCGACAATATACTTGTACAATTTTTCAATAACTATTTTCTGCAAACCTTCTTTCAAAGACCCATGACAAGCATCAAGATTTTTTTCAGGATATCCAACAATTCCAATAGGATAATAACATCTCATTTCCTGACTTTCATATTCTCTCAAACCCAAATCAGCATTTTTAGCAGATAATAAAGTCACTTGAATCGCGCACGAATTTGAATCTGTGCTAAGCACTTCATATCTCCAAGAGCCCTCATCTTGTTCATTGATATAAACTGCACTTTTACATCCAGCCATTTTTTCTTTAAAACATTCATAATTTGAACAGAAAACAGGAGTAAAAGTGTAATATAGAGCAAGAATAGCAATAACAAGGATCAGAACCGCAATTATTTCTTTAGTATATTTAAAGCTCCTTAAATCAAAACCTCTCATATAAAGAAATCACAAAAGTATTATTTAAACTCTTTCTATAAACTAATCAACTCTATATTCGTCTCAACAGCAGCAAAATTCTTTGCAGCAATATACGAAACTCCTCTTTCCTCACACGCTTGTATAACTTGCTTAGTTGCAATTCCATCAATAACTAATGCAGTAATTTTTTGTCTGTTTCTCATAATAGATGGAACGACTTCAACACTTGAAACATTTCTGATTACAGATAAATCAACAGCCAAAAGTAAGGCCTGTTTGCTACCAGCAATTTCAGAATATTTTTCTTTCAATGCCTTTTTCACATCTCCCTCAAAAGGAGCAATTTCTTCTTCACCGATACCTTCTCTATTAAGTCTGTATAAAAAATCACGAGCAGGCATCCTTCTTCTCAAGCTCAATAGTATTTCTTTTCCTGCTAACTCCTCAACTTCTTTGCCGTCAGGAGCAACAGCAATAAATGCAATATTCGCATTATCGCATACATTACGAGCAATCAATTTTCCACCTCTATCTCCATCAACGAAAAGAGTTATTTCTTTTTCCTTGCTTAGTTTAGCGATTTCTTTAGGAAGTTTAGCACCATTCATTCCAATAACATTATTCACTCTATTTTTCAAAAGATTAACCACATCTGCACGACCTTCAACAACTATAATCTCATTTCCAGAAAGATCTCCAGCAGGTAATTGTTCCTCACCATATTCTTGGATTTTAGAAGCTCTGCTCTCATCTTTCAAAGTTTTAGCCATACCTATGTCTCCAGAAGTATCTAAACCCTCAAGCAATTTTTTGGCTCTCTCAATAATATAGTCTCTCTTGCTTCCACGAACGTCCTCTATTTTAGTAATAGTAATCTTAGCTTCAGTTGGACCAATTTTGTCTATAGTCTCAAGAGTCGCAGCAATTATAGTAGTTTCAGATTTATCAAGCGCAGAAGGTAGTTTAATCTCTCCAACAGTCTTTCCATCAACCGTATTCATCTCAACTTCAATTCTACCTATCTTTCCTTCTTTCTGAAGTTCACGCATTTCAAGTTCAGTTCCTAAAAGCCCTTCAGTTTGACCGAATATAGCTCCAATCACATCTGGTTTTTCAATAGGTCCTTCAGAAGCAAAGCTAGCATAAATCATGTATTTTATTGACACTGGACTTACTTTTGCCATTTTTTTCCGTAAATTATCCTATAATACTAAAAGGTAGAATCTCTATTCTCTCTCGCATCTGTCAACGGCCAAGGCCGAATAAGTGTGAATATGATGAAGTACTACCGAAGTACTATCGTGATGAATCAAATTAAGTTACTCTATATTTAAACTTTACGATTACTTAAACTTTTTCAGAAATTGAAGGTTATACAATTACATAGCTACTATAATCTGATTCTTTGTTTAAAATATACTTAAAAATAGAGGTATCTAAAATAAGATAAAAATAAAAGTTGTTCTTTGCCTTTTTATATGTTATTATCGTCGCAAAAACACGAAAAGATTTAAATATCCTTGCGCAAAATGAAGATGAGGTAAAGATGGTGATGACAGCAAAGGAACCAATGAAATCTTCTAATTCGTCATTTGACGAAGAGGAATCTTTTCAAGAGACAAATATAGACGAGTTATGTGAAGATCTTGAAAGTCTTTCTTTCTAATTTTTATTTTGAATTAAAAAGCAATTTAGGATTTTTTATTAACTTTTAAATTCTTAATAATTTCATTTGATTTTTTATATCTGTAAAATATATATCAATCCATATTCCGATTTCATTAATATCTTCTTTATTATCAATTAATTTAGAGATTTTTTCTTTATCTTTCAGGTCTATTTTAAAATATTTTATTATAAAATCAAATAAGGTTATTTTATCATCACAATAAATTTTGATTAATTGATTTCAAAAATTTAAGGTGGGAGCAAACCCATACCACCATTCATTTTATCTTTCAATTGGTGATACTCTCGAGTATTTCCTAATTTTAAATATAAATTCAAAAGTTGATTTTGAACATCTAATTTTTCTTGAGGACTCAAATCCATAGAAAGCATTTTTTGATATAATGCTTTTGCATTGCTTCTTCTATCTTGTTTAATATAATCTTGTGCTTGAACAAAATGGAATTGTTTGAATTGTTGTTTCATTTCATATTTCTCTCTATCGTTGCCTAAAGCAAGAGCTTGTGAAAAGATTCTTTCAGCCTCAGAAAAATCATTTCCCTTAACATGAAATTCAACAGCTTTCATATATTGCATTATTTTTTCTCTGAATGTTGTTGTGATTTCAGCAGCACTCTTTATAGTTTTTCCAGCGTCAAGATACATTTTTTTCTGTTCATATATTCGAGCAAGTTCAAGCATAACAAATTTTCTAGTATCAAAATCAAGTTGAGATTTGGCAGCTCTTTGAAGATAAGACATCTTCACATATTCTCCCATAGTCCTCAATTTAGCTTCAATTTCAGATTTTGTCTTCTCCATCACCGGCTTATCAACAATATACATATCGCCGATAAACAGAGTTCTCTTTATAACTTTTATTGTAATTGCTTGCATAAGTATAATTATCTTGTCAACAATAACATTTTTAATCATCATATTATCAAATAAAAAATGGTAAAATTTGTAGAAACCGTAGAGCTAATGACATCTGGTCTCACATTAGATCGATTAATGTTAGAATCTTATCCTGGAGAGATTTTTGAGTCACAAAGGCAAGTTGTAAAGAAAGACAGAACATGGTATTTTTATTTCACCGGATTGCAAAAAAGTAAATTATTTCAGTTTTTAGAAAGAGTTAATCCTTTATTGGATAACGAACAATACTTTGTTAGAGAAAACGGACAAAATATTCTCTGTCGAAATCCAGAAGGTTCAATAATATATTCAAAATAAAGTGAAAATAAAAGAATCAGAGGTGTTCGTTTCAATGTGTTTTCGAAATGCCAAACGGCTTTTTCGTATATATTAAAAATCTAAAACCACACCTCTAGATTGAATATGATATAAATAATAGAGTCTTAACTTATATTTAAACTTATGTATTAAAGATTATTTAGACTTCTTAACATGTTTCCTAAATAATCTCCAACCGCCAATAACTCCAACCGTAATTAAAACATGAATCCAAATCTTTGAAAGTTTAGGTGGAAAAAAATCAAGCACATCAAGCGTAAAATGCTTAACATCATCAACGAAAGAAAGATTTCCCATATTAACTCAAATTATTATAAACTTAATTCTTTTTAGAAACGATTTCTAAACATACGCCTGCTGCAACAGTAGTTCCAGCATCACGAATCGCAAATCTTGCCATGTGAGGATTAGTTGCGTTTGTTTCAAGAACAAGGTTTCCAATAGGTTTTAATCTAACCTTTGCTACATCTCCATTCTTCAAGAAGTCAGGATTTGCAGCCTTCGTTCCATCAGGAGATTGTTTTTCAATCAATTCAATGAACTGACATGGCACTTGAGCAGTGTGAACGTGGAATACCGGAGTATATCCTTTAGCTATGACTGTTGGATGTGATATGACTGCAATCTGAGCAATAAATTCTTGAGCAATTGTAGCAGGTTTAGCAGCATCACAAATAACATCTCCTCTAGCTACGTCTTTCTTTCCAACACCTCTGACGTTGATACCAACATTGTCTCCAGCTTCAGCTTGAGGCATTTGTTCATGGTGCATTTCAATTGTCTTAATTTCTCCATTAATTCCTGTTCCAGTTCTTCCAGGTAATATAATAACTTTTTGTCCAATCTTCATAATTCCAGTTTCAATCTTTCCAACAGGAACAGTTCCAATACCAGTAATTTCATAAACATCTTGTAATGGCATTCTCAATGGTAAATCAGTTGGTTTATTTGGAAGCTCAAATAAGTCTAATTGCTCACGAATAGTTGGTCCCTTATACCAAGGCATTTTATCAGATTTTTTAACAACATTTTCTCCAAGATATCCAGCCGCAGGAATGAAAACCATTGTTTCAACTTTATATCCTGCCATCTTCAAAACAGCAGAAACATCAGCTACAACTTTCTTGTAAGCATCTTCTTTCCATTCAACTGTATCCATCTTATTGATTACAACTGCTACTTGTTTAACGCCCATAGTTCTCAAAAGCCAAGCGTGTTCTTTTGTCTGTGGCTGAACTCCTTCAGCAGCTGCAACTGTCAAGAAAGCAGCATCAGATTGTGAAGCTCCTGTAATCATGTTCTTGATAAAGTCTTTGTGTCCAGGAGCGTCAATTATTGTAACTTCATACTTGTTAGTAATTAATTTTTGATAAGAAAGATCAATTGTAACTCCTCTTTCTCTCTCTTCTTTGAATTTGTCCATAACATAAGCGAATTCGAATCCTGCTTTACCATGTTCTTTAGCAATTGCTTTAAGTTTGTCAATTTCCTGTTGAGGAATTGCGCCTGCATCAAACATCAATCTACCGATAGTAGTGCTTTTTCCGTGGTCTACGTGACCGACGAAAGCGACATTAATTGTTGGTTTTGTTTTTGCCATTTTGTGTAATGTGGTTTATTTTTGAGGGTATATAAATCTTGTGATTTTACAAGATTTATGCTCGAAACTGCTCGCAGTTTCGTTGTTTAAACTTTGTATTTAATTAAAATTTATTTATATTATAACCGATGAGTTTGTATAAACATCTTTCTAATTAAAAGATATAGGCTCAAAATCATATCAATTTCTCCTAAATATAATCAAATCTCTATACGTATCTTTTTTTTCAGGCAAAGGCATACGATATCCAAAATCAGAATCTCCCTTTCCAATATCGAGACCAGATTGAGAAAGGAGAGCGACATATTCCGTCATTCTCGTAGGAGTTTTAGTTTCAACAAGATACCTTTTTTTATAAAATTCCCCGCGATTAAATTTTCCAAGAATTTCAATTACTCTTTCAACATTTCCCTCAAATAAATCAGCAAGCTCATTAGGGTTTCTACAAACATATTCTCTTAAATTAATATTCATAGGTTTAAGCAAAGATATACTAACAAATTCGTAAGAACTTAATATTTAATCTTTTGGTACGTAAACCAAAAAACAACACAAATATATATAAATAATTTAATCTCAAAAATGGAAGAATGGAAAAAGGCGAGGAATTAATTGTAGAAGAAGGGACATATAATATGATTGCAAACACAGATGGAGAATTCAAAATAACTCATCTCATTTTAAAAGCAGAAAACGGCTCCAAGAGAGTCTGGAAGATTCAGGAACTAACAGAGAAAGACGTTTCTTTCAAGATAGAAAAGTTTGCTTAATGTCGATCGTGTCTTTCTAAAACGACACGTCGATCATCCAAAAATCAAGTATTAATTTTTTGATTTTTATAGTTATTTTCTTTTGCTAAATTATAATCTGAACTCATATCATTCGGATTTATTACATCCATATCGTTACTCTCGAGATAAGTTCTAACTTCAGCATCAAGTTCTTCTTCAATTCTTTTATTATTATTAAATACTGCTCGAATCTTATCCTCTTTTCCATCTCTTCCAGCACGACCATATAATTGTCTGTTATTCATAAAAAATGTTCAAAAAACTAATTAATAAATCTTTACATGAAACAATAATTCAGATTTAGGAGTATTTGATGATATCAATCAGCAATATCGAACAAATGTAAATTTGTGAGATTTGTTAAACCTCAGTTTAACAATATCGACTAAAAGTATGCTTTTCTACAGAAATTTCTTTGTGTTCAGGAATATTTTTTTTCAAGTTAGTTTTATCTTTAATCTTTGAAATCTCCTCTCGAATAAAATGTTCAACTCTCTTGCTCATAGAGATTCCTTGTTTTTTGCAATATTCAGAAAATTGTTTGTAAACATCATCATTTACATTGAAAGTCTTTATTCCCACATTAATCTCCTTGAATATTATATAATCTTAATTAAACTTAATAAACCTATCTCTCTAAATTAACACGAACTTAAATGGTTATATAAGATTATATAATGTTAGATAATCGTAGAAACAGAAAGCTTTTTAAAACCAAATTTATTCAAAAAGCAAATGGGACTTCAAAAGCACAGCATAGAAACAATCACTTTCGATGGGAAAGACAGAGAATACGACGTGATGGATAATCCTGAAAAATTAATTGTTCCAAAATATTTTATCAGTTATGGGGGTGGCAGGCCTTTCATTTCTTTAGAGATTCCAAAAGAATATCGCTCCCATATGGTTCGCCACGAATTATATGAGTTCGAAAAACTTGAAGATAGTCCCGATCGTTGTCTTAAATCATTAATGTTTGAGCTAGAGAACGTGCCACATCAGGATAGAAGCGATTATATTCCATTTAGAGCAAGAACTTTCAAAAATCTCATATATTTTTTAAAGACTCAAGAGCAATTATCTCCTATGATTCACAAATTAAACAAAAGTTTGAGATACCTTGAAAGCATAAGTCAAAATCCTTAATTTATTAATTTTCCAACTGACAAAATTTAAAAAAAAATATTTCCTAAACAATTTTACCTTATCAAAATAATATCACCAAACAAATTATTGGTTTTCAGCCAATCCTTTTCTGTCCCTAATCTTTCTAACAACATTTTCTTGTAATTCACGAGGTAATTGTTTGAAGTCTTGAGTTATCAAACTTGAAACTCCTCTACCTTCAGTCATACTTCTCAAATCAGAAGACCATCCAATCATTTCTGCGACAGGAATACGAGCTTTGATGAACACATCAATTCCCTTCTGTTCAACATCTATCAACACCCCACGCTTACTTGAAATCAATCCCGTAACTGCTCCCATGAAGTCAACCGGTGCCTCAACCAAATGTGTTTGAATAGGTTCAAGCATAGCAGCTCCACCTTTTTTCATAGCGTCAAACATTCCAAGTCTTATTGACGGATAAATTTGAGCAGGACCTCTGTGCATATGATCTACGTGTAATTTAGCATCATGCAAAACAAACTTTGTTTTCATCATTGGTTCTTTGGCTAATGGACCATTATCAATTACAAGTTTCCATCCGTCAATTATTGATTCAATAACCTCTGAAAGTAACACTAGACCTCGAGTTTGATCCTCAAAGACATTACCTTTATAGATATCTCTGTATGCTCTCGCCTCATCGTTTGAAATCCCTAATTCTGAAAGTTTCTTCCAAATATCTTCAGGTTTTTTCTTTAAACGTCCTTCTGGAATTTCTCCTTTTTCAATAGATTCATAAACATTATCTTCAAGAGGTTCCATGCTCAAGAAAAATATGTTGTGTCCATTTGGAGTTCTGCTTTCAACTTCTCCACTCTGTTTTGTAACTGATTCTCTATAAACTACAATAGGAGTTCCCATTTTAACTTCAAGTCCTTTTTCAGTTTTTATTCTACCTTCAATAATCTCCAAGTGTAATTCTCCCATTCCAGAAAGCAAGTTCTCTCCAGTCTCTTCATTAATTTCAATTTTAACAGAAGGGTCTTCTTTTCCTACTTTACGCAAGACCTCAATTAATTTAGGAAGGTCTTGAGGTTTTGTAACTTCAATAGATTTTGTAATAACTGGTTGGAATATGTGTTTCAATTCTTCAAATGGCGTTGCTTCAAATGTCGTAACGGTTTCTCCAACATCAACATTTAATCCAGAAATAGCCAGAACATTTCCAGCAGGAACACTTTCAAGCTGTTCAGGTTTAATTCCATTATAAACTAAAACTTGTTGAACTCTATATTTTTTCTTAGCATTATTGCAATAAACTTCCATTCCATTTTGCATAGTCCCAGAATACAAACGTCCAGCACACAATTCTTTTCCACTTCTAGGGTCTATAACAATTCTTGTTACTACAAATGCAACATCTCCTTTAGGATTACAATTAATCAAGTCTTGTCCCATTTTGCTATCAACATCTCCTCTCCATATTTTAGTTATTCTGTATTTTTGTGCTTCCAAAGGATTAGGTAAATGTTTTACAGCCATATCTAAAATAACTTCATTCAAAGGAGCATTCTTCCAAACCCATTCTTTTCTTGCTTCTTCTTCCATTTCATAAATCTTGTAAATATCATTAAATGAAATTCCTCTTTTCTTCATGAAAGGAACAGACAATGCCCAGTTCTCACGAGCTGAACCAAAAGAAACACTTCCATCTGCAACATTAACTCTCCATTTATCTCCCAATTCAGGTTCTGCAATTTGCAAAATTAATGTATTAAATTCAGCGATTATTTTTGCAAATCTTTCTTGCATTTGTTGAGGAGTCACTTTTAATTCTTTAATCAATCTGTCAACTTTATTGATAAACAATACTGGTTTTACTCTTTCTCTCAAAGCTTGTTTCAAAACAGTTTCAGTTTGAGGCATTATTCCTTCAACTGCACAAACAAGAACGAAAGTTCCATCAATAGCTCTCATAGCTCTAGTAACATTTCCTCCAAAGTCGATGTGTCCCGGTGTATCAATCAAATTAATCAAATATTCTTGTCCCAGATATTCGTGACCCATAGAAACGTTTGCAGCGTCAACAGTCATCAATCTTTCCTGTTCGTCTTTATGTTGCCATGTAGTCATTCCTTCTTCTAAATCTCCTGCATTCTTTGAAGCCATCATTCCAGCAGCAGCAAGTAAGTTATCTGTAAAAGCAGTTTTACCATGGTGAATGTGCGCGCTCGTCGCTACATTTCGTATGTTCAACTGATTACTTGTCAGTCTTTGAATTTTCTGCAAATTTGTTTCTTTTTCTGCCATGTGTAAATCGATTTAATAAAGATGCTTTTTAAAGACTTCGTTTTACTCTGTAAAACGAATGTATTAGAAATTATCAAATTTGTAAGTCTTTCATTAAATCATAGAATTTTTTGCCAGCAAAATTAAAAAACAAAATAAATATTTAAAATTGTTCGATTATAGTCTTAGGCGTATTCTCTTGTCTTGATACTGTAAAAATTATCTCGCAGAATCAGCTTGTTTTTCAGCTTCGTTTTTCTTGCTCAAAGCATAACTTTCCATATTCAAATCAGCAGCGTTAATTATTTCTTGTGCAAGACATTCAGCCATAGGTTTTTTCTTTCCAAATGATTTCTGGAAAGATCCTTGAACCATCCATCTTACAACAAGATTAACTCTTCTTATAGGAGAAACATCAACTGCTTGAGGATATCTTGCTCCTCCATATTCAATTGTTGTAATCTCGTCTCTTGGAGAAGCGTTCTCAATTGCCTGTATCAATACTTGCAAAGGATTTGTTTTTTTCTTATCAGCAATTATAGCAAGAACGTCCATCATAGTAGCCATATTTTTAGTATATTTTCCAGAAGAATGAGATGCAATTATCTTATGTTTTTTTCCAACATGTCCAGGAACAGCAAGTCTATTTGCAAATCTTTCAAGTATATGCATTTTTGCTTGAGTGAATTTCCCAACATTTCTCCCATGAGATTTAATCAAAATTTTAGGTTGTATATTTATGTAAGGGGCAAGGGATTTATCCTTGACTTCAACTTCAGCCATATCATATAAATCGAAAACTTTGAAACCCATTATCTTCTACCTTTCTCTATCTTACCTTTCCACAATAAGTGAAGTGGTTGATCATTTACTTTTAGAACTCTGAATCTTATACCTCTAATGTTTCCCTTTGAACGTCCTTGTTTTCCACCAATTCTTTCAATAATCACTTCATCATGTTCATCAATAAATTTTTGTGCAAGATTTCCAGGGATAAAAGCTCCAACAGCAATTCCATTTTTAACAAGTTGAACCTTACAACACTTTCTCATCCCAGATGATGGCTGCGCAGCTTCTTTCTGAAACTTACTTACAACAATTCCTTTGGCTTGCGAAGCACCCTCCAAAGGATCAGCTTTTTCTCTCAAGCCGAGTTCACGAACTGTATAAGTTCTATCATTCCATCTAAACTTTTTACGATTTTTCATTAACTTTTTCGCATTCATTAAACCCATAGTATAACCTCTGTGTAAAATTGCTTTTTAAACTTTGCTTATGCAAATTTAGACATATTATCATAGAATAATTTCATTCAAAATCTTAGTTCTATAAGATTAATATAGATAAATAAATAAAAAATCTATCTATACATACAAAGAAATTTAGGAGAACCACTTTAGCTTAAGTCTATATCTCTAGCAAGAATAAATCAAATTTAAACAAGATAATGAGAAAATTATTTTATACATTAAGTTACTTCAGAAAATAATAAAACAAAATTTTTTATAAAATTAAAAGAGAGCTCAATATCCAAATTTGCGAAAATTAAATTATCTTCAAACTTTTTCCAAAATAAGATTCAAGAACATTGCTTAATTCCAACAGACGAACTTTATTTCTTCCAATCAAAGTCGCAGCTCGTTCTCTTGAACCAGCAGTTAAAACAAAAATATTATCTTGTAATTCAATTGAAACGAAACTTGTTGGAGATATAACAGATTCAATAAATTTTGACACTCCGTCGATACCCTCTTTAACATCTCTTATTATTCTTACACGCTTACCAAGTTTCTGAGAAATAAATGAAACGTTTCTGTTTCCATTTCCTAAAGCAACAGAAAAAAGTTTTGGTGAAACTGCAAAATAAATTGTATTGTTATAAACAAAGCATTTTGTGGCACGAACATGAGCAACATTATCAAGAAGATTCATATATCTCATCGTCTGCATATCAATTGTTTTCATGTGTATAATATTTTGTTAGCACTAATCTAGTTTATAAAACTTGCCTTTGAATTTGCAAGTTTTATACTCGAAAATAATTTTTCCATTTTCTTTGTATAAAACTTCTTAAAAATTTATTTTTTCTTTATTTTCTTCTCAACAAGTGAACCAGTTATTTTAACAAGCAATCCTGGAAGTCCTGTTCCGACAGGAACTGGTTGGTTCAAAATTATGTTTTCAATAACTGAGGCCAAATCATCTTTCTTACCTTGTATTGTAGCATTAACAAATTGTTTATCTGGAGTTTCGAAAGCTGCTCTGGCAAAAATACTAGATTTATTAGAGATTATTCCCATTCTTGTAACTCCCTTAATAACTCCTGTGTTTGTCATAGCATCAGAAATTAAATCAAGGTGTCTTTCATCAATATCAAGGCCCTGACTGTCAAGAACTTTCTTTATTTCAAGATTTATTGCCTCTCTAGCAGATTCAATTCCAAGAACTTCAGCAATTTCGTGAACATTATTCGTAAAGACTTTTTTATTGTCTATTCCTTTAACTTCTAAGACATCTTTCAAGTTACTTCCAGCAGTAAGTATAATGAAATCTTTTCCTCTATGAGCAACAACAACTTGAGCTATATCTTTAATTCCAGAGATAATTGTTTTTTTCAATTTTTCTTTAAGTTTATACATTTCTCTGAAAGTCAAATCAGGAGTATTAAGTAAGACATTATTATCTTTATGTTTTGCCTCAAATCCTTTTTCTTGTAATCTCTCAACAATTTTCTGAGAACCGACATGAACTGTCTTCAAAGCCAACTGATCAAGTATAATTTCTATCTTTTTGCCAGAGAAATCAATTTTGACTTCAGAAGCAATTTCTTCAAGTTTCACTTCTTTTATTTTTTCAGCAATACTTCTCGCATCTTTTTCATTATTAAATTCTTTATCTAAATAGATTTCCATACTCGGAGTAGAAGGTTCTTTTCTCGCATCAAATATTTCTATAAGTCTTGGCATTCCCAAAGTAACCTGTACTTCAGCTATTCCAGCAGAGTGGAATACATTTAAGACCATCTGTGTGGAAGATTCTCCAAAAGATTGCGAAGTCGTAACCCCGACAGCTTCTCCAGGTTGGATTTTCTTTCCTGTATGTAATTCAGCAACATCTTTTCCATCTCCACCATAAGCAAACTGAATAACATTTTCAGAAGCGTCTCTTACAGTTCCATCGTATTCCACTTTCAAATCTTGCAAAGCACTTACAAGTCTTCTATAAAGGTAACCGGATTTTGGTGTTCTCAAAGCAGTATCAATAAGACTATCTCTACCAGTTATGGCTCCAAAGAAAAACTCAGTAGGTTTAAGACCATCAAAGAATGAGCTCTGAATAAATCCTCTTGATTCAGGACCAATATCTCCTTTAGCAAAATGAGATGTCGTTCTACCATAATATCCAAAGTTAATACGCTGATTCCACAAAGTTTGCTGTCCAACGCAACATCCAATTTGAGTAATATTCGTAGCACTCCCCTTTGCTCCAGAGAAAATCATTTTACTAATGCTGCTGTCTTTAGAAATATTTTCTTTAACAGTTCTTCCGACGGAACTTAGAACTTCATTAAGAATTTGAGATATCTTTATTTCACGAGTCTCTTCAATATTTTTTCCAGGAAGCAATTCAAGTTTGCCAGATTGAGAATCTTTAATAATTTCAGATGTTTTTTTATTGGCATTCGATATAACTTCTTTAGCAATATCCTTAACTTTAGAGTTAACATTAAGGTCTCTTAAACTTATTGAATATCCTCTTCTCGTTATGTATGAGACTCCAAGGGCAGCAGCTCTTTGTATAGTCTCAAATGCTGCGTCTCTGCCTTGAGCTTTATCAATTTGTTTAACCATTGAACCATTTTCAAGTCCCAGAGTTGATTCATCAGTAATCTCTTTAGGAATTGTCAAGTCAGAGCCCTTTGGAAGTATCTGGGCGAAAACTTCTGTTCCTTCAACATTCTTTTTAAGATTGGATATTACTCCAGCACTAAACAAGAACTGTTCAGCTTCTGCTTTGTCCAAAGTATCTTTTCCAAGGATATAATTCCCAGTTAGAGAATCAAGAGTAAGCCCAACAAGATTACAGTTGTTCTTTGTAGAGATTATATTGTTTTTAATATTTAATAATGTGATAGCTTCGGACCTAGCTTCTTCAGTTTGAGGAGAGTGTATGTTTACTTCATCTCCATCGAAGTCAGCGTTATATGGAAACACAACTGCAGGATGCAATCTAAATGTTTTATGAGGTAGAACTTTAACATAGTGTGCCATCAAACTTTGTTTATGCAGTGACGGATGTCTGTTGAATAATACTACGTCTCCATCTCTCAAATGTCTCTCAACTTTGTATCCTGGAGCAAGTTCTGTGCAGATTTCTTCTTTCAAATCTTCAGTAATTCTCTTTTTCTTTCCATCAGGTCTAATAATATAATTAGCTCCTGGATGGTTATCTCCTTTTCTAACAAGTTCTTTCATGTATTCAATATTTAGACTTGTAATTCCTTCAGAAACAGTTATTATTTTAGCAACTTCAAGAGGAACTCCAACTTCATCAAGTTTCAAATATGGGTCAGGTGAGACTACAGTTCTTCCAGAATAATTCACTCTCTTTCCTGCAAGATTCTTTCTTATTCTTCCTTCTTTACCTTTGATTCTTTCAGTTATAGTTTTCAATGGCTGTCCAGATCTATGTCTTGCTGGAGGAATTTTAGAAATATTATTATCAAAGAAAGTTGTAACGTGATACTGAAGCAAGTCCCATAAGTCTTCTATAATGACTTCAGGGGCCCCAGCATTAAGGTTTTCCCATAATCTCTGGTTTGCTCTGATTATATCTGAAACTTTATGTGTCAAATCATCTTCACTTCTTTCTCCTGTATCAAGAGTTATTGAAGGTCTGACAGTTACGCTTGGAACAAGTAGTTGCGAGAGTATTGCCCATTCAGGTCTGAAAGTTTTAGGATTAACTCCGATTTTTTTCATTTCGTCATCTGTAATCTTAATCAACAATTCTCTTATCTCATTAGGGAAAAGTCTTTTCTTTCCATTATAGAATGAAGTTGGTTTTTCAAGTTTTATTCTATCTCTTTCAACACTACAGAAAGGACATTTCTTCTTATCACGAGCTTTCTTTGCTCTTTCTGTGGGAGTATACTTATTTTGTTTGTCTTCCTCAAGAGTAAGTTTACCACACTGGTGACAGAAACTTCTCAAAAACAATTCAATTAAAGGAATATATTTTATATGCACAACCGGTCTTGCGAGTTCAACGCTTCCAGGGTGTCCAAGACATTCTTTAAGTCTTCCACCACAAGTTCTACATCTTGTTCCAGGGTCTATAGCTCCGAGTCTCAAATCCATTAATCCTCCATCTACAGGGAATCCATCAATATCATATAATTCAGGAGTTACAATTTTAGCTGTGCTAAGTTTTTTAATTTGTTCTGGAGAGACCAAACTAAATCTTAACGATTTCACTTGCTTCTTAATTATTTCTGACATTGCCATTATTCGTATTTGTTCTTCAACTCAAATGAAGTAAGGATGTGTAACCCTAATAACTCTTCAATGAGTAATTTAAATGCATATGATACTTCGATAGGTTCAACTTCATTTCCACCACAAACAGGACAATAAATCTTATTTCTGATTGAATCTTTAATTCCAACATTTCCACAAGCTGAACAGATATGGATAGTAGTTTTATCAGAGTCGTATCTTTCTTTCAAAAGAAGTGATGCTCCATGTCCAACAAGTGCTTGCTGTTCCATTTCTCCAAGTCTCAAAGCTCCTCCACGAGCTCTTCCTTCAACTGGCTGTCTTGTAAGGAGGGTAACCTTTCCAGAAGCTCTTGCCTGAAGTTTGTTTTTAACCATATGCACAAGTTTAAGATAATACATATTGCCAATATAAATTCTCGCATCCATTTTTCTTCCAGTAATTCCATCATACATTGCTTCTTTACCGTCGTAACTGAAACCCATTTGCATAAGTTGTTTTTCTAAATCTGCAACTTTAGCTCCTGTGAAAGGGGTGCCATCTACAAATGAACCAGTGGTTGCTCCAACTTTTCCAGCAAGAACTTCAATCATATACCCAACAGTCATACGACTTGGGATTCCATGAGGATTGAAAAGAAGATCTGGTTTTACTCCTCTAGATGTGAAAGGTATGTCTTTAGGATCTGCAAGTAAACCGACAACTCCTTTCTGTCCATGAGGTGTAGAGAATTTATCTCCTGGTTCAGGAACTCGGTGGTCTCTTATTCTTACTTGTGCAATTTTATTGCCTTCACTATCAGCAGTAATGAAAACACCATCAACAATTCCCACTTCACCTTGTTTAATTGCAACGCTACCTTCTTTTTTTGATTGTATGCTTAAATCCTTTGCTTCAGAAAGGAATTTTGGAGGAGTGGTTCTTCCAATTATAACTTCCGAAGCTCCAAGTTGTGCTTCAGGATAAATTATTCCATCATCTTCCAAATATCTGTAATGAGATTCAGTTCTATATCCTGAAACATCTTTATCAGGAATAACTATTTCATCTTTCAGTCCACCAGCATAATTCAATTCAGTTGCTTCATAAGGTTTAAAGTAAGTGCTTCTTCCCATTCCTCTTTCAACGCTTGCTTTATTCAATATTGTTGCGTCTTCTAAATTATATCCTTCATAAGGCATAATCGCAACAATAATATTTTGTCCAGCAGGATACAACTTGAGAGTATCAAATACGAAACTCTTAACAATAGGATTCTGAGGATAATGTAAAATTGAAGAATTTGTATCAAGTCTTACAAGATAGTTCGCAGCATATAATCCAAGTGATTGTCTTAATGTTTTACTTCCTCTCAAAAGACGTGGAGCTTGGTCATGATTCGCGAATGGAACTAAAGCAGTTGTAAGTCCAAATATAGCAACAGGATCTATTTCAACATGAGTATGCTTGTCCATAACACTTTCATTATTTTGCGCAACAAATGCATCTTCTTCTTCAGCAGCATCTATGTATTCAATAACTCCTTCTCTAATCAAGTCTTTCCATTGCAGAGCTCCTTGTTCTAGCAGAACAAGATGTTCGTCTCTTAGATTGCTAGATCCACTATTCACGACAATCAAAGGTCTTAATACTCTTCCAACTTCTGTAGATATTACTATTGTTTTAGCAGGACTATCACTTGCAATACTCAAATCAGCAGGGAATTGCCCTCTTCTTCTTGCTTCTCTAACTTCATTAACAAAACCATCAACATCTTTGGCTGAACCGATAAATTTCCCATTAAAGAAAACATCTTTTCCTTCAGAATCATTTAATCCAATAGTTTGGATTTTTTGAGTAAGAGATTTTTCATCAAGATCAAGAGCAGTAGATATTCTTGAAAGCATAGCAAGATTTTTTCTCAAACCAATTTCAGTTCCTTCTGGAGTTTCAGTAGGACAGAATCTTCCGTAATGTGTCGGGTGCAAAGTTCTTGCTGCAAAATTTTCCTGTTCATCTGGCAACATGCTCGAAACTCTCTGCAAAGACGAAAGCATATCAAGATAATTATTCTTAGACATGTTTTGTGTAACTCCACTACGTTCTCCAATCCAAGATCCTGTAGCAATAGCACTTTCAATTCTGTGCGTAAACAAAGTAGATTTAGCAACGGTTTTTACAGAGTAGAATTTCTTTCTTTTAGCAACTTTTTGCAGAGTATATTGTATATCTTTGACAAGGATATTTATATTCACTCTAAATAAGTCAGCAAGCAAATCTCCTGAGAGTTTAATTCTTTTATTTGCATAATGATCTTTATCGCTTCTCAATGATGAATCTTGTTTAGATTGCAAAAATTGTTTTAATAATTTACATAAAGTTATCGCCTTTTCAATTCTATTTTCTTTAGTAAGGCCAATATGGGGAAGAAGGTAAGAATCAATTCTTTGTTTGACTCTATCGAGAATTTCTTTTTCAGTTCCTTGTATTCCAGCAAGTTCAGCAATTATCATCAAAGCGTCTTTTGGTTGAACAACTTTAGCATATTCATACAAATTAACTATTACAGTATCATCCTGTTTTCCAATATGTTTTGCAATCTCAGATTCGGTAAGCATTCCCAGAGCCTTTATTAAAACAATAGCCGGGATATTCTTCAATCTGCTAAATGTAACTTCAAGAAGTCCGTCGGACGTTTCAGAAACAGTCGTAGGAATTCTGTAAGGTCCTCTTTGCGAGAACATTCTCAAAGTTAGTCCTTTTCTTCCTTCTTCAATAAATGGAATATTTGGAGCCAAATCTTCAGCCATAACAATAACTCTTTCATTTCCATTGACAATAAAGTATCCTCCAGGGTCAAGAGGGTCCATCAGCTCGGCACGAAGTTCATCTTTAGATAAACCATGAGTATTACAAGAATTACTCCTCACAATAACTGGTATTCTTCCAATTTCCACTTCTGCACTGTCTGAGTTATCTCCGAAATTCACAGTTATTTCAGCATAAATTGGCGCAGAATAAGTTAATTTTCTCAATCTCGCTTCAGTTGGACCTATATTTGTTATGCTACCATCAGCTTCAGTTATATTTGGTTTCCCAATTCGAATTTTACCGAATTTTATCTGGACTTCTTCTTGAGGAATTGTATCGTTAAGTTCATTAACAATTTGTTGCATTTTTCTCTCGATAAAATCATTATAACTTTTTATATTAGATTCAACTAAAGAATGTTGCTGTAAATATTTCTTTATCAGAATATGTTTATCAGTATTCATACAACAACCCTATAATAGATTCTAGATTTATCTCGAAAATTTCTCTCTACTTTGACTACATCACCAGTTAGGCAGCCTTCAGGCAAACCTGCGTCAGTAGATTTTATCTTAGGTAGTTGAGATACAGAAATATTGTACTTTTCAAGTAATTGTTTAATTTCATCAGATTTTAATTTTGAATGTTTGGGTTTTAGTGAGTGCATGGTCGTCGGGAAAAGTCATTAATTATTAATGACTATGAATATAATTACCTTTGTAAAAATTGCTTTTTAAACTTTGTGGTAGATGACAAAGTTTAAGCATGTTGCTCGAAAGCAACTTTGTTTAAATCTTGTGCTTCAAACAAGATTTATGCTTGTTAACTTCAGTTAACCTTGTTTAAATCTTCCGATTCTTTTATGGAATCGGAATGAGTTAGAAATTATCAAATTTCTAAACTTTGTGGTTAAGACCACAAGTCTAAACAAAATCAGACATCTCGAATAAGTGAATTTAATAGTCTAAATCTCACAAAAATAATTTATGATTTAATTTCACGCACGAATAACAATTCACAAATTGCCTAAATATTTATTATATCTTAGGTAGGTTTAAAAACGATTTTCCATATATTTTTTAACAGGAAGATACGATGGCCTCGTAGCTCAGCCTGGCCAGAGCACCGCGCTCTTAAGCTATTTTACATGGCGGAATTACGCGGGTGTCGAGGGTTCAAATCCCTTCGGGGCCATAAATTAAATCATTTGCTTTAGGGATTTGAACATCCAGAAGTGAACAAGTCACTTCAGTCCCTCAAACTCTTGTGAGTGTTGAGGAATCCCTTCGGGGCCATTTCATTCTCAGCAGCGAGCAAGTCCGCAATTCCTCAGAATGAGGAACTGCACAGCAATAGAGAATGAAATTATATTCTATGTGAAGTGATTTTTCAAATCGCATAAATCTTACTTATACTTCTCAACTAACTTAACAATTTCTGCTTCGTTCAAAGCACCAGTATGCATATCTTTAACATTTCCATTCTTAAAAACAATCGTTGTTGGAATGCTCATAACTCCGTAACGCCCAGCGATTTCTTGATTTCCTTCAACATTTAACTTCGCAAACTTAACATCTTTAAATTTTCCAGAAGCCCGATCAAATGCAGGAGCCATAATCTTACAAGGTCCACACCAGTCAGCATAAAAATCAACAATCACTGTGCCTTTAGACGTAAAAGAATCAAATTTTTTCGAATCAAGAATTTCAACACCCATAAATCCAAACTAAAAATATATCTTAATAAAGATTGTGGTATTAATGAATTTACATACGTAAAAATCAATATATTTTATAGTAATCCTTAAATAATTTATATTTCGACTAAATTAGCAAGACTAAAATTAACATCCTCTGAAAAGTGTGGGATAAAACTCAAATCTTTAAATAGATGGAGGGAGATACTTTTGAATAGTTTAGAAAATGAACGATAAAGATTACACTTTGGATTTAGATTATGGAAATTATTCCTCTAATCTGAAAACCACTATGGAAAGCATGAATTTAAGCACGACCCTTATAAAAAAGAATAGAGAAGATATATACTCAAAAATATTTTATGTTTTCTCCCTAATCTTTGGTGTCCTAATTGCAGTATTTTCAAGTTATCTTAATTGGGGAATGGTATTGTTTTTTATAGATATTTCTTTATTATTTCTTGTTTGGTTTGCAAAAGATTATAATAAAAGAAGAAAAGAACTTGCAAAAGATCATTACAAGATTATTAACCGATTAATGAAATTTGGTATTAAACTAGATAAAATCTAACTCTAATTTAGAAGTCGCGATATCAAAAGTAACCTAAAAATTAAGAAAAGTCTAATAATTTTTATTTTGAAAGATAAATCAACAACTTTATAAAACCTCAAAATCGCAAAGTCAATGGAAAAAATCAAGAAAGGAGATTTAGTAGCTCTTAACTACGAAGGACGTTTTGAAAACGGAGAAGTTTTCGATTCTTCATCTCACGGAGAACACGAACATCCACTTGAATTCAAAGCAGGCGAAGGACACGTTGTTCCAGGATTTGATAACGCAGTTTTAGGAATGTCAAAGGATGAAGAAAAAGAATTTACTCTAAAACCTTCAGAAGCATACGGAGAACACAATCCTCAATTACAGCAAAAAGTTCCAAGGAATCAACTACCTCAAGATCAAGTTCCAGAAGCAGGAATGACTATGGTTGTAGGAACACCAGACGGAAGGCAATTTCCCGTTCAAATTTCAGCGGTTGATGAAGAAACAATAACTTTGGACATGAATCATCCTCTTGCAGGAAAAACTTTAATATTTAAAATAAAAATCTTAGACGTAAATCACGAGGCCGGAAAGTATTCGCACAAACATTAGAATTTTAGAGAATATAAAAAAATATTATAACACTAAATCTTCAAATTCTCTGACAGAATATTTCGCACGACACTCTTCAGCACATCTAATAACTGGATCTCTTCCTGAATCAAAAGCTAAAAGCGCACAGTCTTTTGTCCTCAATCTCACATAACTAGAATAAGGTTCTCTTTTTGACCTATATTCGTCACGAACTCGGTTAAAGACGAGAAACGCAACCTCTCTATCCTCAAAGTTAAACTCATAAATCATAGGAACTAGGGAAAACTAATTATTTTAAATATTATTATATTGCAGTCATTCTACCTATTTTTCCATATACCCTCTTTACCTAAAATCAAAAAATGTCTCTAAAAAAGTGGTAGCATAACTTCCAGATTCAATTTGAATATTTAAATTTATTTTTTTACTTCCTTCAAAAATTTCATCATTTTCAGTTGTTACTTCAATATTTTCAACTTTAAAAAAAGCATTTCTAACAGAGCAGTTCAAACTCAAAAAAGGTAAAGCAGAGACTCTAAAATCTTTAAGTTCTAAATTATAAGACTCTAAAATTTCTTTTTCAATTCCTCCAATTCTTCCAGGAGAGAATATTGAGTTATACCCTAATAGAGAAACAGTAGAATTATGATTCAAGCCCTTTTCATCAATAGCTCTTTCAAGTATATCATTAAACATTTTGCTTTGAACTGCTTGACACATGATAAGTAAAGTCTTATCTCCGATAATTCTTAAAGCATTTATCCAATCACCTGGATGTTCTTTCAAATACTCTAAAATATTACATTCAACACGTAAGTTTTTAGGAAAATAATCCAGAGCTAAGAGCATATTTTTTTCAGTTTTTAACTTTCTTTTCGCCCTTATTGTGCCTTCATCTTCACTCTCTCCATATGCAATAAGATATTCAAATATTGCTTCTCTAAACTTTTCTTTCAATATTAACGTGCCAATACGAACATTTTCCTGTCTTAATGAGCCAAATCTCTGCATTCCAAATAAATTAGGAATATATTCAGAATGTCTTACTTTATTCAATATTTTAACAGCATCAATATCAGCATCTCTAAGAACTATTCTAAATTTATTAGCCGTTAAGTCTCCAACTTTGATTTTATGTTTGGCCCATTTGAAATTTTTAAGTTTTATTCCTTTAAATGAAAAATTTCTAATTCTTTCAATTTTAGCATTGAAAATAGAAATCTTTTGACAAGTCCAGGCACATTTATCTTTTGTTCCTGCCCATCCTAATTCGTGGGGGAAATTACCCAGTCTTTCAGCAAGTATAGACATCAAAGTAAAATGATCAATATTTATTTTTTCAACTTCACAAGTTAAAAAATCTCTTCTATCTTCGACATCTAATCTTCCAAAATCAACAACGGCATTTTCTAAGTCAGCAGAATTATCCGAAATCTTGCAAATTTCAGAGGCCCACATTTCTTCAACAATAAAATCTTCAGGTCTATGTTTGAATACAACACTACCTTTGTTCAATTCAGTCATAAAAAAAATAGAAATTAACTACTCTTTAAAGTTACTTACTTGTAGACTTTGCTAGTTAGTGCAGTATAAGAAATCTTATAACCTCTAATAACAAACACAATTCATGGATAAATTAGTTCCTTCATGTCCAAAGTGTCAGGACAAACGTAGAATCATGAAAGCAAACGGCGAGATATCGCCTTGCTTTGATTGTCTAATTGCAGGTCGTATGGACCAACATGATAAGAACCCAAAAGATAGTGGGATAACGATTTAGAAAGATTTTTTAGGAGTTGTGGAGAAAGAGTTTTATACATCTTAATATCTACCTAGTTATGTCAAAAGACAAGGAAAAGAATAATTTAGGTTTTGAACAGAAACTCTGGCTAACAGCGGATAAGTTAAGAGGTAATATGGATGCTTCTGAATACAAACATTTATATGATTAATAATAATAATAATTATAATATTAATAATATGGCATACACAGTAGTAATACCAAGAAAAGAATATGAAAAATTGAAAATGCAAGCAAACATAGATGTAGATTTACTAAAACAATTTATGACCAGTTTCAAAGACATCAAAGAAGGAAGAGTAAGAAGAGTAAAATAACTATTATTTATCTGAATCTACTAATTTCTCTATTTCATCCCTAAAGAATTCAAATAATAATCTTATAGTATTGATAACTTTTTGTTGGTCTTTCTTCTCACTAATTGCAACCATAAATACAGATAATAAATCATCATAAATCAAGTAATAAATCCTATACTTATCTATCCTTTTCTCTCTAAACCATTTAGTTCCTAACGGATCACCTACATAAGGATTAATAACAAGTTGGTCTTCTATTTTATCAACTCTCTTTTGAAAGTCTCGATTAAATTTAGAAAATTCAATATCAAAACTAGCAGAGTGAAATAATTTATAGGAACTCATAATAAATAATAACCTTCTTTATATTTAAGATTTTTCTAAATAACTATACTTTATCCCTCACACTTCAAAATATTTTATCTTGTTTTCCTTTGTCAATTGTTTAACCCTATACTCTTCTTTCATAGCACTAATTTTATCAGAACACTTCTTAACTGCTAAAAGTTTACTAAATCCTTTAGCTCTGATATACTTGCTACCTTTACCAGACTTATGTGCAGACATTCGTTTCTCTAAATCATTAGTCACTCCAGTATAAACGCTTCCATCTAAACAAAGAACAAGATAAACTGACCAAGTCTTTCCAATCATTTTAATCACAATGAGAATCTAAAGACAACTATAAAAATATAGAGCGAGTTCCTATATTTATCAAAATTTTTATTCTATCTTCCTTTATTCGTAATGTGCTTATTTGCAAGTTCAAGTGGGACCAATATACCTATCATAGCACCTAAAGCAGCAATAGCAGAGAGTCCAAGTCCAGAGTAAACTGCTAGATGTTCAGTATTAGATTTATTATTTAGACGGTCAGTAATCAAATGAGCTTTAATTCTTTCATCTATTTCCACTGGAATGCCATCAGAAAAGATACTTTCTAAATCTCTAATTGCTATTTCATTTGTTTGTATAACATCTCTAAATCCTTGGTTAACTTCTTTCTCCTCAACGCCTAGATTAATCATGTGTCTTGCTACGCCAAGTTGTTCTTTATATCCTGCAATCATTTCTTGAGGACTTTTTCCAAAATACTGAGAAAAACTTACTTCACCAGCTACGTCTCTCATACGTTTCAATTCTTCTATTTCTCTTTCTAAAATAATTCTTCTTTCCTCAAGCCCCCTATTATTAGCCGCTACAATTGGGTAAGTAACTGCGGATCCACCCAATGCAGCAATAAATTTAATGAAACTTCTTCTTTGTATTTGAGGAAGTGTATCCTTCATGTCTACAAGCTCTTCTGCAGAACGATGAGGCAGATGTCCATGTTTTATTTTAGCAAGAGCTTTTTCATAGAATAATAGAGCAACAATTTGAGGAGCATAAAATCCTAAGCTTGCAAGACCTTCAGACCCCATATTTGTTCTTTCTTTATTGATTACAAGTTTATCTAAAGATCTAATATCTATTTTTGGACTTGAATCCACAGCATCTATTTTAGCAACTATATCTTTTTGACCTTTGAGCCAGTTTTTAATAGTTTTATGCCCTGGAAATTGTCTTGGCTCTTCCCAAGTATAAACTGTATTCACATTGATAACTATGCCTACGTTAGGAGTTATAGTTGGAGTAGGTATAGTGCGAGATTGATAAAAATCACACATATAAGCATCCAACATTCTTTTTTTGGACCGCCTTAAATCACGATTAGTTTCTAAAAATTTACTCCATTTGGTAGCAACTTCAAGGTCCAATGGCTGGGTTCCAGAATCATCTAATTGATAATAACTAGATCTATTATAGGAGTTTTTCCCAATTAGCGCTAAAATTGGAGCAGTAGCTGCTATTTCAATCGCACGAGACATAAAACTTCTTCTTGATTTATTCATTACTACTTAATAATAATTACGGTTTTTAAAGTTTGGTATTATTATAAATAAGACGTTTGAATAGCTCAATCAAAGTTAATTTCATAGATTTGTTTAATGGTCTTAAGAACTAAATTTTCGTACCTCCAAGTAATGAAAAAACTAAGCTTTATATAGCCACTTTTTGGAAGCGATATAGAATAACATGGAAAAATTCAAAGATTTAGGTCTAAGTCACGAAATACTTAGAGTGATTGATGAAGAAGGATTCACAGAACCAAGCGAAGTCCAAGAAAAAACTATCCCTCTGGTTTTAGCCGGAAAAGATGTCATCGGTTCTTCTGCAACAGGTTCAGGAAAAACTTTAGCTTTTGGAGCAGGAATTATAGAAGGAGTCACAGCTGGTTCGGGTATACAAGCATTAATTATGACTCCAACTAGAGAATTAGCAGAACAAGTAGGCCAAACAATCGCAAAATTTGGACACAAAAAGAAAATCAGAGTAGCACAAATTTACGGGGGAGTTTCAATGGGTCCACAAATTAATATTTTAAGACACGTAGATATCGTTGTAGGAACACCAGGAAGACTTTTAGACCATCTCAAAAGAAAATCTCTAAATGTTTCAAGAATTAAATTTTTAGTTCTTGATGAAGCCGACAGAATGTTGGACATGGGTTTCATTCACGACGTAGAAGCAATAGTAAGATATTGTCCTCCAAACAGACAAACACTTTTATTTTCTGCAACTATGTCTCAAGACATTGAGTATATGGCAAAAAAATATATGCGAAATCCAGTTCATGTTGAGGCAGGAGAAAAAGTAGACCCTTCAAAATTATATCAGATATATTACGATGTAAATCATGAAACAAAATTATCTCTTTTAGTTCATTTACTAAAACAAGAAAAAAACGGAGTAGTCATGGTTTTCTGTAACACTCGTAGAAATACGGACAAACTTACGAGAAATTTAAACGCAAATGGTTTACACGCAGAATCAATTCACGGAGGACACTCCCAAAACAAACGTTCAAATGTTCTTCAGGCATTCCATTCAAGAGATACATTAATATTAATTTGCACAGACGTCGCAGCCCGAGGTTTAGACATTAAAGACGTTTCTCACGTATACAATTACGATATCCCAAAGACCGGTGCAGATTATATTCACAGAATTGGAAGAACTGCGAGAGCAGGTAAAAACGGAATCGCCATCAGCTTCGTATCATCTGGAGACCATTCAGAATTTCGTCAAATTGTTAGACACGTAGATTCAAACATAGAAAAACAAACGCTCCCACCATTTGAAAAATTAGCATCTGTTTCAAGTCACGGCCAAGGAAGAGAAAGACACGGAAATAACAGATTCGGAAGAAGCGAGAGAAATAATGAAGGCAGAAGTTTCGGAAGAAGATTTGATTCAAGGCCAAGAAATTCAGAATATTCAAATAATGAACGGCCAAATAGAGAAGACAGAAGTCCTTTCGCAAGAAGAAGAAATAGTGGAAGAAATTCTGGTTCAAGATTCGGCAGAAGAAGAGACAGACACAATCACTCGCGTCCAAGTTCAAAATTCAGCAGACGTTAATAATCATATTTAACAACCTTTAAATACCCTCAAAATGGAGAATACACAGGATAACAACATGAAAGGAAAAGTAAAGTTTTTCAATGAAACAAAAGGATTCGGATTCATATCTGGAGATGACGGAAAAGATTATTTCGTTCATACTTCTGGATTAGTTGGTGCTTCAACTCTTTCAGTTGGCGAAGAAGTTTCATTTGAATTAGAACAAGGACCTAAAGGCGCAAGAGCTGTTAAGGTCACTAAGGCTTAATTATTTTTAAATTCTAGGTATTTTTAAAATTTATATTGCTGAAACAAGAACAATTTTTATTTATGACAAGTCAACAATCGGGCTCTGTCCAACTCCTTCAATATTTTCATCTAAATCTTCATTTACAAAAGAATCAGAGTCAGAATTAAGTTCATTAGATCTTCTCTCTTTCTGCCATTCATAATGATAGCACCAATCATCCTCACACATCAATAGATAAGCAAGATACAATCCACCAATAACAAATACAATCACAAGTAAAATAATAATAATTTTTTTCATATATAATTAAAGAGTATGGATTATTAAAACATTGACTAATTTAATCACACCAATAATTTTATTTGCCTAAAAACTAGTAAAAATATCATTACTCTATAAAAGTCACTCGGATATTTAAGCAAAGATATATCAAAAAACAAATGTCTCGCTTTGACGAATGTTTAGAAGAACTAAATTTTCTTAAGAGTGAGCTTAGAGTTCATTGCGAAGAGCACAAGAGAATAAGAGAATTAAAATACGAAGCCCAAAAAGATTTAGACAATAGCACAAGAAAAATAGCTCAGTTCCAAAACGCCATTCAACTCCTTGAACAAGAAAAGGCGTTCTTTGAGTCCGGAGGCTCTAAGGATAAAGTAGCAATTATGCAAGAAACGAAATAATTTGATAAGACAAACTTTATTAATAAGAATTAATCCCCTTAGATATGGATATACATACATCCCCAAAGATTTTACTTAAACTACACAAAAGAAGAGCTGAAATTGATTTAAGTCCAGAATATCAACGAGGCAAAGTATGGTCAAAAGACAAGCAACAACTTCTTATTGATACTGTCTTAAAGAAAATGCATGTTCCTCCAGTTTATTTTAGAGTTCTTGATAACGGATACTATGAATGTGTAGATGGTCAGCAAAGATTAACAGCAATATTCGATTTTTTTGATAATAAATATGCTTTGTCTAAAAAATACTCAGAAGAAGTAGGGGGTTTATTCTACAAAGAATTACCTAATAAAATAAAAGATAATTTTGAGGATTTTGAGATTGTTGTTTTTGAATTAAGTAAAGCTTCAGATGAAGAAATTAGAGATATGTTTGATCGTTTACAGAGAGGCATGCCTTTAACATCAGGAGAAAAGTTGCACGCTAAGTCTGGAGAAATTCATAAGTTCGTTTCGCAATTGGTTGAAAATGAATTCTTTAAGAAAGATATTAACGTAAGAGATTATAGAGGAGCATATTATCAAATGGGCACACAAATTACTGCTCTTGAATTATTAGGATTAACTGATGTAAAGTTTAAGGTACTTGATGAACTACATAATAAAAATAATAAGTTTGATTCAAATTCGAAAGAAGCTCAATGGATAAAAAAAGTAATAAATTTTCTATCAAGAGCTTTTGAAACAAAAACTCCAGAGCTTCATACAAGGGCAGGAGTAATTTCTTTGTATTTATTAACTTCAGAACTAATGAAAGTCTATTCATTAAAAGATAAAGAAAAATTAATAAGAGATTTTGTTATTGATTTTGAAAAAAAATTACGCGAAGCAGAAGAGAAAGAAGATAATTTAGAACTAATAAAATATCTAAACAGTATTAGCCATTCTTCTGATAGTGCTAGTTCTATAAGATCAAGACATGAAATATTAATGAATTATTTTTTACTTTTTGTAAAAGATTTAGAGCTATTAGATGATAGTAGAGGATTTACAGATTCTCAAAGAACGGCAATTTATCGTAAAGATAAAGAATCTTGTAAAATGTGTAATAAAAAAGTAGGTTATAAAGAGTTTCATGCAGATCATATAGTTCCTCACATTCGTGGTGGTAAAACAACTGTGGATAATGGACAAGTTCTATGTATACAATGTAATCTAAAAAAAGGTTCAAAAAACTAATTTATTCAAACTCTATCCTCATCTTCCCCCAACACAACTCCAAATTCCATCATTTAATCAATTCCTCTAACTTCTCAAGTATCCAAATCATTCCTTCTGTATCTTGTCCACAATACTTTTCTAAGTTTGTTCTAACTTTCTTAATCTCTTGAGGCTTGGCTTTATCGCCATTGTAAGCCCCATGTGTAATAAAAAGGTAGGCAATAGACGCAGCCATTCCATTGTTAATTTCAAAATCATCATATCCTTTGCCAGTAAGTGCAGGCAACACTTTTTTTAACGATGCTGACCCATTTTGAGAAGGATGATAATAAGCAAAATTTTTGAAAGGTTCATATAAATCGACTACTCGTTTAATGACTAAATCAATCCATTTGCTTTCATCTGGAAATGCTTCGGCTAAATCTTTCAATCTTGCCTTTTCAAAGCTTTGATAGTAAACTAGAACTGTTCCAGACTTGCCGATAACTGACCTAAGTTCTTGTGCAAACTTTAGTCGTGGATCTTTATCACCAGAAGCAATAAATGAATAATGTTTAGCTTTAGCACCATATTTCTCAATAACATGCACCGAAAATTGAAATGGTATAGCTTGATAAGGTTTCAATTTATCATAAAGTGGAATAACAGTAGTGTATGTTTCAAAATCCATAAAATATAACGGATATTTTAGTCCATCTATGAATTTTGCCAATTCTTCTTTATCAGCATGATGTTCGCAATTTTTAACAGCTTTATATTGAATCTGTTGTTGCTTTTTCTGAGGTCTTGATGTAAAATGATTCTCTTCCATATCTTTAATAGATAAAATTCCTGAATTAAATAACTCAATCGCTTTTTTCCCACCATAATATAAATCGAGAATATTACATTCTGGATGTTCTTTCCAGAAATTATCATTATGGTGGACATTCAAATCATCTTCATGACATTCTTCCCCATTTTTGAACTCCGGACAATTTTTCAAAGAAATTATCTCAAAAAGTCGCTTAACTTTTGAGTCTACAAGTTCTATCTCTTCAGCAATTTCATCATCTACAGGAGCAGTCACAAATAACTCCTCAATCTCAATATCTCCTTGCCTTACATATTGATTATTGATATGAATAACAAAACATTTTCTTATCTTCAACCCAGCAGATTCATAACAGTATTTCTGAAATGCAACATCCCAAACATATTCTTCTTTCACTTGTGTTGCACTCTTGACTTCATAAATTGCCCATTCATCAGTTCCAACAGGGACAAGAATATCTGCTCGTGCGTAACACTTCCCATTTTTATGTATAAATCCAGCTTCAAAAAGAGGTTTTCTTTTTTTGAGCAATTCTTTAGATTCCTTATGATTCTGTTCAGGGTTAAGTTGAGACTTCACAATAATTCCATTAGGAAAAAGACTCTTTGCCAGCTCTCCAACTTTAGCTCCTTCGTCAAATCGGTGTTGTGCAATCTCATCAACCTTCGGTAATTCTTCGGGTTTGTTAAATGAAAGCCAAATCCATTTAGCACATTGTAGACCATTTACATAACGGGATTTTGTAAGGAGTTTATGGTTGTTATTCATCTTTCTAATAGCAAGGGTTGTATGCACCCATTTTAATATTTTATAAATGAATAAAGATTATAAAAAGATTATTAAGTCAAACTATGTAAATTTATTCTTATGAAAACAGATAACTTGTGGTTAAAAGAACTAATTAACTATGGAATTACTAAAAAAGATTACGAATCAACTAATAAGCTATTGAATAAGAAATTTGGTAAAGAAGCAAATCAAAATGATGTGATCTGGGCATTGTTTAATCGTGCCTTGATAAATAATATAAATAATCTTTCAGTCCAGTCAAATATCTATTATTGTATGGGTACATTTGTCAGGAATGAAGAAGGGAAAGACCCAAATCAATATTTTAGGCTTTCTACAATCTCTTTATTAAATAAATATAAGTCCCTAGGATTCACAAAGGTTACATTCATAGCAAGTCTAGGCAGTAGGACATGCATTAACTGTTCTAAACTCAATGGAAAAATATTTGAGATTGATAAAGTAATAAAAGACCCCCCAGTGCCAAATAAAAAATGTAAAAGCAAAGATGATTATAATCACTTACTTTGTAGGTGTGCTATTACTGCATTAGATAATTCGTTAAAATAAAACCATTCTTATTTAGCATAAAGTTTTTTTTGGAAATTTATAAACGTCTCTCTAACTTTTTTAACTCCGCCAAGAAATTCAATTGCATCAGTAACCTCTTGATATCTTAGTTTTAAAAGTTGAGATAATTTTTCTTCAGCCAGTTCTTCAACTCCCGATTCAATATACTTCTCAAGAACAAAGTCCAAGAATTCTTTTTGATTATTATCTAAATCATCTAAAATATCTTTGTGAGTTAAAGCAACTCTCTCTTCTCTTGTTATTTTTTCTTTAGCTGAAAAAATATAAAGTAAAACATCAAATAAATCGCTTTTTTCAGCACCAACCATTTTTTGAGCTTCTTTCAAAACCTCTAGGCTGTATCCTGCCTCTGCCAGTCTGATTAAAAAAGCCTTTCTCGTATTTGGGCCACTCCAAACAGCTCTAAGAGTTTCCTCATTCTTGAATAATTTTGGCAACTCTCCAAACATTCTTTCTAGAAATTGCCTTGATGAAATCGGCTTTCCAGAAGAATCTAATAAATAAGTTGAGCTAATATGCTGAATTTCTCTTTCTCTTCCATCTCCCAGCTTAATTTTTATCTTTGGTTTTTTACTTTCGGCTTCTTCTTCAATTTCTTCCTCATATTCTTTTTCTTTCTTGTCTATCTTTTCTTTTTTCTCTACTACAACGGGCTCTAAAGGCTCTCCATCCCATTCAGGCTCATTAAAGTTTTTATAAGCTCCAACAAAATCATAAATAGTAAAGAAGTGCTTGCCGTCAAAGATTCTTGTTCCTCTTCCAACTATCTGCTTAAATTCAATTACAGAATTAATTTTTCGCATTAGTACTATATTTCTTATATTTCTAGCATCTACTCCGGTAGAAAGTTTTTGAGAGGTAGTTAAAATTGTAGGAATAAGTTTTTCATTATCTCTGAAATCTTCAAGATGTTGGTCTCCTAGTGCTCCATCATTTGCAGTAACTCTGACGCAATAATTAACATCCTTGCTTTTTTTGCATTGGTTGATTAAATCCCTTACAACTAAAGCATGATCCTGTGTTGCACAGAAAACAATAGTTTTTTCATTTTGATTTATTTCGTTCATAAACAGCCTTACTCTTTTTGCTTCTCTTTCTCTTATCTCTATTATTTTATTGAAATCTGCCTCTTCATAGACTTTGCCTGATTCAACTTCTCCTTCAATTAAATTATCATCTGGATTGTACATATATTCATCTAGTGTTGTTTTGAATATTCTAACTTTGAAAGGAGTCAAGAACCCATCATTTATTCCTTCTTTTAATGAATATTCATAAAGTGGCTTGCCAAAATAACGATAAGTGTCTATATTGTCTCTTCTTTTTGGAGTTGCTGTTAAACCTAATTGAACTGCGGGAGAGAAATATTCCATGATAGCTCTCCAGTTTCCCTCATCATTTGCTCCGCCCCTGTGGCATTCATCAATTATAATAAAATCAAAAAAATCTTTAGGATACTGGCCAAAATAAGGGGCATCATTTTTCCCACTCATGAAAGTTTGGAAGATTGTGAAAAAAACTCCCGCATTTGTAGGAACTTTTCCTGTTTTTTTTATTTCCTTAGGTTTTATTCTTTTTAATGCATCTTCTGGAAATGGAGAAAACTCATTAAAAGCCTGATTTGCTAGATTATTTCTGTCTGCTAAAAACAGAACTCTTGGCCTTCTTGAGCCATCTTTCTTTAAATTCCATCTTGCATGGAAAAGTTTCCAGACAATTTGAAAAGCTATTGCTGTTTTTCCTGTTCCTGTTGCAAGAGTTAGAAGAAGCCTTTTTTTATCTTCGGCTATTTCATCCATAACTCTGTTTATTGCAATTTCCTGATAAAATCTGGGAGGTCTATTCCCACCATAGAAGATACCATTAAATTTGTCTTTCCATTCATTTTGAATTCTGAATGTCTTATTCCAAACTTCTTGAGGTGTAGGAAATTTATCAACTTCTTTTTCCTTTCCTGTTTCCATATCTATTTGATATATCTTTTTTCCATTTGTTGCAAAAGCAAATTCTACCTGCAGTTTTTTAGCATAAAGCTTTGCTTGAGCAACTCCTTCGCCGACATTTTTAGAGCTTTTTTTAGCTTCTATTACGGCTATATCTCTTCCATGAAATTCTAATATAAAATCTGGAAAAAGAGGATTTTCTCTCTTGCCGTTTGCCTGAATTCTTCCAAGAGTTATTTGCCTGTTTCTCTTTATCTTTGAGGTTTCAACTATACTCCATTTACTTTCCCTAAGTTTGGGTTCTATTAGCTCTGCTCGTGTATCTTCTTCGCTCATGTTAATCTTTAGTTAATTCCCCGTTAAATGCCTTTTGCAAGATTGCCTTTTTGAGTTCTTCAAAGTTATTCAATTTTTGTTGATATATTGCCTCTAGTTTCTTGGTTTCTGCGGATAAGGTGTCTAGTTTTGAGACGATGCGTCTTTGCTCGGGGAGGGACGGATAAGTAAGGGGTAAGTTTTTCAAATCGTTGATTGAAAGATTTGGTTGCATCAAAGCGTTAACGTGAGCCAAGACGTATTTTACAACCCCCTTAGTTGTAAGGAAATTATACAAATACCTTTGGTTAATAATTTTTTCGTTGGGAACTAATGCAGCAACTCGTTGATTTACCAATGCTCCATCGTAACTTGCAGGAACAACCGCAACTTTTAATCCTGCTGAGATAATCGTTCTTGTTAATGCTATGACTATATTCCCCTCTTTTATTTGAACTTCTTTTAATGTTTTTTTGAATTTTTCTGGTAAGTAATTATCGACTTCTTCAATAAACTCTTTTACACCAATATTTGTAATTTTAACAGATTTGATTGTATTCGTTGAGTTGAAATCCTCGCTTGCAAATGCATAGCCATTGATAACCTTTGTGATTTCTTGAATACTCTTCTCTTCCCATCCTTCTCCTTTCTTTTCAAATACGCTTTGCAGATAACTTTCAAAAACTTCTTTTGCATTTTGCAGGTTTTTTTCAGCGTTTTCTTTTGCTTTCTCCAGCTTTTCAAAGGTTTTATCGAGGATTTCTACGATGCGTCTTTGCTCGGGAAGAGGAGGGACTAAAATATTTTCTTGCGAATAATCTTTAAAATAAATATGTGGAATTGCCGCGCCTTTCTTATATTTATTAAAATCTATTCCCAAAAGAAGATAATAAAGATAATTGATATCCATTCCATCTTTAGGGTTTAAATATTGAAGAGTCCCTATAACCGAAGAATGTGCTGGTTGTAATGTTATCCTTCCTATTCCTGCCCCATCTTTAACTATTGAAATATATGGTTTATCTTGACGATAAAAACTTATATTCTTGATTAACCCGCTTGCACCATAAATGGGATATTTTCCTTTTTCATTATCTAATTGATTTTGAGAAACATTTGAAGCTTTATTTTCACAAACATCCTCCAACTTCTTAACTTCCCAACTAGCTTTCATTTCTCAAAAACCTCGCTCTTCCAATAATCAACTATAAATTTTATTAAAGGACCTAAACAGAATAAGATTAATGCTAAAAAAATTGGAGTTATTATCCAATAGGTTTGAGGATAATTTTTTAAATTGATACTTTGAACAATAAAAGAATAGATAGTTGTTAAAGCAATTATTCCTCCAGTAAAAGCAATAATTCTGTTATTTATTTCTTGTCTCTTCTCTTTTTCTCTGTCCTCTAAATAATAAAGACCTTCTTCCATTATTTCCCATTCAAAAATCCTATTTTCTTTATAAGAATCTCCAAGGGTTTTTCTAATAAACCTTAAATTAAATAAAAATTCTAAAGTTTTCTTTAAATCTATAAAAGAAACATTTAATTTTTTTGCAAGAGCTTGTTCTCCAATATCTGTGACTTTAATTCTTTTGGGAGCAATTCTAAAAATTTCTTTTAAGATACTATCTTTCAATTCAAATTTATCTTTTTTCATCCTAAATCATCTCCTTGATGGAATTAAGAATTGCCTCACCTTCTTTGTCTAACTTCTTGATTTCTTCAAGAATAATATTAGGCTCTCGTAACGGAGCTTCTTCTTTCTTATTTGGATTCTTAACGGACAAATCATAGGTTTCTATATTGATGTCCTTGACATTTAATGTCCAAGAGTTTGTTGAATCTGCTTTACTTTTCTGTAAATGCACAAAGTCTGCTAAATCCTTTTCATTTAATGGATTAGTTTTGCCTAAATTTCTACCTAAATTAAGCTGGTAATACCAAACCTTCTTTGTCGGCATTCCTTTATCAAAGAATAAAATAACTGTCTTAACGCCTGCTCCAGTAAAAGTTCCCTGAGGCAAATCTAAAATAGTGTGTAGATTGCAACTTTCAAGCAAAAATTTTCTTAATGAAACAGAAGCATTATCTGAATTTGACAAGAAAGTATTTTTAATGACAATTCCTGCTCTTCCCTCTACTTTTAACATTTTAATAAAGTGCTGCAAGAATAAAAACGCTGTCTCGCTTGTTTTTATTGGAAAATTCTGCTGAACTTCTTCTCTTTCCTGCCCGCCAAAGGGAGGATTTGCCAAAATAACATCAAATCTATCTTTTTCCTGAATATCTGCAAGATTCTCGCTTAAAGTATTTGTATGTTGTATATTTGGAGCCTCTACCCCGTGAAAAATCATATTCATTATCCCAATAATATAGGCAAGAGATTTCTTCTCCTTTCCATAAAGAGTTTTAGTCTGTAAAATTTCATCCTGTTTTGTTGAACGACTTTTGTTAGTTTCTCTTAGATATTCAAAAGCCTCGCATAAGAAACCAGCAGAGCCAACTGCACCATCATAGACTTTTTCCCCAAGTTCAGGAGCAACTACTCTAACTATGGTTCTAATTAATGGCCTCGGCGTGTAATATTCACCACCATTTCTTCCAGCATTGCCCATATTTTGAATTTTGGACTCATAAAGATGAGACATCTCATGCTTTTCAGAGGAAGATTTAAACCTTAACTGGTCTATAAGATTTATTACTTCCCTTAAATTATACCCGCTCTGAATCTTGTTCTTTAATTCGTGAAATATCTCTCCAATCTTATATTGAATAGTATCTGCGTGCTCTGCATCTACTTTGAACTTTTTCAAATATGGAAATAATTTATGATCTACAAAATCTCTTAAATCATCTCCATTAAGAGATTTATTGTGGTCTGGTCTTCCATCATTAGTTTTAGGCATAGCCCATGAACTCCACTTGAATTCTGGTTCAAATAGCTCTTTGTATTTCTTGCCTTCTAATTCTGCAGCAACAGCTCTACTTATCTCCAAGTCATCTAAATATTTTAGGAATAAAATCCAGGAGGTTTGTTCTATATAATCTAACTCTGTTCCACACCCAGCATCCTTTCTAAGAACATCATCTATATTCTTGAATATTTGTTCAAACATCTTACTATTTCAAATCAAACAGACTATTTAAAAATCTTCTTTATCCGAATCACTCAAAGCCCCAACTCCAGCAGACACAAACCTCTCCCTCGGACGATTCTGCCTCGGCATATCTTTGATTTTCATCTTAAAACTAGAAGGAATGGAAATATAAAACATTTACTAAACACAAACATTTAACTACTTCTATCACCCACAATATTTGTCTGGGTAAGACCTAGAGGGGTTGTGTACCGGAATGGTGCACCTTGTCTTAACCTTTAGGGTCCAGATACTTTATTCTGAAATACTTCTTTCTTTATAGTTATTTTATCTTTAATTATATCAAAATATTGGCTTTCTTTATGTTCATAATATCTAAAAATTGTCCAAGAGACAAAATCAAGAACTTGGAGACACTTTTCATGTTGAGAGTCCTCATGCTCAATAATTAGTTCACAATAATTATTCTTTTTAGATATTTCATTTTGTATATATCTATTAAAATCATCACGTAGAGATCTATTCGATTTTGACTTGTCTACTACCAAGTGGACTCTCTTTGTATCAAAAGAGCATTCATTTAATATTAAGTTAGAGAGGTAGTTATAGAGCTTATCTTTCTTTTCCTTGAGATATTCATACACTTTAGATTTTTCAAGGATAACTGCAAATATTTCAGCTTTGGTTTTCTTAAATCTCTCCAGAACTTCTATTCTTATTTTAGGAGAACTATTATTTCCTTTAATCTCTGGATATCTCTTTAATTTTTTCCTTATTATCTTCTCCCTTACGCGTTTAATAATTCTTTTTATAGTAGGTAATTCATTTTCATCACATGAAAGAAGAGTAATGATAAAATAATTGCTTGACTTCTTGTTAAAACCTAATTCTCCGCTCTCATCAAGAAATATATATTTCATAAATTATCTTAATAATCTAAATATAAATAATTTATTCTTTATTCCCCGCAACCGCTTCTCTGCGTCGTATTACACGACGTGCAACGAATCGCACAATTCCCAATTCTCTTAGCAGGTCCGCCACACAAACCACAAACTAAACCTTCTGAAAGACCATTATCTTTAGATTGTCCATAAGCTCCAGAATTCAAAGAACCTTGAACCCCAATCCCAAAATTAGAATTATCATTTTCAGTAACAGTGTGCGCGAAATCATTAAGGCCTTTTTGTTCTTCCTTCAAAAGAGAAGATTCAAGTTGAGGAATCTCTACATCAACTCCCCCAGAACCTGCACCAAAATTATTCAACATAAATTGAGCAATATAATCAACGATTGACGAGGCAGTTCTAATTGGAGTCTGTGCTTCATCTAATTTTCCAAGTTCTTCATCATTTCTTACAAAACCGGCAGGCTCAAACTTCTGATGTCTAAACATTCCAAACAACTCGCTGACGGGAACTCCATATTGTAAATTCATAGACATAGACAAAGCCCACGCGTCAATCAAACCTCTAATAGTCGAACCTTGTTTAGCTATTGTAACAAAAACTTCCCCAGGTTTTCCACTATCATAAAGTCCGACAGTTAAATATCCTTTATGGTCTCCAATCTCAAACTTATGAGTAATAGATTTTCTAGTTTGAGGTAATGATTGTCTTTCTTGTTGTTTAACAATGACTTCTTTAACCACCTCCTTAACAATTTCACGAGCAACAACTTCTCCTTCAGTCTTCTTAGTGTTCAAAGGTTGCGAGCGTTTAGAGTTTTCACGATAAATAGCAACAGCTTTCAAACCACGCTCCCAAGATAAAATATAAGCGTCCATAATTTCTTCAACAGTAGAATGTTCTGGCATATTAACCGTCTTTGAAATTGCTCCAGATATGTAAGGCTGACAAACAGCCATCATCAAAACATGTCCTTTGAAATGAATAGCTCTTTTTCCATTAGCTGCTTTGAAAGCACAATCAAATATTGGTAAATGTTCAGATTTCAAATGAGGCGCACCTTCAATAGTATCTCTTTCATTAATATAAGCGATTATATCTGAAGTATCTTCAGTAGTATAACCCAGTCTCCGTAAAGCCAGAGGAACACTTCTATTTACTATTTTTAACATTCCTCCACCAGATAAAACTTTATACTTAACAAGGGCAATATCTGGTTCAATTCCAGTTGTGTCGCAGTCCATCATGAAAGCTATTGTTCCCGTCGGCGCGAGAACTGTTGCCTGAGAATTTCTAAACCCATATTGTTTGCCAAGTTCAAACGCGTCACTCCATGCATCCCACGCTTCATTTACGATATATCGTAAATCATAAGGAATTTTATTCACGTCAATATCTTTCACATGATCGCGATGCATCTTAATCACATCAAGCATAGAATCTCTATTTTCATGATATCTCGGGAACGGTCCGACAACAGAAGCAATTTTAGCAGATGCCTTGTAAGCTTCTCCACACATCAAAGCAGTTATTGCAGCGGCAACAGCTCTACCTTCATCAGAGTCGTAAGGCAATCCAAAGCTCATAAGCAAAGCACCAAGATTGGCGTAACCTAAACCAAGAGGACGAAAATCATGAGAATTTTTAGCAATCTTTTCAGTCGGATAAGACGAACCATCAACAAACAATTCCATAGAAGTAATAAATCTGTCAACAACTTTCTTGAAACTTTCAGTCTCAAATTTTCCTTCAGATGTAAAGAACTTCATTAAATTTATAGACGCTAAGTTACAAGCACTATCATCTAAAAACATATACTCAGAGCAATTGTGGATAGTTATTCCATTAGCAACAAAAGTATGAGTTTGAGGTTCAGTTAAATCATAAACTTCTTCAACACCTAAATATTCTAAGGAAAGAATAGCATCAAATGGTTTATCTTGATATACTTCAACAGTTTCATTAAGTTTTTTCAATTTCTGAGACTTAGGAGACTCGGGCATAAATCCAATTAATTTTTCAAACGCGAGCCTACCAGAACGAGAAATGCGCAGAGAATACATTTCTCTAACGGCATATTCCTTGATTCCACCTTTACCATCTGGAAGCAAAGCTGTTGATTTTCCAGCTCTTCTATCAAAGTATAATTTACTTTTAATGCCAAATCCCGTAAGCAATAATTGAACATCTTTCAATAACTGTAAACTTGTTGAGTCAAGAGAAATATATTGTGATTTTCCGCCATAATTGGCAACAGTTCCATCAGCAGTGAAAAGTCCTTGTAAAACATATTTTTGAGCTCCCAAAGGAAGAGCAAAAACTACATCACTTAAACATTTTTGATGAGATAATTGATTGAAATTAACAAATTCAGCGAATCTACTAATTAATTGTGTGTTAGTTATAACATATTTAGAAGATGTTGAAGTCATCTGAACAGTTGCAGGACTATTTTTATGAGTCATTCTTTCATAATTTGAAGCAACATAATCAGCAAATTTTTCTAATATCTGTCTTTCATTTTCTTTTTCCATAGTAAATTGTATTCCTCTTGTACTGCTAATATTTCCTCCACACCCATCACCCAAATAAGTTCCAAGCATCTGATAGAATGTAGTATCTTTGACTTCCGAAATTTCCGCAACATTATAATTCGGCAATAAAACATAATCATCTTGAGTTAATTCACAAGCCTGGACAAAACCTCTGTTAACAGTAAATATTTTATGGTCAGCAGTTAATTTTAGTTCATATCCCGATTTAGTCATCAATTTATACACAGGTTTAGTTCCTGTTTTGAAAGAGCCCTGAATATTAGCTTCTCGAATAATCCCAGTATTAGTCAGAATAGAAGAAGATTTTCCAACAATAGAATCAATTCTCTGCCATTTTCCATCTTTAAGCAAGACCTTTGTATCTCCAGTAACACATGGATTGCTCGCGTTAATTTTTCCAGAAACTTTACAAGTATGATATTTGTTTATGATGGTATCAAACTGCATTCCAGGGTCTCCGCAAATATGAGTTCCTTCAGCAATCTTTCTCAAAATATCTTTGGCCTTGAACGTGTCACAAACAGCTCCAGTAGTTACCATTTTGGTTTGCCATTCTCCATCATTTTTTACATTCCCCATGAATGAATCAGAAGCTCTGATAGACATATTACAATTCTGGAATGCAACTGTTGCATAAGCTTCTCCATTCATCCCACCATCATATCCTTGTTCAATCAAAGCCCAAGCTTTTTTCTCTTCTTTTTGTTTGGCTTCAATGAAATCAATTACATCAGGATGTTCAACATTGAGTATTTCCATCTTAGCCGCTCTTCTTGTTTTTCCACCGGATTTTATTGCGCCCGCATAAGCATCATACCCTCGCATAAAACTCAAAGGTCCAGAAGAACGCCCACCACCAGTCAATTTTTCACGACTACTTCTCAAAGTAGATCTGTTAGTTCCAGTTCCACTTCCAGCCTTAAATAAATTAGCCTCGGAAACTTGAACAGCCATAATTGAGTCCATATCGTCTTGTATACTCTGAATGAAACAAGCAGAGCATTGTGGTCGGTCCATGGTCTTTTCAGATTTTTTTATAGAGTCAGTTACTGAATCCCAGACGTAAGCAGAAACTCCTCCGGCATTTCGAGTATATTCTTGTATTCCTGTATTGAACCAAACTGGAGAATTAAAAACAGCAAGTTGATGTAGACAAATGGAAGCAACTTCATCTCTCAAAGCATCGGCCTGTTGCTGTGAAAAGTATTTTTGAGCAGTTGCCTGACGACCAACAAAACGAGAAACTCTTCCAATTATTTTTTCAACAGAATCTTCCCTTTCATTTTTGGCTTGGTCTCCCCAAAAATATTTACTTGCAACAACTTTCAATGCAAGTGTTGACCAGAAATCAGGTTTCTTTACATTTTTCTGTGTAAACACAACTTTTCCCCTATCATCTGTAACATTAACATCTTCATAAACCCAATTTATTGGATTTCCAAACATATCATATTCAAATGGACTTCTTTGATGAGATGTGAAAAATCTCTCAACCAAACTAGATCCAAGAACTCCAGAACTAACACCACTAAGACCATTCAGCCCCATTATTCCTTTTGGTTCAATAGACACTTCACTATTCAAGTTAAACTCATTAAGCTCTTTTTTATTTCCCAAATCCATTATTTAGAAATTAACCCCTTTATCTCATTCTTGAAGTCAGAAATATCTGCAAAATCTCTGTAAACTGAAGCGAATCTTATGTAAGCGACTTTATCAGTTTTTTTAAGCTCTTGAGAAACAAATTCTCCTATCAAAGAACTCTTAACAGAACTTCCTTTTTTTCTTACTTTGTCTTCAATCCTATTTACCATATTTTCAATCACTTCATCGCTCACAGGTCTCTTTTCACACGCTTTTTGTATTCCAGTCAAAATCTTGGACCTATCAAATGTTTGTCTTTCTCCGTTCTTTTTCAAAACAGCAAGTCCTCCCCATTCAACCCTTTCATGAGTAGAGAATCTTTTTTCACATTTCAAGCATTCTCTTCTTCTTCGTGTTATGAACTCAACATCTCGCTTATCATTCACTTTCGTTTCCAAGTGTGAACAAAATGGGCATTGCATGTCTTATCACCTTTTAGTAACTGGTCAGATACTACAATATATTGTGTCTTCCTGTGAAAAAAACACCATCAATTGTGTATCTTGTTTCTAAAATAAAATCTTATATTTAAACTTTTATATGCAAAACTATCACAATAAGAATATTTTTTATAAGTTTATAAATAAAAGTTCGGTTATCAAAAATGTAGAACTTTTATTTATGCTTTTTTTCAGATATTGAATTTTTAACAAACATATTTAAACAAACCATTACAATTGAGAATATGAATCCATTTTTAGAGAATATTCAAGGACTTTCAGATCTTCCAGTTTGGTTTCTTGCTCTTTTGGCTGCATGGATTTTAATTTGGAAAGGGCTTGCATTATGGAAAGCTGCAAAAAGAAACAGCCCAATATGGTTTTTTGCTATTCTAATAATAAATGCAATGGGCATTTTAGAAATTCTATACTTCTACTTGTTTTCTGAAATGAAATTTGATAATAAAAAATCTCCAGATAAAATGAAATCTAAAAAATCAAACAGGAAAAAATCAAAAATAAACTTAGCTAATCAAAAAGCGTTTTTAGATAGTTGAAGGCAAAATAAAAGTGATTCAGGATAAAAACTTCTGTCCTGTAGACGCAATCTTTTTCATTTCCTCTGTTTTTTTAACATCGTCAAACATCTTAACAACATCTTCATAAGTGACTCCATTTTCGTTTTTGTAATTGCACCAGTCACAATATTTTCCCTTACAAGAAGGCCATTCAGTAGTGGATTCTATCTTCTTTATTAAATTAAGAGTGTCGATTTTTAATTTTTCAAGTTCTTGTGGAGTTCTTTCTGAAACTATATCTTGATTAAAGTTTAGAAAATGCCATACCAGTTTAACTTTGATATCCTTTCCAAACTGCTCTCTAAGTCCTATATCATATAAAGCAAGTTGCCTATCTTTCGCAAAATCTTCCCTCTTTTTCATTGACTGATTTGTTTTGTAATCATGAACTTCATAGGTTCCATCTTCAGCTATATCCAGTCGGTCAATGTATCCTTGTATCTTATATTCTCCAGCGTCATCAACAGAAAAAAGCACTTTATGTTCAACAGCAAGAACATTTTGTTTGAAAGGTTTATTTTTCGTATAATAATCAGTCAAAAAACGAACACCCTTATTATATATATCAACTTCATCTCCATTTTCAATTCTAATAGTATCATCAAATTGTTTAGTCCAACGTTCAGTAAAATATTCAATCAATTCGTCAATTTCAATTGAGTGATACTTAACTTGATGATAAAGCCATTCTAACGCTTCATGAACAACAGTTCCCAAAAACAAAGAGACATGTGTTTGCATAGGCGGAACTTTCTTATCGAGATATCTTAATTTATAAAACTCAGGACAACTTTCATAAAGCCAAAGTCTTGAATGTGAATATAGTTTACCATTTCCATTGTTATTTGAAGCACCTTCTCTTTTAGCCATGATTCCTTTGATAAATGGAGTTATAAAAACATTTGTAAGAAAAACATTATATACTCCATCCTATTAGACAGCTTATGAACACGAAGTTCAAAAGACACCAAAAAGTAAAATTGATGATAACTCCTTTCAAAGAAGATATTGAAGCTTATGAGGAAGAGAATCCAAATATAAAAAAGGGAATGGTTGGGGAAGTAAATATGATTCTCCCAAATGGACGCTACCACATTTTGATAAAAGGTAAAAATGAGAAAAAGATAGCTTATGTAGTAGCTGACGAGGAAGTTTTGAAAGAAGTAAACTCAAAAAGAAAGATAGACGAAGAAGACATAGAAAATGTAAGAGAAGAATTAGTAGAGGCTCATCACCATAAATCCGAATAAGATTAAATCACTTTTTTTTTCTTCTTATCAAGATTGCTTTTCTTCTTGACCTTCGAACTGTTTTTCTCATAAACAAAACAGGTATAATTTACTTTTAAATCTATCTCTTAATGAATTTTCTCAAAATTGATAAAAAATAGTCAGCATCTTTTTTTGAAACATCAAAAGGCAATGAGATTCTAATAGAACTTTTAATCAATTCTTTATTCAAGCCAATGGCAATAAGAGAAGAATCTTCTTTCTCTTTCTTACTATCACAAGCACTTCCAGTAGAAACATAAATTCCTACATTAGACAGATTATACATTAAATCTTCACCATTAATTCCAGTAAATGAAACAAAAATATTATTGCCTAATCTATTGCGTCCATAAGTTCCAATAATTTTTCCTCCAAGAATTTCTAATTTCGAAATCAAATAATCTCTAATTTCAGAAACTTCATTCCAATCATTTTTCAAAGATAATTCGGAAGCATTAGCGAAACCTACAATACCTGAAACATTTTCAGTTCCACTACGAATACCATTCTCCTGCTCTCCTCCATAAATTAAAGGGGAAATTTTAATTCCATCACGAACATACAAAAAACCTACACCTTTAGGCCCTCCAATTTTATGAGCAGAAGCCGATAGAAAATCAATATTCCAGTCATGCACAAGTATTTTCATTTTTCCAAATGATTGTGCACAATCAGTATGAAAAAAAACTTTTTTGCTTTTACAAATATCGCCTATTTTATTCAAATTCTGAATAGTTCCGAATATATTATTGGCATGAATCACAGAAACAAGCAAAGTATTTTTATCAATATTTCTCTCTAAAAAATTCAAATCAACAAATCCTTCAGAAGAAACAGGAATTTCAACAATGTTATATCCTTTACTTTTCAAAGATAAACAAGTCTCTCTAACTGAAGGATGTTCAATACTCGAGATGATTATCTTTTTCTTTTCAGGATTAGCTTTAGCCAGCCCTTGAATAGCTAAATTATTTGACTCAGTAGTTCCAGATGTAAAATATAATTCATAAACTTTAGAGCCAATTGCACGAGCAATTTTCACCCTTGAATCAAATAGTAACTTGGAAGCTGTATCTCCAATAGCATGAGCAGAACTAGGATTTCCATAATTAGTAAGCATGACTTTATTCATAACAGATACAACTTCCTTTCTAACAGGAGTAGTAGCAGCGTTATCAAAATATAATATCTTCATAAAATAAATAAGCCTAATAGTGCTTTTAACACTTATCTTTTAATCTTGTTACAATCCAGAAGATTTTTTGATTTTTTAACAAAATAATTAAACTACCCTCTCTCATTCAAAAGATGAAACTCCTGTCTTGGAATGTAAATGGAATAAGAGCGGTGATGAAAAATGGCTTTATGAGATATATAGAAAATGAACATGCAGATATAATCTGTTTTCAGGAAATAAAAGCTCATCCAGAACAAGTGGATAAGTTATTTGAGAATTATCCTCATCATGTATGGAATTCAGCAGAAAAGAAAGGCTATTCTGGAACCGCAATATTCAGCAAAATAAAACCATTATCCGTTAAGTTAGGAAAAGACTTACTACATGATAAAGAAGGTCGCGTAATCGTAGCAGAATTTGAAAAGTTCTATTTAGTCAATGTTTATACTCCTAACTCTCAAAGAGGTTTAACAAGATTAAAACACAGACAGGAATGGGATAAACATTTTTTTGAAATGTTAAAGAAATTAGAAAAACAAAAGCCAGTTATCTTCTGTGGCGATTTAAATGTAGCACACACATCAATAGACATCGCACGCCCGAAAGAAAACACAAAAAACGCAGGATTCACAATAGAAGAACGTTTAGATTTTGATGAATATATTAAGCACGGATTCATAGACACTTTTCGTTTTCAGCATCCAGACGAAAAAGATAATTATACTTGGTGGAGTTATATGCATAACGCAAGAGAAAAAAATATTGGTTGGAGACTAGATTATTTCTGTGTTTCACATTATCTCAAAGACAAAATAAAGAAAGCTGAAATTCTCAAATCAATTTACGGAAGTGATCATTGTCCAGTTTCTCTTTCGATTAATCTATAAATTTTCCGATTTCAAAACAAATCATATTCATTCAACAGAACAACCAGAAATAGAAGTCAGTTCATCAAGATTTTTGACTCCATAATGAGTTTGAGAACCAATTTTCCATGCTGGAACTCCCCCAGAAGGACAATCATCAGTAGTATTACAGGAAACAATATTCAAAAATCTGGAAGCATCTTTTCCGAATTTTTCAAGTTGTTCATCGCATTTAGGGCATGTATCTGACTGATAAAAAGTCGCTTTATCCTTCAAACATTGAGCTAATTTCAATTTTTCATCTTCTCCAAGAACATAACCAGTAGTTTTAGAAAACCAATCCGAGAAAAAATACAAACTAAAAATAACAATCACTAAAACTGCGAATGTAATAATTGTTTTAGTTTGCTGTTCCATAAATTCAAATGTGTCATCCAATATAAAAACCTTACATTAAATTTATAAACAGAAATTCTTTAAACAAAATATGATATTTGGAGTTTTGTTAGGCGCAATTATCGTAATTGTAATAATGTTCATTTATTATTATAATCGTTTGGTCACATTAAGTAACGAGATAGATAATTCTTTATCGCAAATAGATGTTCAATTGAAAAAGCGTTCAGATTTGGTTCCAAACTTGCTTGAATCCGTAAAGGGCTATATGAAACACGAGCGTTCCGTAATAACTGAAGTGACAAACGCCAGAAAATCTTTAGTCAGTGCGAAAACAATAGAAAGCAAAGTCAAAGCTGGAAACCAACTTCAAAATGCTCTTGGCTCAATATTTGCAATAGCAGAGAATTATCCTCAATTGAAGGCAAATGAAACCTTCTTACATTTACAGCAAGAGTTATCAGCTATAGAAGATAAAATAGCATATTCTCGTCAGTTTTACAACGACGCAACATTAAGTTATAACAATGCTTGCACAACTTTCCCCGGAACCTTTTTTGCAGGAATTTACAATAAAAGGGCAAAAGAATTTCTTAAGATTACAGAAGCAGAAAGAAAAAATGTTCACGTCAAATTCTAATATTTTTAATTTAATCAATATATTTAAATAAAACAGATTGGTTATCAAAATATGAAAAAGATTATAGTTTCAGCAATAATTTTATTATTCTCTATTTCTTTTGTTCTTGCAGCAGGTTCTTCATCAGGAGGAGTTTCTACAAATTCACAACAGGATAATTCAGATAATGTCGCAAATGCAAATCCTTCGGCACAAATAAGCAAAGCAGAAGCATGTGAGAATATAAACTCGCCAAGAGAAAGAATTCTTTGTCGTTTTAAATTGTCAGAATCAGAACGGGAGCTTTATAATCAAGGACGCAAAGTAATAGAGGAAGCATGTCGCGGAAGTGAAAAACAAGAACAATGTACTCAGCTATACAAGAGACTTGCTCCATGCTACAAAGAAAATGGAGCAGTAAATGCAAAGAAATGTATGTTAAAAGAATCTGGAATAAACATTAATCAAGGAGGAACATTCAAAGCAGCACCAACAGAAGTAAAAAGAAATTATATAGTGGCCCAATTATACAATTTACAAGAAAGAATTGAGGTCTTACACAAAGAAGGAAAGATAACCGACGAACAAGCAACAGAGTTAGTAAATTCAATCGTTGAAATAAAAAAAATGATTATTAATGGATCTCCAAGAGCAGATATAGTTCCTAAGATGCAAAAATTCAAACAAAAATTCAAAGAGATAATCCTATGAGTTCTACAATGAAAACATTAATTTGGATAGTGATAGGGTTGATAATAGTTGGAGGAATTATTTGGGCAGTATATTCAAATGATTCTTCAGAACCATCAGATTCTACGGAGAACAATAATCTATTATCGGAAAACGGAAGAGTTACAGATACAGAGGATAATATTTTAGCAGAAATAGACGAATCAATAGGATATTTGGATTAAACATATTTATATAATAATAAAATCATTCTAAAATATGGTTGAAAGACTCTCTTTTCACGACGAAATAAGGCGAAATAAGATTAAATCAATTTTTTTGGCTTTGATAATAGTAGTTATTTTCATCACAATAGGATACATAATCTCTCAAATTTATAATCCTGCATCCATTTTCACATTTTTAATTTTCGCAATAATATTTTCATTAGGATATACTTTAATTAGTTATTACAACGCAGATAAGATCGCTCTTGCATCTGTTAAAGCCGTTCCTGCTTCTCCAGTGCATCACAGACAACTTATCGCAAGCGTGGAGAATATGGCCATAGCTTCCGGATTACCTACGCCTAGAGTATTTGTCATGCAGAGTTCACAAATAAACGCGTTCGCATCAGGTAGAGACCCAAAACACGCAGTAATTTGTGTTACCGAAGGGACTTTAGCAAAACTAAGCAAACAAGAGTTAGAAGGAGTAATCGCCCACGAAATGTCTCACATCGCAAACTATGATATTCGTTTTATGACTTTTACTGCAGTAGTGATTGGGATGATTTCAATAATCTCAGAATTATTTTTAAGAAGTTTATGGTTCTCTAATTCTGACGATAGAGACAGAAAAAACGGAATATTCCTTATAGCCGGAATAATTTTAGCAATTTTAGCTCCTCTTTTAGCAACTCTTGTTTCTTTAGCTATATCAAGAAAGAGAGAATTTGCCGCAGACGCAACAGGAGCAAAATTTACACGTTATCCCAAGGGACTTGCAGACGCCTTAAAAAAAATAAAACACGAACACGTCGCACCAAACGACAAACATCGTTTTCCAAAAGCAGTAGCTCCTTTATTTATTTCAGACCCATTCAAGAATAAAATAGCTGGCTTGTTTTCAACACATCCGAATATAGACGACAGAATATCTAAGTTAGAAAGAATGTAAAAGATATATATACTAAGAGATTTATAAAATAACTAATGGAATTAAATGAAGCAATTCGAATTGTACAACAAAGGTACCAAACAGATACTCAAAGAATCAGCGAAGAAAAAATAATTATTGATAAATATGGGTCAATTTTTAATCCATCAAATCTAAACAAGCTTACAGCTGAAGATTTTAAATCATTTTTATTAATTAAAAATAACAAGCATTGGGAAGGAATTCATCGACAGGGAAATATGATAACTTCTGATATGGAAAAATTAAAGTCTGCCCTAAAACTTCTTCTCGACGAGAATAAATCTATAAATGAACGACTTGATAAAATTATGCCTAAAAATAAACCTCCACTGATCAAAGGTCTAGGTAGAGCAGTACTAACTCCAATCCTTATGGTAGTTTATCCACATAAGTATGCCGTTTATAACAGTATTGTTGAATCTGGAATGAAGAGATTTGCAATATTCCTTAATTTCAAAAATGAAAGTTTCGCAGAGAGATATATAAAAATAAATGAAATAATATGCAATCTATCAAGAAAAAATAACCTCTCGTTATGGCAGATAGACGAAGTTTGGTGGCAAGGCAATGTTAGCTCAGAAGATAAAGATTTGCCAATTGTAGAACAACAAAATGTTGAAATCATAAAAGAAGAAGGATTCCCTACGGAATTAGAATCCCAGCTTGAAAATTTAATAGTCTTTAATTGGGAAGATATTTGTAAAAAAACACCCGAGCTCAATGATTTAGAGATTTTACAAGAAGATGGAGAATATACGGGTCAACAGTATGATACAAAAGAAGTTGGTAGAATTGACTTATTATGCAAAAATAAAAAGACTGGAGATTTTGTAGTTATTGAATTAAAGCGTGGAAGAGAAAGTGATAAAGTAGTTGGTCAGACATTAAGATATATCGGTTGGGTAAAGAAAAAATTTGCAAAAGAAAATCAAAAAGTTTCCGGGTTAATAATTACCTTTGAAGGAGAACCAGATATAAGACTAACATATGCTTTAGAGCCTCTTAAAGATTTGATTCAATTGAAATTCTATAAAATTGATATCAATATTAGTTAAAATATACAAAAAAAATTAATGTAATCTAAAAGTTCCTTTAATTATATATCTCAAAAAAACAGAAAAATTTATAAACAAAAAGAGCTTATGAATCCTATGAGTAAAGAGATGCTAGTAAATTTGAATTCTAAGCAATCTATTACTATTAAGTTTAACACAATTTAGTGTTGCTTAACTAAACCCTTTCTATACCAAAATGAGCGACACTATGCACTTACAATCTGAAAGAATAACTCTTCTAAATAGACAGTCCTGTGTGAAAGCATTTAGGAGTGCGAATCTCCCGATTATATTAAAATCAGAAGGAGAACAATTCATAAATAGAAATATTCTTTCAGATTGCGGAAGAGTTGCTCCAAATTGCTTGAAAGCATTTTTGATAAGTACTGCAAAAAAGATGAGAGCAATTAAATTGATACCTCATATAAAGAATCTTTTCAAATCAGAAATAGGTTATAAAGGATATTATTTAGATGCTGGAAATCTCAGACATATTGATATGTTGGACAACTTTGGCCAGTCCAGATAAATCATTTATCATAAAGTCTGGTTTCATTTTTTCAACATCTTTTTTTGATGACCACGCAATCTTGTTTGTGACTATCACACCATAACATCCAGATTCTCGAGCAACAGAAACATCATTATCTTTATCACCAACATAAATAATTTCTTCCAGAGATATTTTATGCTTCTTTGCTAAATGTTTTATAGCCGTAACTTTATCAGTAAAATGATCAGCTCCATAAATCTCATCAAAAAAATTAATTCTCCAATTTTCAAGGACTCTTTCAATAAATTCCGTGGAATTATTAGATACAATTATCTTTACACATTTTATATTTCTTAAAATTTCAATGTTGTTAGCAGATTTTATGTGCTCATATTCAAGGATAAAGTCATCTTCTATTGATTTAGCAACGCTTTTGACAAAATCGTTTCTTATTCCTGTTAGAGAAATATAATCTCTTAAAGGAGAATTTCCAAAGACCTTAATTAAACTTCCAGTCAATGAAATGTTGAATTTTATGAGATGTTTTTTAATTATTCCAATTAGTAATTCTCTTGTATCTGCAAGAGTGCCGTCAAAATCAAAAATAATCATTTTAATATTGTCTTCTTTTTTCGAAAACAAACTCTTAAAAAAATAACTCATCTTAATACAATATATCTTCGTCACTTTTTAAAATGTTGGCTTATTATTTGTTTTTGGATTTAGCAAATTCTTCGAGAGATTTTTCTTTCAAGTTTAAAAGACCAGAGCGATGTAAGGGCATCTGAATATTATCTCTGATGTTTTTATCTTGACTCCATGCTCCATCGTATGCAAATGGCTTCATTATATGATGTTCAAACCATTTTTGTGTCCAAAGGTATTCTGGTAAATATTTTTGAGCTTCCATGTAAATTGTCTCATCTAAATTTTCAGGTTTTGCATTGTCAAGCGATTTTGTAAGTGCGTCTTTAAACTCCCCATAATTCACACGAAGTTTTTCAGGATGTTTCGCAACTAACTCATGATAAATCTGTTTTAGTTTATTTTCTCTTTTAGTTTCATATTTTTTCCACTCTTTGTTGATTTTTTCATCTATTACTTCATCTACAATTGCAACCGTATAAAATGCAATGCGTTTGGTTTTATCGTTATTGATTATATCAGCAATTTCTCCTTTTTGTTTTGGAATTCTTTGGTCTGTATAGCTGTACCATCTCTCAATCGCCGATTCCAACTCCGAATATGTTCTAGGATTAGTATTATCTGCGCCCTTTGACAATTCTCCAGCATAAAGTTTGACTTTTTCCATTGCAGTTTGCTGATAGTTCCTTGCTTTTTCATCTTTCTGAAGCAATTCATCCAAAGAAGAGTATTTTGTTACATCTTGAGATTCTTGTGTCTGACGAAGATTATATAACTCGGAATATGTTTCCTTACGAGCACACGAGCTGTTTAAAACCGCTCCAATCGCGAGTGCTGCCAAATATTTTTTAGTGTTCATGTTTTTTTGATTTTATTTTTGATTTTAAATGTTTTGGTTTCTATGCACATTCGCAGTTTAAGCTACCTTCTTGAGCAATTGTGCATTCCCAAGTACTAAAACTCTGAGATATGACATGACCTGCGCCACATGTACTTGCGGGTCTGCTACCAACTTTACAATTTAAAAGTATGTTCCCTTGACATGAATTAACATTTATTGAAGGACTCGAAGTACAAGAAGGATTTTGTCTCCTACAATATCTGCGACATTCTGATACTGTAGATTTTATGCTGCTTTGAAGGTCTTCATTACACCCATTTAAAGCTGTATTAAAAACAACATTAATATTATTTGCAACTGGATAAACACCTGCAAAATTACTCATGAAAAGTTGTTGTATAAACATAATAGATGTCTTTTCACCACTAACTGGGAAAGATATAGGAGACGGACACGAAGGAATCGATTGAGCTAATCCGGTTCCAGATACAAATATTAACGAGCAAATAAAGAAAAAGAGAGGGATACTTAGAAATATCCTATTTTTTTTCATTTTATTCACACACACAATTTAATTTAGATTTTTGAGTGGCTGTGCAAAATGCGAGATTAATCACTCCACTTAGTCCCGGTAGATATTGGCCCATAACTGAATTCAATGGAAGGATATTCGGATCTCCTTGGATGCACGAAGGTTTAATCCTATCACAACTATTAAAATTCACTGTTGGAAAAGAATTACAAGAAGGATTTTGTCTCCTACAATATCTACGACATTCTGCCACTTTGATTACAATTTCTTCTTCTAATTTTCCGTTACAATCCTTTATAGCCATTTTTTTAGCGATACCCTCCGCAGTCAGATAAGATCTTATGTGGGTAGGGACACCATTTACTAATATAGACATCGTTTCAACTCCTCCTCCTGTTGCTGAAACTGGAATCTCCTTTGAAACTGGACATTGAGGGGATTGTTGAGCAGTAGCATAATCTTTCACAAGGATTATAGTTACTAAAAATAGGAAAGCCATCATCACAAATATCATAAATGTTTTTTTGTAATTCATGCTTCCTCGCATTTGCAAATAAATTTATAATTTGCAGAAGCAGTGCATTGAGTCCCAGCTACATTGCAGTCATAAGTTGCCGAATCGACTTTATGTATTGGTGTAGCCTTACAGCTTACAATCTGGCTATTCGATGATATCCTGCCACGACATTTCAAGTCACATTCCACAAAATCTGTGCCAAATTGAGAATCAATAGAATCTCCAAGTTGTTGAGCCGCCACTTGCTGAATCTGTGCTAAGGTTTGTGGAAACTGACCATTTAAACCACGAGTTGCTACTGAGCTAGATATTATTTTTGAAAAAGAATAAGTATTCAGCACACAATTATTAGCTCCTTGGGCACAAGCTGAAAAAGAGCTTATAGATAGAGCCGCCACTAAAACAAATATCGATGCGAGGATTATTTTTATTTTTTTCATTTAATTGCTCCCCTCGGTTCTCGAACAAGCGCATTTCAAGATAGAGTTATCACTTACAGTACAACTTATAGTCATAGTCACAGAATTTACATTACAAGCTAAATTTAGATTGGGAATAGCACAAGTCGTTTTTGATGCTGTTGGTTTTGGAAGGCATAATACTTGAGAATTACTTTGAGCCAAGCAAAATTGTGCACATTGGGCGTTTGCAGAAGCCAAACTCGCTCGCAAAGTTGTTTCGCATTGAGTCATTGCCTGATTATTTAATGTATGCATATTCGCATTACTTGAAGAAAATGAGCCAGTTCCAGAATAAGGATAGCTATTTATTCCAGAACAAAGTGCTTGTTGAGACAATGTTTTTTCGCTTCCAACTAACACGAACAAAAATGTGACAAACACCAACGCTAAAATAAATTTTTTCATCTAATTTCCTCCATCTCCCGAACAGGTACATGTAAGAACAATTGACGCAGGAACATCACATTGATATGTTCTCGCGTTTGAACCAGGATTACTTATTGTAGGGAGAGCATTACAAATAACACTTGTAGCAGTAGTTAAGGTCTGACAAGATAATGTGGGTGTGCCAGAACATTGTTGTGCTGGAGAATTGTTTCTGGTGCATTGTTTCTGGCAAGCCATAGCCTGGGTAGCATAACTTGTTGAACTTGCGAACAAGATTAGTTTTTGCCTGCATGCAACATCCAGTTGTGGTTGAAATATAGGGTCCAAAGTCATACTATTTAATTGAGGAATTCCTTGTGTCGGAGTCCATACAAATGGCCAACCATTATTTGTTAAAATCGGAATGTTGAATTTAGTATTCTCGGGGATTGATGATGAAGAAAGTGCCGCGCAAGAATTGACACTTTGAGCGTAAACCTTAGACGGAAACAAAAATAATCCGGCAACAACTATTACAAGAACGGACAAACTCAAAAGAATTAGTCTAATTTTATTTGCGTTTTTGGACGCCATTTTAATTAATAAGTCCGAAGTAGTTTCTATTTAAATATTTGTTTGTTATAGAATATATTATTTATTGCTGATAAAAACGAATCAGATTCATTTATTTCTACGGACAAACTCTTTCACAAACCCAGATGAGCTACTTCTGTCAACGACGCGAGTAACTTCCCAGAACCCAGTATTTGTCAATTGTTCAGTTTTTATTGTGTTAATGACTTTTCTTCTTACAGAATCAGATAAAAGAAGTTTCATATTCGCAGTTTGGGCAATTTTTTTACCCAAGCTAATTATATTTCCCGCTGATGTGAAATGGAATTTTCCTTGTTCAATCTCACTTATAATGTCCCCATCATTTACTCCAAGACCAAAAGATATTTTCTCATCATAAATTTTATTATGCTCTACAAATAGAGATTCCACTCTTCGAGCAGCATTTACAGCAGTTGCCTCATTATCAGCAAATTTAGTAATTCTTGGAGAGAACAAAACTACTTTGTAATCTCCATCAATATATATTTTAGCTCCAGTTTCTTGAACTATTGATAGAGCAGAGTTTATAGTTTGAGAAGCATATGTAGAATTAATTGGTCCAGATGCTCTTATTGCAAGAACAACAGCTCTTTCGCGAACTCCTTCATGAGTTCCAATAAAAGGATTTGCTGTAGGGGGAGCCACAATAGCCGGTTTTTGAACAGTTGAATTTATTGTTTTGAAATCAGAAGGGATTAGAGGATTAGACTGCTTAAACGTTGAGACTGGCATAATTTTTGAAGGAGTTTTCAATTCTTTAGCTTCTTCTTTTTTAACAAGTGTTTCAGCAACAGGAGATTTTTTAACTTCCCATCCTGAAAGAGCAGAGCCACTCGAAATTGAAGATCTTAAAGATTCATTTTTCATTTTTGATCTAACTTGAACCAATATAACTATTACTATGAACAGCACAACAACTAACCCCCAAGCAAAAGGACTTTTTAGTGTGTTTGTCAAATCTTGTCTAAGGTCAGCAACTTCAATTACTCTCCCAGTAAGAAAAGTACTTCCTAAATTCTGTTGTTCTCCTTTTTCAAGCACAGAGATAGCATAAGTTCCTTCTGGAGCTCTCAAAGTGAATTTTTGAGTTTCTCCAACTTTCAAATTAAGTTGTTTGACTTCAATATGGGATCCGATAGTTATTTCCAAAGGCCCACTATATTCAGCATTACCTATATTTGTAACAAGAAGCGTATCATTAATAAGACTCGTTTGGATTTCAGGAACTTCAGCAAGATAAAATAATTTTCTTTTTATCGTTTCTCCGATAGTTGCCTCAACGCTCCAATAACCAGGGCTATTATTTAAAGAAAAAGGAACCTTTTGATTTTCTCCTTGTTTTATGACTTTTTTTATGTAAGGAAGTCCATTAGGTTCAGATATAACTATGCTGACTTGCCCAGAGATAGGATCTCCTGCTTGATCGCGTACATCAATTAGAAAATTAAAATCTTCTTCTGGTTTAATATTTTCTTTTTCAATAACTATTTCAACTTTTTCCAAAATCTGAAGAATTTTTACATTATGTTGTTGGTCTCCAGAGTTAAGTTTTTTCCCAGAATTATCATCATCATGAACCGAAACTGTAACATTATGTACACCAGATTTTACATTTTTAGGAAGAAGCAATGTCAAATTAAATATTCCCTCCGACACCGTTCCAGATTTATATAAATTCAATGCAGGCACAAAGATTTCAACAAATCCATTCAAAGGAACAAGACTTTTTTTAATAGCTGTTCCTGAAATAGAAATATAATTTCCCGGTTTTAGTTCATCAAATTCCAAAGAACTATCAACATTGACTTGGCTAGACATTTCAAATGAAGAGCTATGTGTGGTGTCTCCATTATAAACAGCCCTCAAATTACAATTACCAGATACATTTCGTAGTTGAGAATTTAATAATTGAGTTTCAATCTGAAATGGCCTCTCAAAATTTGGTTGAGTCATAATAAATTGATTAAATATCGCTATTGTCAGGTTATTTTCACAAATCAGATCCACAGAATAATGTCCACTTGCTGAACTTGTTGAGATAACATTAGTGTTCACCTTAAGAAAATCTCCATAATTATATACTTCATTTAAAGGTTCAATAAAAATTCCAGCACTCGCAAATCCAAGAGATATAATCCCCACCAGAACTCCAAAAATCATCACGCTTATTCTCATAACAAAATTAGGTTCGCATTATATATAAATCTTGTTTATCATATGGTCTGTCAAGATTTATACTGACTATTTATCAAAATAGACTAGTCAATATCTAATTTTTTAAATACATAACTTCACGCGCATCAAGTCCACTTTTCGTTATTTCATCAAGAGAGATTTTAGTCCTTGTTTTTTTACCAAACTTATCAGCAAACAATAAATTTTGTTCATCTTTGCCCAGATAAAGCATTACATGAGTATATCCTGCTCCATCTTCTTTTGCGACATTATTGTAAGAACTTTTTGGATTGTAAAATCCTACAATCATGCCTTCTTTAAGAGAGCCATTTTTGACAAGATTTTCAAGAGTATTTTTAGAATCAACTTTTATCTCTTCAACATTGACATCATCTCTTATATCCCAAGCATCAGCTGCAGGATATTTAATTCCGAATAAATCTTTTGCGGCATAACGCACATAACGAGAGCACATATTCGCAGGAACTTTAGCATTGGAGTAAACTGGACCTTCTTTCAGAGTTTTCTTTGAAGAATCTTCAACTTTAACAATTTCTTTTTCTCCAAGTTTGACAGGTTTGTTAGTTTTCTTGTCCAAATCTGGAGATTGAGCATAAGCTACCACTCCAAGAATTCCTGCAAGAGCCAAAGTTTTTACAGTTTCATATAGACGATTATTCATGATTATATGAAAAACAACTCCCTTTTAAACCTTTCTAATAGTGTCATAAGTAAGTAGTAACACTAAATATTTACTAACCTATTATCGTGCGCACATGTTAGTTTTTTGAGCAAGGTCTCCAACATAGGAAATTCGCCATCAAAAGAATAGAGCAGTTTATCAATTTCAGAATCTCTCTCTTTTTTCAAAGCCTTTACATTATCCCACCCTATCAAGTTTAACAAAGTTTTTTTGTTAGCATCTTGATTTTTAGGCTTTCCAGTATCTCGCTCATCCGCGATATTATCTAAAGCATCATCAATTATCTGGTATGACACTCCAGCATTTACCCCAATTCTACTCAGTGCTTCAACTTCCTCTTGAGAAGCTCCGCCGATAATTCCTCCGATAGACAAAGCTAAACCTATGAGCGCGCCAGTTTTTCTTTCATACATTCTGACAACATCTGAATATTTGTCAAGTCCATCTTGAGTAATATCTCTCTCCTGTCCCAAACACATTCTTGCTCCTACATCGTGAGCTCTCGCGATAATCTCTACCTTTTTTTTCAGCGAAAAATCATTGCCTTCGGCAATCTGGCCATAAGCTTTTTGCACAAGAAAAGTATTCGCAAGACGCGCAACATCTTCGCCAAAAGCGATATGACATGAGGGTTTTCCTCTTCTCAAATCAGACTTATCAGCGATATCATCATCAATCAAACTAGCAGAATGAATGAATTCTACCGCTGCCCCTAGGGGAAGTGCTCTTTTAATCGGAATAGAATAACCCTCAGCTGTAGCAAATAATAGAAGAGGTCTGTGCAAACCGCCACTTTCATTCAAAGCAACATAGCGTGCTGCTTCTACAGTTTGCTGACGCGGAACAGACATGTCAGATAGGACATTTCCCATATGATCATAAAGTTCTCTCTTGACTTCAGAGACGTTCATAAAATTTACGCTTATCATATGTTCTTAAACCTTCGCATAGAACAGTTTGCGAATAATTTATAAAACACATCCACATTTAGATGACATGAAAATCTTAACACTACATTGCGATTACATTCGTTTCAAAGCAAACAAAAAAGCATTCAAAGACGCTCCAGAAATCTCTGATGATGAAAAAAAACAGCATGAAGTAAAAGAATGTTTAGTCGTATTAACTTCGATAGAGCAAGGCGACTCATCTGAAACAGTCAAGCAGTTAGTCGAAGCCGTAGAAAAAACGGCAAAAGAAGTTAAGACAGAAAATATCGTGCTTTATCCCTATGCTCATTTGTCATCAAATTTAGCCAAGCCATTAATAGCATTAGAATTATTGCAAGAATCAGAAGCGCAATTAAAAAAGAAATTCAAACACACAATTAGGGCACCATTCGGCTATTACAAAGAATTTGAATTCAAATGTAAAGGCCATCCTCTTTCAGAATTAAGTAAAGAATTTAGAAGCGAAACTCAAAAATCAGTTCCAACTCCTGGAAAAGTAACAGAAGAGAAATATGATCCTTCAAAACTTTTAAGAGAAATTTCAAGAACAAAATTAGACACTTCAAAACTTAAAGACAATGACCATAGAATTTTAGCTCAGAAATTAGATTTATTTTCATTCAACGAAGTCGCACCAGGAATGATTTTCTGGCACGATAACGGTTTGCAGATATACAACAAGTTAACTGAAATGAAACGCGCTTTATTAAAAGGACACAATTATTTAGAAATTTCAACACCTCAAATATTTGATTCAAAACTTTTCAAAGTTTCAGGTCATTGGGAACATTATAAAGAAAATATGTTCTTGACAAATTATGAATCGCGCCAGTTCGGCGTAAAACCTATGAACTGTCCAGGAGCAATGTTAGTTTTCAAAACAAATAATCGTTCTTACAAGGAAATGCCTTTAAGGCTTGCAGAGTTCGGAGTAGTTCATCGTCAAGAACTATCTGGTGTTTTGAACGGAGCATTTAGAGTCATTAGATTTACTCAAGATGATTCTCATGTATTTTGTCTACCTAATCAAATCGGACAAGAAATAACCACAATGTTAAGTATGGTGAATCATATTTACAAAGAATTATTCGAATTTGAATATCATCTTGAATTGTCTACAAGACCAGAAAAATTTATGGGAGAAATAAAAGACTGGGACTTTGCGGAAAAGACTTTAGAAGAAGTATTAAACAAATCAAAAATAAAATATAAAATCAACAAAGGCGACGGAGCATTTTATGGTCCAAAGATAGACATCCACATAAAAGATTCATTAGGAAGAAGTTGGCAATGCGCAACAATTCAATTAGACATGCAGATGCCAAAAAGATTTGAAGTTTCATATATTGGAGAAGATAGCAAAGAACACACACCGATAGTAATTCACTGCGCGATTATGGGTTCAATAGAGCGTTTCATCGGAGTTCTTCTTGAACATACAAATGGGCACTTGCCATTATGGGTTTCGCCAAGACAAGTTAGAATAATTTCATTTACAGACAGAAACAATAAAGCGACAGAAAAATTAGCGAATGAACTAAAAGAGTCATTTCCAGAAATAAGAGTCAGCACAGATACTCGTTCAGATACAGTCCAATCCAAAATCAGAGATGCCGAAATGTTAAAAATAAATTATATAATTGTAATTGGCGACAAAGAAGAAGAAAATAAGACCTTAGCTGTAAGACCTCGTGGAGGAAAACCCAAGTTTGGAATAAAAGTTAAGGATTTCATAGAAGATTTGAGGAAAGAATTAGCTCACTAATCAAAACAACATCTTTTGGTAAGTATAGTAATTGGAATATTGCTCAAAATAAATATAATTGAATTTATTAATAAATTGCCATAATATAGTAGATGATTATAAGTTATCAAAGATACCAAAATAATCTCAAGACTAAGATTCATGAAGTTCGTAATCTTTTTCTAAATTAGTAGTCTAACATTCAATATAGGTCAGATATATTAAAACAAATCTTTATATATCATTTAATCAATATTCCAACATAAAAAGATGAAGATACAACCATACGTTCAAAAATTAGAAAACTCTGTGAAATATAAGGATTTCAAGAAGGAATATTCAGATTCGTTCATAGTTGCAGGATTCTTTGTTCTCGATTATGAAACAGGAGTAAACATTCATCAAATAGATTACTATGTCCCTTCAAAGAAAAAAGTTGCCGCTTTCAACCTTGATGGAGAAGTAGAAGTTAGACTACTTGATATGATGCAAAAGGAAAAAGTTCCTGAAAAATTAGACTTGAAGACAAAAATTGATTTAGATGCCTTGAAAGGAATTCTTGAAGATGAAATGAAAAACAGAAACATAACTGAAAATGTAAAAAAATGTGTCGCCGTAATTCAAACATTAAATGGAAAAAAATTATGGGTTTTGAATTGTGTTCTTTCAGGAATGGAAATTCTAAAAGCCCATGTAGATGATGATTCAAGAATGGTTTTGAAAATGGAGAAAGCCTCTATGCTAGATTACATCAAGAAACTTCCAGGAAAAGGACAGATTCAGGCAAATCAACCCAAATTAAATAAAGAAGAGATAGCTAAACAAATAGAACAGTTGGATAAATTAAAGGAACAATTACAAAAAGAACAGGAAAAAACAGAATAAATTTTAGTGATTTTTTTCCCAAATTTGCTTAGTATATCCTCTTTTTTCAGAATCTTCTTCGTTAAATCCTAATGCTGAACGAACAGCAATGATTTTTTTACGAGCTAAAGAAACTTCACTCGGTTTGCTTAATAGTTCTATTTCAATAAACCAACCAAGACCTTTAACTCTATTCAGTTCAATACTGACTCCAGATTTAGTTTTGTATAGCTCCGTTGTTTTTTCTTTATGAAGCCATCTTCTAAAACCAAAATCTTCAATCAGCTCAAAAAATCCCTTTGTATCTGAAATTTCAAATTGTACTTCGTTTTTAGCATGAACTCCAGAAACATAACTATGTCTTCTCTTGAAATTTACTTCTCTCACTTTTCCCTTGTCACGTACACGAATACTCTTTTCAGGATAATGGAAATATTCCAAAGTATAATAATCATCTTTTTTTAGTTCCTTTTTTATAAAACGAGAAATTTTTTCTATTTTTTTTCTTACAGAAGAAACATCCTTGTTAGGAATAGGGATTTTTGTCTCAACCTCTATCCAGCTCATTTAACTTTCTCCATAAAGATAGGGATTATGGAAACCAACATTCTCTTTTGCATACGATATAGTGATAAATTACATTAATAAATCTATGTTGAAGGAATTAAAACACATGTCTCAAATGGATAAATGGAATCACAAATTGTTTTTGATTCTCCTACAACTGGAGAAACCATAATCTCTGTAGGCAAATAGTTAATTGGGGTCAATATGGCTTCAGTAGTAGAATGTTCAAGGAAATTTTTATAATCTGCGAGTATTTTAAGACCCGGAGTAGTAAGATTTACAGGGACTTCCACATGAGTTTCCCCATTATTGTCCTTAACTGTAAATCTTAAATCAACTATTTTTCCACCTCCATAACCTCTTTCTACCACCATATAAATTGCGTTTGTGGGCGTTACATAGTTACTATTTGGTATCTGGAGTCCGGCTGGAAATAAAAAACACTGAATAACTTTAAAATCCAGCCCTATGCAGTTAGCATTTTCTTGTACAGTTATTTTTTTTATTTCTTTTAATGTGTAATTTAGATATATTCCAACAGCAACAATTGAAATCAGAATTATCAAAATAACTGCGACAACTGACATCCCTCTTTTATTCATATTAGAACTCCAATTTTAAAGATTATAAATTATTCCAATAATGGACAAGAACTTCCAACTGGACCAAATTGAATGCCCTTTATATTTTGATTGGCATAAATTTGAGGAACACTTTCACAACAAACACTAAGATAACCAGGAGGGAATCCAAATTGGTAAGGCACAAAACCATTGCCTTCATCATGATAAACTATTCCATTTTCAATCGGATAATCTGGATTATTTCCATTATAGCATTCACTCTCATTTCGAGGACATTGACAGCAATATCCAGTATCTGGCAGACTTCCAATAGATGGAATTTCCTGAACATTAAGACAAGTAAAAGGTTTAGATGAAACAGGACATACTCCATATTCTTCCCCTAGTAATGGGATTACTCTTAAATCGCTTCTTGGACCCTTCGTAGGCACTTTTGCTGGATATTGATTAAATCTTAAACTCTGCAATTCTTCCAGACTATATCCTGGAACTAAATCTGTAAGATTAAAGTCGTAAACAAATTTCCTTGAAAGCCAGTCTTCAAAAGAAAATCTTATGCCAGTTAAATTTCCTCCTCCAGAACCCCTCTTAATCAAAACATCAGCATTATAGACTCCATTTCCAGAAGGGTATGCACAAAATCCATATGTTTGACAATTAACTATTTCTAAATTAGTAGTCAAGCAATCTGGATCAACTATCTGTTTGTCAGTTTTCATCGTTTTGCTTGCAAAGACCCATAACAAAGAAACAGCAATAATAGCTCCAAGAGTAAGCAATGCAACAGATAAAACCGGAGCCAATGCTTTTTTTCTTAAATTACATCTTTCTCTAAACATAATTCGCAAATGTTTCTCTAACTTATAAATATTAAGTAAAACAAAAATTCAAAAAAGAAAAAAGAAAAAAATTAATTTTAATTAAACGCAGTTGATAGGAGCATTAATTGCCTCGCAAGTTTTAGAATCGGCATCAGTTCCTACAATTGCAACTACATTCATTTTAGCAGGTGTAAAACCAGCATTAGGAGTTATATCTCCAGAAGCAGTAGCAAGTTCTTGGACAGCACCAATACTTTCAGCAACTTGTGTAGCTCCAGTAGAATCTTCAAAAACTAATTTGAATCCTCTAAAGTTACCTGCACCAGCGTCTCTCTTCGCCATATAACCCATAGTAGTTATAGCCGGATTAGGACCACATCTTCCCAATACAGCATCCCAACTACAACCAGCAAATCCACTTGCTCCAACTGTAGGGCATGTAGCCAAAGTAGTATAGGTATTACAATTAGGAGTTACAGCAACGGGCTTCGTACAACTAACAGGAGACACCTTAACGGTGAAACAATCAGCGTTTATGTCATCACCAGCTTTATCTATCGTTGGTTTAACAACGCTCCAAATAACACCTACGCCTACAATTACTAAAAGAACTATAAGGACATTCGCGACAACTTCGCTTACTCCTTTTTTATTAAATATCATCATAAACCTCCTTTTCAAAAAAGATATGACGACGGACTATATAAAGATTACCCAATTAAATTTTTATTATAATCTACAAATAATTGAACAAACAAATCAGAATAATATAAACTCAAGGATGTGCAAACCAGAATTCAGGAATTCCGTTTTTAATTCCGTCAAATCTTACAAATCCAAATCTCTCAAATTGCACTACTGAACTATTTTTCATGTTTAACGCCGAAGGTTCAACAAGTCCTTCAATCCAATTTCCTTCAATCATCAAAACACGCGCAGGAATTCCATTAGATACCCATTGTATTCTTGGAATTTTCTTATTTTCAACAGAAGTAACTTCGCTTTTATCACCAATTTTAACATTAAATAAATGTATTAATCTGACTTCCTTTCCTTTATGGGCATCATAATCTTTTCCAGAGATAGAAATGTTATTTCCAATAGATATTTTTCTCATTTCTTCTAATCTATCTGGATGGACTGGAACAGATATTTCAGATACTGTAGGCATAGCTTCCAAATTCAAATTAATTGGACTTTCTACAAAAGAATATCTTCCAGCGTCAGAATCTATAATTTGGCGATTTATAGCATAAAGAGCTTCAACTGGAACAATAATATCTTGTTTATTCAGTCCAATTCTTTTAACAAACTCACGTATAGCTTCTTTTCTAATTCCTCTTCTTGCTAAAGATTGAACACTCCAAGTCCGAGGATCATCCCACCCACTAAATTCTCCAGATTTGACTTCTTTTTGTGCTTTTGATTTTGATAACTTAGCTCCAACACCTTCAAGTCTAACGAGTCCAGTATGTATCAAAATAGGATGCTTCCATTTGAATATATCCCAAATATATTTTTCCATATCACTTTCTATCATTAAATCGTTTCCTCTTATGATGTGAGTGATTCCGAGCAAATGGTCATCAATAGCCCAACACATTTCAAGAGTAGGCCAAACTTTATATTTCATTCCAACACGAGGATGTTCTCTCTCTGCAAGCCTAAATAAAACTCTATCTCTAAAAGCAGGGTTAGGATGAACCATATCTGTTTTTATTCTCAAAACTGCTTGTCCTTCATGGACTTCAGAACTAAATAATTGTTTCCATCTTTCATGTTGTATCCCTTTTGGAAATTGTCTACAAGAACATTCTTTTCCAATAGCACGATTTTCTCTCAATAATTCTGCCTTGCAATGACACACATATGCTTTATTTAATTCAATAAGTTTTTCAGCATATTCATAATAAATTTCTAATCTATCGGATTTATAATATGTTTTCTTAATATTAACTCCAAGCCATTCAATTGCTTGAGGAATTAAATCGTATGCTTCTTTCATCAAAGGTTTTTCTACACTTCCAATGGTATCATCCATAACGAGAAGTAAATCTCCAGAATATTTTTCAGCATACAAAGCATTCAATAAATAAGTTTTAGTATTTCCTATATGCATTGCGCCAGAAGGAAAGGGAGCCATGCGTAGAACCATTTTTTTCCCAACTGGAGAATCAGGTATTTCCGGAAGTTCATAATCTTCTTTTTCTTCTTTCTTTTTTACAACACTCTCAACACTAATAAAAAGCTCATTTTTTTGTTTATCATTTAAACTATTTACTTTCTTAACAACTTCATTAATCTCTTTCATCGCAATAGGAATTTCTTTCTTGTCAAGTCCATGTTGAAATAATTTAGGCAAAATTCTTCCTACATCAGCTTTTCCATGTTCAATAGCATTTTGCAAAGCATATGCTAAAATCTCTTTAGACAAATCTTTCATATATCATCGAGATAATAGTGTTATTTAAAACATTTTATGCCTTGAAAACATTTTTAAGCTACTACTTAAAAGATACAATATGGACCAAGATGAGTATAATGAGGCGGTTTCTCCTACAAGAGGAAAACCTGTAAAAAGAGGGAGAGCACAAGATTATGCGAGAAGGTTAAACTTAGTTTGCGCAACTTTTCCGATAATTGGGAAAAATAAGATAGTAGAATTAAAAAGAAGTCCTGAAAAAAGAGTTCTCGGAGACAAATGGTTATGTTTTCTTTCAGAACATTCAAAACCAGGAGACCATACATTTCTAAATGCCCTTAGAAGAGGAGCAAGAGAGGAAGTAGGATATAGTTTTAAAAGAAATTTCTATGACCCCAAAGACACCTTATATATTTCTTATGACGGAGAAAAGGAAAGTTTTTTTTGGACAGCGGGTTTATTCGTTATCCCAATAAGAAGTTTACATCAATTAAATCCAGATAAAAAAGAAATTGTAGATATACGAGAAAGAGATATTGATGAGGTATTCAGGGAAGCAAAAAAAGATAACTCAATATACGAAAGATTCAAACCAGAAGATTTTATGAAGCGATTAGAGGAACATACAAGACATACCTTAAACAGTAAAAGAAAAAAATATTAATATTATTTTTTTTCAAGAGCTATTAATCTTTCAAGAATCTGTTCAAGTTTATATTCAGTATTTTCAATTCTCCATTTTAAATCATCAGCATTTATTTCTTTTTTAATTTCTAAAGCTTCTTTATTTTCAGAAACAGAATTAGAAGCTCCTATTGAAGCGAAACTAGAAAGTTCATCAAGGATATTGGAATTTTGAGTGCGCGTAGTGTTTTGAAACCCATTATCGGCATCTCCAAGAAAATCAGTCACTCCTGAATTGTCTTCTTTCTTCAAAGTAAAATCAATTTCGTCAATATCTTCTTCTTTTTCAGGAAATTTTACAAATCCTCTTCTTTGCATTTCAGGAAGATCAATTATATCTCCCCCTTTTGAAAAGATAGACATAAAACACTAAAGACTAACAATTATTTAAACATGCCTTTAGATACTATTTTAAATAACTCTAATCTATAAATAATATAAAAAGATGGCTTATGAAAAGATACATACATTAATAGCTCTGATAAGTCCCGAAACCTATGCAAACCAAGACCCTGAAGTTCAGAGAACTATAAAAGAAACACTAAAAAAGGGAGAAGGCTATGCGAAAGCAGAAAAAGCTGTAAAAGATTTAGGAAAATCCCTCACACTAAAACCTAAAGAATTTCCTCTTTTCAGTTATGACGAGGCAAAGCAAGATGCTTTAAATTTATGGGGGTTAAAATCTCCAATTGAACAACACGCTCTAACCTACGATTCTCCAGCAGAAGGTCTCGAACCAGTATATTTCTGGATTCTTGATTTTCTTTATGGGCCTTATAAAAAAGTTGAGAAATTAGTTGATAATTTCCAGTCATCTCCAGGTTCAGGACATTTTTCAGAAACTCAAGGAAAAGCAACGCAAATGCAACAAGAAGTCGGAAGAACTTTAGGCAATATTAATACTGTAATAAAATCAATATTGAATTTAGTTTATGATTTAAAAGAGTTTAGGTTAAAACTAGCTCCATATAGAGAATATAAAAAATTAACAAATCCTCAAGAAAAATTCAACAAGCTTTTATCATTAAAACAAGTTTGGCTTGATCATGTAGATATGCGAAGAGGGAGAGGAAGCATAAATGCCTTGTCTGCAGGAGAGTTAGATTTTGTAACTTTAAGAGATGCATTTATGGCTGCTGAAGATATAACTCATATAAAAAAATTAGATTTGAACGAAAGAGTAAAAAGAATATTAATTCAAAGAGCAGATGAATTTTTCAAATGGATTGAAGAATCTCATCAATCTCTTGAACAAAGATATAGGCTTGAAAAAAATTATCTTAACTCTCAACACGCAAATTTGAAACTTTATATGCACTGGATGAGACCATATCTTATAGCCGCACAGAAATTACAAAAAAACATATCCGGTAATGTGAGTCTAGATCCGCGTTTAGTAACTACATTTAACAGCACAGTATTTGAATTAGTCCTCTTAGCTACACAAGATTATGATTTAAAAGACGATGTTACTTCCGGCCTGCTCCCTGATAATTTCAAAGATATAAAAACCCGAGAATATAAAAAAATATTAATTGTTGAACTTGATTTCAGAAGCATACCTCAAAAAGTTTCTCAAAGAGGAGATTGGGCATTTGGAGGAAAGGCAGATATAAAATTCACAAGTTACGCATTAAATAATGAGGAATTGGATGTATTAAAAACAGAATTAGACAAAGATGAAATGAATTTAGTGATGAAATTAATTCAAGATGTAAATGAGGATAGTCTAAAAGAATTAGAAAAAGATATAGCGACCATTATGAAAGAAGATGACGAAAAAAAAGAGGACGAAAAAAAAGAGGAATACAAATCTGAAGATACAAATCCATTTAGCGCATTATTCAAACCATTATTTGACGCATTCAAGCCTAAGAGTAAAGAAGCACCAAAAACAGAAGACCTTTCAAAAGGAATTATTCCAGATAACGAATACGAAAAAATTGCTCGTTCACAGGCAGCCATCAGTGCAAGAGAAACTTGTTTCACAGTTTTTGATGTTTATAAGAAATCTCACAACATGCCATCTCACGCAAGTCATTTTGATGTCCAGTAAATAAAATTTCAAATAATAGAAAGTTATTTTAATCTTGGTTACTTAACAAATTATGCCAAAAATAGTAGAAATAAAAAAACTCGGAAAGGAGATAAAAGAGATAAAACCTAAAAAAGAAGATAGTCTCGAAGATGAAATAGAATCGGAAGATTTAGAACATTTTACAGAGTTTATTTCAAACAGAAAAATAAATTTTTCTTCAACTCTTGTTCAATCCGATATTTCCGGAGATATTCAAAAAAGAACATCAAGAATTTCAAAAGAAGACGAAGAAGAAATAAATTTCAAACCATCTTATAAAGGGAAGGGAAATCCGTATAAAGACAATAAGTATACTCCCGTCGGAAGTGCAGAATCATCAAGAGATTCTTCAAATCACCATTTAGGAGACAGAAGTATGGAACAAATAAATCCCCTGGGAAATATATCTCAACAAGAAGAACAGTGGAGAAATGCTGGAAGTTCAGAAACAAGAGCAGAAAGAGAATACATTTCATCTCAAGATCAATCAAATAATGGAAAAAGAAGGAAGTTGGACTTCTAAAACTTTAAATATGGGCTTGCCGTCGTAAAAATAGGAATATGGGCAACTACGAAAATTTCTATACTGGTTCAGAATATCCATTTGAAAAAGTATATGGTGGATTTACAGGGTCTAATGCGTATCATCTTTCAGTAAAAGATATAGCCTATCCAACAGATCCACTAACGGCAAATCAACTAAAAAAGGTTTCTGACAAAATAAGCACAGGAGCACAAAATATAGAGGTTTCTGGTCTCGGGCTTACAGGAGGCGGACCTATGAAGCATCTCGCTTCAATACCAAGACAACATTGGAAAGAAATAGACAGATTGAGAAAGTTGACGGGAGTAGACTTAACATTTCACGGTCCACTTGTAGAATCAACTGGATACTCAAGAGGGAACTGGTCAGAAGACCAAAGAAAAGAAGCAGAAACTCAAATGAAAGCAGCAGTAGAATTAGCTCAACAAATGAATTCAGATGATAAAGAAAAAGGGATTGTGATGACTTTTCACTCCAACAATGGACTTCCAGAAGTTGAAAGAAGTGTAGTAGTTGGTAGAAATCCAGATGGAACTCCAAAAGAAGAAATAGTGCAAATGTCCGTTGTAAATACGAGGACTGGGCAAATAGGATCATTACCTGCTCCAAAATTTGACTACCTTTTAAATAAAAATCAAACAGCTATTGAAGCATTAGATGAATTTAATCAAAAACAATGGCAACAGCAAATAGAGTCTGTTTTTATAAATAACAATAGGGCAAGACGCGAGTTAGTAGAAACTCTGACAGCAACCGAGAAGGTTTCAGATAAAATAAAAAAAATTAATCCTAATCTTAAAAATGGGATCTTTGACGCTTACAAAGATTACATGGAAGATCCTGATAAATATAAACAAATTTTAAACGGGCTAGAAGATCCTCAAGCTGTAGCAGTATTTCAATCATCAATCGCAAATTTAAGAGATGCTGGATTTTTCGTGGAAGAATCATATAATCAATTAAAAGAGCTCTACAGCGAAGCATATGAAAAAGCAAGTACAGATTCTAAAAAGCAGGAAGTTATAAAACAGCTTGAAAAATATAGAACTGAACTGATTCCAGTATATCAAAAATTTAAGAAGAATGGAACGAATTTATTAGAATTTCAGGAAAAGATTAACGACGGAGTTCGTCTTTTGCGAGATGAAAAAGTAACTCCTAAACTATTTACACCTTTAAAAGAATGGGCAGTAGATAAAGGTTCAGACACTTTTTCTGAAGTTGCCATGCACGCATATAACAATGCAAAAAAATATGATAGAGCTCCTGGAATAATTAGTATAGAAAATCCTCCAGCTGGGATGTCTGGTTTGACAAGAGCAGATGAAATTGCTTCGCTCGTTGAAGCATCAAGAAAAAAATTTATAGTCAAGGCCGTGAAACAAGGAATGTCGGAATCGGAAGCAAAGAGAGTTTCGGAACAGATAATCGGAGCAACATGGGACGTAGGACATATAAATTCTATTCAAAAATGGGGATACAACAGAAAAGATGTGATTGCTCAAGCAAAGAAAATTGGACCTTACGTCAAGCACATGCACATTGCAGATAATCTTGGATTTGAGGACGCAGAACTTCCAATAGGAATGGGAAACGTCCCGATAGATGAGATTCTTGCCTCAAATCCTAATTTTAAAAAAGTAAAAAAAGCAATAGAAACGGGAGATTGGTTTTCTCGGCAGGGAGGCATGAATATGGCATATACACCAGTCAGAGAATCTCTCGCAGGACTTTCAGCTTCAGTTTATTCAATGGGAGAACCAGGTCAGAGCGCATATTGGAACCAAGCAATAAATTCTTCAGGTAATTATTTCGGAGGTCTTGGAGATATAAACCCACAAGTCCATCATTCAATTTATGGAGGAGGTTTCGGAGGTCTACCTGCATTCTTAGGTGGAGAAATTCCTGGAAGACAAAGCAGTTCTTTTTCAGGAACACCAATGGAATAAAAAACATAAAATATAATTAATATACTTCAAAAGATATATTAAAGAGTTAAGATTTAAATAATAGGTAAACTTCAGTCCGTCGGAGAGAATAATGATAAAACAAAAAAGAGGAGAAACTAATAATTCTAAAAAAGAATCTAAAGTCGTTTTGAATAAAGAAGGGACTATAAAAAACCAGTTCAGAACTGACAAGGAAATAGCTATCGATTTTGCGACAAAGATCCATAGAACGTTTGATCATTTAATCAAAGCATCAGTTTTATTTGGTTCACAAACGACAAACGAAATAAAACCAGGTTCAGATATAGACATAGTGCTCGTAATAGATGATGCAGCTATAAACTGGGATATGGAATTGACAGCATGGTATCGTGAAGAATTAGCAAAAGTTATTGCCTTACAAGATTATGGGCGAGATCTCCATATAAACACAATACGTTTGACTACATGGTGGCGCGATTTACTTCACGGAGATCCAGTCATATTAAACATATTAAGGCAAGGTCAAGTTTTGATAGATTTGGCTGGATTTTTCAATCCTCTAAAAGAATTACTAATGCAAGGAAAAATGCATGCAACTCCTGAGGCTGTTTACTCTGCGCTTCAAAGATCGCCTATACATCTTACGCGAAGCAAATTAGCTATGCTTGGAGCGATAGAAGGAGCTTATTGGTGTATGGTTGAATCTGCTCAAGCAGCGTTAATAACTCTCGGAAAATTACCTCCTTCTCCAGAACATATCACAAAGATGCTCCACGAAAATCTCGTGGAAACTGGAATTTTGAAATCTGATTATATCAAATGGTATCGAGATATATACATCTTACACAAACAAATAGCGCATGGAGAAATAAAACATGTCAAAGCGACTGAAATAGAAGCATGGCAGGAACGCGCAGAGAGTTTTATGAAAACTATGGTCAACATAATCGATAAATTAATTGATGCTCGTAGGTCTCAACCAAAATAATCTATTTATCAAGCAAGGGCTTGACCAATTCTATAAGCTTCAGCAGATTTATCCTTTCCTTCAAGTTTATTCGCACGATCAAGGATATAATTTTTTCCTTCATCAACATTTAATTCACCCACGAATTTTTTAACTTCATCATTAGCTCTGATTAAAACTGCTTTTTGCGCAAGTTCAGGATGATTATTATAAACCCAAAGAATTCCAGAGATTATTCCCGCACTCGCCTTTTTATTTTTCAAATAGTCAATTTGTTCTTTAATATACGCGTCAACTTTTTTCGGCATATCTTTTTCAGGATTTTCTCGGTGTCTGTTTAGGAAAATAAAAGATTCACGAGCAGAAGCATATTTTTCCACCCAGTCATCTGAAACTCCACCATAAACGGCTGGTTTCAATGGACTCGAAAGTAAATATGCTCCTACAATCTCATTATCTCTAAATACTTCAACAGCTTTTTTAGTATTTTCAGTAACTGCATCTATAAGTTCTTTTTTATATGTGTTTAATGAGTTTTCAAGATGAGTCCTATGTCCTGCAGGAGCCATATTAAGAGATGCAGCAAGTAAAGGAGCTACTGCTGGATCATTCAAACGACCTTCAATATTAGCGACAAATTCATAAATGGCGTTAGTAGAAGAATCTTGAGTAAGTTTGTCAGAGAGTTCTCTACCAGCACGATTTCTCTTTGCAAGACCTATGATTTCCTCAAGTTCCATAAAAATCAAACAAAATACAGATATTTAAATGTTTCTATTATGTAGTTCCTTTATAATAGTAACATCCAATTACCATACATAAAGAGGAGAATATTACATAACTTCTTGATTTGTTTGCTGTAACTGTTGAGGCATGTTTGTAGCGACTTCATTTACTACTAATATGTCAAATATCACTTCTTGTTGAAGTTCAAATGCCATATCCATTTCAGGTATTTCATTCTTAGATGTTTGTTCAGAAAATTCCTGTGGTCCCAAACTAAGAATTTCGGGCTCTCTTTTTTTTGGAGTCAAATCCATAGAGCTAATTGGGATGGCATCATTCAGAACAGGGATATCATTTGCAACTCCTTTTCCAGGCATATATTCACTTTCGGAGCCCCAATTTTCTATTTGTTTATAGATTAAATTTTCATGTTCCCTTTTTTTTTCAGAAGCTTGTATAGTAGGAACAGAGAAATTTTTTATCTTAATAGGCACATTGTGAAAAGTATGATTTTCTTTGTTCTTAAAACTGAAATCATTTTCTTGAGTAACTACAATTTGAGATTGTTTTTTTACATTTTCAAATTGAGCAATCAAATTTGATACATTATATGCTGCATCAGCATTAGCAGAAATACTATCAATTCCCTGCTCAATTAAAAATTTTACCATCTCCGATTTACTTCCAGCCTGTCCACATATTGATGTTTCAACCCCATATTTTTTACATTTTCTTATTACATAAGCTATTGAGTTAAGAACCGAAGGATGTAACTCAGTATATAGATTTTGAACTTCTTCATTATTTCTATCAAGTGCGAGAGTAAATTGGGTCAAATCATTTGTTCCAAAGCTTATAAACGAAATGCCTTCCTTACATAAATCCTCTATAATCTGGACAGCTGCAGGAGTTTCAACCATTATTCCAATTCTAACATTTTTTGGAAAATGAACTTTTTGAGCTATGTTTTTTGCCTGATGAACTTCTTCAACTGAAATAACTTGAGGAAACATAACTCCAAAAGTTTTATGGGCATATTCATCAGCTAATTCTTTTATAGCAGTAAATTCTGCTTCTAATAAATCTTGATTTTTTAAACTAAATCTTATGCCATGATCTCCAAGCATAGGATTCATTTCAACTTTATCTGGGGCACCTTCCAGATTTTTGTATTCATCACTTCGTATATCTGAAGTTCTAACCCATATTTCATCAAATGGTTGAGATATTTTTCTAAGACCATTATATAATATTTCAACATATTCTTTTATTTTATTTTTCTTTGCAAACCAGACAGGATGTTTTCCAGAAGTCGCAATAACTGCTTCTAATCTAACTAAACCTACGCCTTTAGCACCAGATAAAGCTGCGCGAGAAGCGTAATCTGGTAAGTCCACAATTACTTTTACCTTGATTTTTTCAGTATGGACAATTGGTTTTATTTCTACTTTTTTTTCAATTGCTTTACCTTCCAAAATCCTACCGGTAAATCCATCCACTGTTACAAGTTGTCCTTCTTTTAGTTTATGAGTTGCTTCTCTTGTTCCAACCACAGCAGGTATTCCCATTTCTCTTGAAACAATAGCTGCGTGAGAAGTTGCTCCTCCTTCATCAGTTATAATGGCTGCAGATTTTGACATGGCCACAACCATGTCTGGATTAGTCATAGTAGTAACTAAAATATTTCCTTTATTTATTTTGAAAAGCTCATCAATAGAACGAACGATCTTAACGATTCCCGAAGCGATTCCAGGAGAAGCTGACAGTCCAGTAATTAAAACATTACCTTCGATTTCTTTAGAATTTTCTTCTATTTTTGTGGTTATAGGTCTTGATTGAACAATATAAAGCCCATGATTATCAATTGCGAATTCAATATCTTGAGGTTTTCCATAATGCTCTTCCAACTGTAGGCCATATTGTCCAAGAACTTTAAGTTCATGTCCTGTTAAAACATCACGATTACTTATTTCTGGTTTAAGAGTGATTTGTTCAGTCTTTCCAGAAGAGCTTCTCGTCAAAGCAATTTTCTTATCAGAAACTTTATGTTCTATAACTTCTAATTCTTTATTCAGAACATAATGGTCAGGTGAAATCATTCCAGAAACTATTCCCTCTCCTAAACCAAATACTGCTTCAATTACAATGTTATTATCATTTTTTAGAGGATTTTTAGAAAACATAACTCCAGATTTTTGAGAATCAATCATTTTTTGAACAACGACAGCTAAATAACTTTGTTCATGATAAAATCCTTTCTTTTTTCTATAATATACAGCACGAGCAGTAAATAACGAGGAGAAACATTTTTTCACATGCATAAGTAAAGATTCGTCTCCTTTTACATTCAAATAAGATTCATGTTGCCCAGCAAAACTCGCATCAGCCAAATCTTCAGTAGTTGCACTTGAACGAACTGCAACAAACGGTTTTTCGTGTGAATTTCTTAATATTGCCAAAGCTCCATCGCTAGCACCAGTAAATTTGCCTTTATCAACATCAAGCATTTCATAAGCTTCAACTATTTCAGACTTCATATCCTCTGGGAGTGAAGCAGTCTCAATCAAATTATGAATTTTTTGTACATTCGCTTCAAGTTTTTTAGTATCTTCAACATCAGTTTCATTTAAAATCTGCATGATTATATTTCTCAAACCTGACTTCTCAATAAAATAATCATAAGCTTGAGCAGTCACAATAAAACCTGGAGGAACTGGAAATTTAGAGTTGTACATTTCTGCAAGCGACGCACCCTTACCTCCAGCAATAGCTACATCTTTGTTAGACAGTTCAGAAAACCATTTCACCCACCTACTTCCCTCATTCATCAATTAAATAAAACACGAACACTTAATAAATATTGCCTAAATAATGTTTATTTAATCTTGGATTTAACAAATTCTAAAACCCTTCTTTTGAAAGTTACTACATCTTTCTCAAAAATAACAGCCCCAGCAGCTGGAACATGACCTCCGCCAATAGATTCTGGAAGCCCAGTAATTCCAAATTCAATCAAATCTTTCATAGAATATGGCGGTGGCTCAAGATTATTTCTGGTAGAAATTTTTATTTTTTTAGAGTCTGAATCTGATTTTGAAAAGATAATTATTGTTTTTCCAGGATATTTCATAGATAAAATAGTAGAAACAGATGAACTAATATCAAACTTAGAATAAACATTATAGAAAGAAAGTTCTCCATTGTAATAAGACTCAGCTTTATCAAAACCAGATAGAATATTTTCAATATCTAAAGATATCTCTTTGTTTATATCTTCCATTTTTTTCAAATCTTTTTTTTGAATAATTTCTAAAGCTTTAAGGGGATTTTCCTTATAATATCTAATCAGAGAACCGAGGGCATTAGATAAATTAAATATCTCACTACTTTCTAAATTGTTTCTATTAAATTCAGGATAATATTTTTGTATAAATATAAGGTTGGTCTCTTTTTTATAAGAAAATTCTGAGACAGCAGCTGCACAAACAAGCCAGCTCCAAGAATTTTCATCAATAATATTTTGGGCTAATCTATAAATTATAAGAGTTACACAATCTGCTGATTCTGTCTTGATTACCTTTGCAAATTTAGGTAAAAAATCTGATGGATGATGGTCAATATAAAAAACATTAAAAGAGTGAGAAAAATCATCAAATTGAGATATGTTTTGAGGATTCATACCTATATCTAAAACGAAAACAGAAGAAATATTTTTAGAGATTAATTTTTTCCTTAAAGATTTTCCAAACATGTCAACAGTATAAGGTAAAAAAATGGAAAGTGGTGCAGGCATTGAAGGATGTAATTTCATCAAAATCTCATTCATCAAAACAGCAGAAGACATACCATCAGAACAGTTACCATGGGCTAAAATTGCAACTCCTTTATTCGAATCAAGATTATTAACAAAAGAAATAAATTCTTCCCTATATTTTTCAAAATTATTCATAAAATCTGCTAACTGAAAGAGAATAAAAACTTATCTCCTACAAAAATCAAGCAGGTAATTTTGGTTCAACTTTTTCAAAAGTTACTCTTGTTCTACAAGGCAATTTTGATTTAGTCATAGAAAAAGCGTTTCTGACTACTCTTGTAGACATTTCAGAATCACAGGCAACCATAAATAATGTTTGTCCAGCCAAAACTTGCGCGGCTCTCCCCTCAACAATTCCAAATGATTGCTTCATTCCAGTAGACAATCTATCTGCTCCTGCTCCAGCAGCCGCTTTGTTGTTTCTCAAAATATGATGTGGGTAAATCTTAACCCATAAATAAAATTTACTAGGTATATTCGTTTCAAGATGTTTAGTTAAAACTTGTCTTCCAGATTCAATAGCTAAATCTTTTATCACGAGAGTCTCATCAGTTGTTAATCTTAAGATATAAGGGAATTTGCCTTCTTCAAAAGCTCTCTGATTTCCAATATTATACTTAACTACTTTATTTGGAGGAACTACTTTTATATAGGATTTCGATTTTACTTTAGAAACTCGTGTATACGGACGATTATTTTTCTTAGAATATGATAGTGCTTTTCTAATTGCCATGTTTAATCCATTCTCCTAATTGCATAAATTTTCATATTACTTAACCTCTACCTCTGTTGTAACTGCTTGTCCTGGCAAACCAGTTTCAAAGATAGCTCTAACAAGGCCTTTATTACCATGAGCATCACTTATTTTTCCATTAATAATTTTACCAGCAGAGCTTTTCCAAGAAACTTGTTTACCTGCAAGTTTTTTGGCTTCTTCCCGAGAATGCATTCCTAAATCCAATAAGTAATGCCTTTCATGGATTCTATGTCTGCTTCTTCTAAATTGAATTACTATTCCTTTCATTTTCGACTCCAAAGTAAAGAAAATGGAAGATTAAAAATATCAATGTTTATTTCTTTCATATCTCTTATTGAAAAATTGCCCTTTTAAAGATTTGCTCTATTGTTTATAAAACAGAAATAAGATAACTACATCGAGATGAAATAGAAAAATTGTTCAATAGTCTTATTTGGCGTCGTAATCAAACATTCGCTTTGCATTGTCTTGCATTTTAATCAAAGCATGCGATTCCATTATTCTAACATTTTCTAAACTTACATGCATAAGTTCGGAGCATTGTGCAACACTATATGGATGAATATAACCGATACCATATCTCAATTTAACAAGTGTTTGTTCTTTCGCAGAAAGTTGATTAAAAAAATGATTTAATTTAAATGTCCTTGTAGACTGTTCTTCCTCACGCTCAAACATCATTGCAGGATCATAACGACTATCCACGAAGTTTAACTCAGATTTATTAAAATCACAAAATTGTAGATGTTTTTCCCTTCTTTCTGGAACCATAATATGTATAAAACATCTCTCTTTAAAAAGATTTCCAAATTGATTAATTAAAATGTAATTTCAAAATTCCCGATTTCTTTACTGAGAGTTTGCAATACGAGGAAAGATAATTTCAATTGGGTTTTGTCCTTAGTTTCTCTAATAGCTCTTTCAAGAGCTTCTTTATTTGATGACTCAAATTTATTTTCTACTCTCCTAATTTTACCAGCTTCGACAAAAAATACTCCTGCGTCCGTTAGAACAAGTTCACCTTTTTTATCTCCGAATAAAACTTGCAAAACTCCTTTCTCAGTCATCACCAAATCAATACGTTGAGCATAATTCAATAATTCATTTATCAATTCAGTCGCATCTCTTCGTAAAACATTCATCTCCAATTGAGTAATTTTTCCACCTCTAACTTTTGATTTCATATTGACAATCTCTTTCAAGGATTTAGCGAATCTTGGTTGTAATTTCCCCTTAGAAATTAATTCCTTTTCAGCCTGCTTCACAAGTTCTTCTGCTGATTTATTACCAAATATTTTCTTAAGAAGTCCAAATATTTCATTATATGAACGTTCAGCATCGTGAATTATTAATTTGGCTTCCAATTTTTTTCTAATCTCTTTCAACTTTACATCATATTTTTTAGATCCTATAAGTAATTCATCGATTTCTTTACCAGGAACATTTTTCAATTTTCCATGTTCGTGATCTTTATACAACTTAATCACTCTTTCCAAAAAATTTAATTCAGATAAATCCATAACCTTTTCTCCATCAACCAAAACTTTCTTAACATCTGCAACCATTGTTTTTGGAGCTGGTGGTGCATGTCCTGTAAGCATCATCAATGCTTGTGTTGGAGTCACAACGCCCCAATAAATATCTACCATTGCATCTATCATTCTTCGCGTGACGAGAATTTCATTTTGTTCGCCATATTTCATAAATTTATCAACTGCTTCTGGAGAAGGTTTGACCTTTCCCATTTGGAGTAAAAGTTTCCAAGGTAAAAAAGTCCCCCGATCATACATTGGAACACCATCCCTAACAAAAGTAAACATTACTGGATTTGCATCCTTGACACTATCCCAGAAGTCCGTCAGCAAATAAACCTGAACATTTAATGGATTCTTAACTCCTGCAAGAGCATTCGCTTCTCGAATATAATCATGTATCATTCCCCTTAATTTCTCAAGTAGATGCATTCGAGGCATTCTTTTAACATCAGTATCGTCAATGATTACAAATGTGTCTACATCAGAATCTTTATTTGCAGTTCCTCTTACAAGACTTCCTCCAATAACATAGGAGGCAACATATTTCTCAAATTTCCTCAAGACAAGTGATTTGTGAATATTTGCTAGTCTCAAGTTTCCCAAAAGACCTTTATCATATACTGGAAAGCTATTAGCAATCGCATCAATAAATTCATACTTGCTGTCTAGCCCGTAATTCCATAAATCAATTTCAGTTTTAATATGAACTAAAACATTCTGTTTAGTTTCAGCAATTATCTTCAAAACTTCTGGTTTTATTTTTTTAGGAATATTTTTGAATTGATCTTCAGGAATAAGCATCATCAAATGTAAAGGTTTTTTCGCGATTTCTTCAGGTAGAATTCCCTCATCTTCTTCAAATATCTTAAAAGAGTTCGTCGGTAAAATGCTTAGAAAACTAACAAATGAAAATTTTCTCACAATCTTCTTCTTAAAATCCTCGAGTTCTTCTTTAAGTTTATCTGCTTTCTTCAACAATTCTTCAGGAGCTTGAGGCATACCTTGAGGAATTTTTTCGAGAGAATGAGATTGCTTAGAGCCATGAAAGACTTCTCCAGAAGGCTGATTATGAAGTTCGTGAGGTTGTTTTTCACTCATAAGAGATAAAACAGAACATACTATTTAAGGCTTATGAAAATATCGTTACAAAGAAGAATAAAATTACTAAATATTTTCGTCATGTTTTCTCACAGTAGCTCCTACAACCATCGCAGCAGCTATGATGATAAGATTTTTGATTATATATTGCCCTTCAAGAGTAGGTATCAAAAAAGAATCCTGTTGAAATGTGAATCCTGGCAAAAGAACTAAGGGTAAAAATGTGCCGATAATTTGAGGTAAAAGTAAAGCGATACCTATTCGTATCAAGGATCTAAACATAAAACAAAAACCAATTGCCATTTCCCATAGTCCGAGAAATATAACAAAACCGGAGAAATTTATCCAGTACACTGTTTGTTTTACAAGATTTGCAGCAGGACTATAATCTATCACTTTCAAAAAGCCAAACCAAATAAAAATCAAAGCAATAGAAAATCTTAAAGCAACAAGTCCGTGATGCCCTAACCAAGAGGTAATTTTTCTATCAATCTCTTTTATCATAATCTTTCATAAACTCTTTCAATATAAAAATCTGTCCTAAATCAGTAAGAATAGTAGAAATAATAAACATCTATGAATTTCCTTTAAATCGTATTATCTTCTAAAATTAATGGTCCATGGAAGTCCTATCTGACTGATGTCATCTGGAACTCCAACTCTCACGAGTTGAAGTAATCGAACTTTTCGATTCTTCTAAAATTAATGGTCCATGGAAGAATCGAACTTCCGCATGCTGTGTGTAAGACAGCCGGTCTACCATTAGCCTAATGGACCTTTCAAACCAATATTTAGCATAAAATAGGTTTATAAAGTGTGTCTATCCACTTGAAAAATAGATTTTCAATATTTTAGTTGATTGTTACAAGATTAGTTTATATATGGTATCTCTTCAAAAGATAATGGAGTGGGAATGTTCAAAAGATAGCTTCCCAACAAACTTTATAAAACAATTTAGTTGTTAATTTTAGAGCGTGGGTAGTATAAAGGTTAGTATACGACGTTGCCAACGTTGTGATCCGGGTTCAATTCCCGGCCCTCGCATCTGGAATTGAACAATATGCGAATTGAAATTCGCTGACCTCAAAATCTAATGAGTTTTGAGGATTCCAGACCCTCACATAATTAGGTTTATGGAGTTATCAATTTACACACCCAATAGATAAATAATAACATGCTCCAATACATCAAAAAAAATTATTCATTAGCTTGGATAGTCACTCTAATCTTGATAATTTTAATTTTTTATATATCTTCAATTCCAGATAGCTCAATTCCGAGAATAGACTTCAAATATAATTCACAGTTATATCATTTCGGAATATTTGCGGTATTAACATTTTTTTCAATGATAGCATTTTCAAAAGGAGGGGAAAATAAAGAATTTTTCTATGTCGCTACAATATTTTCAGGATTTTATGCCTTAACAGATGAGTTACATCAATTCTTTGTTTTTGGAAGAAGTACTTCAGTAGAAGATTTTCTCATAGATTGTTTAGGAATTTTCACAGGTTTTTTGTTAAATAAAAGCCTTAAATAACAAAGAAGTTTCTCTAAATTATGAATATAAATCAAAAATTAAAGTCTTTATCTCCAGAAATAAGAAAAAATTTTGAAAAAACGTTAGAACAATTAAAAAAACATATAAATATTTTATATGAATTAGCAACAATAGATGAAAAAACAGGAGTATATAATAACAAATTTTTCAAAACAATATCTGAAAGGGAAATTGAAAAAGCAAGAAGAGGAATTGAGCCATTATCTTTACTTATTGTAGATTTAGATCATTTTAAAAAAATAAATGATATATATGGTCACTTAATAGGCGATTTAATTTTAAAAAGGATAGGGTTTATTCTTAAAGAAAATACTAGAAAATATGACTTAGTTTCGAGATTCGGAGGAGAAGAATTCATAGTATTATTCCCAAATACCAGTTCATCAAGGGCAAAAATGGTTTCAGAACGCATAAGAAGAAAAGTTAAGGAAGACAAATATATGTCAAAATACAAAGTAACCATATCTGGGGGATTATGTGAACATGAAAAAAACGATACAATAAACAAAATGAAAAAAAGAGCTGACAAGGCACTATACGAAGCAAAACATAATGGAAGAGATCGTATTGAGACACAATAAAAAAACATTCAAAAAAGTAAAAAATATAGCCATCCAAATAGTTTGGGCAAATATAATTTGGTATGCCCATGCCGTATTTGTTTTTGGAGCCATAAGCTTATTTTTCATACCTCTATCGATTATGCCTAACAGAATAGAATTTCAATTCTATTATTTGTGGGGAATTATTGTTTTACAATCAATATCTGGGATAATTTATCTCCCCAAAACTAAGAGATTTCATTTTGTTTGTCCATTAACAGCTATGGAAAAGCATTTAGTAAAAAAACATCCTCATAAACATGTGGGAGAATCCTGTATAGCTGATTTTTGTGCTGAGAAAATAGGATTACCTAAATGGCTCGGAACAATATCTGTTATAATCTGCCTCGGAATTTCAACAGCACAATATTTTAGATTAATTTAACATAACTATTTGATAGCCTAATTTCAAATAATACTCTAAAAACCGATTAATTCAGTTACAAATAATCAATGCGTTGCGTATATAAAGGCATTTTGTTATAAAATTAAATGAAAAAAGAACTGAATAGTTCAGTCAAAAAAAGAAAAACGCATCCTAATATAATTATAACTGCTCTAATAGCAATAATCTTCATAGGGTTATCTTTCAAAATTCATTGGTCTTTTATCCTTCCAGCGATATTGCTTTGGTGGATGAATAAAAGGTACATAAACAAACATTTAGGAGTTTAATTACTCCATCCCTTCATAAGCACTTTTGCTTTGAAAGTTTATTTTACTGCCATTAGCAACAAGAACATCATCTATCCGTAAAATCATCATCGCAACTTCAGAAGCTGACGAAACCGCTTGCAACTTAACTCTCAAAGGTTCAACAATTCCAGAAGCAAGACAATCTTCTATCCTATTTGAAAATAAATTTATTCCGTCTCTCGCAGAACCAGATTCATGTCTTTGTCTCAATTCAGCCATTATATTGATAGGATCAAGACCTGCGTTTTCGGCTAAAGTTTCAGGTATAAATTCTAAGGCAGATGAAAATTCTTCAACTGCGAGTTGTTCTCTACCTCCAATAGTTTTAGCAAATGCTTTAAGTCTTCTGGCAAGTTCCATTTCAACAGCTCCTCCTCCAGAAACAACTCTCCCGTCCTTTATAGCTGCTGAAACATCCCCCATTCCATCTTTAACTGCTCTCTCAATCTCATCTAAAACATGATCTGTACTTCCTTTCAATACGAGAGTAACTGCGCGAGGATTTTTACATCCCTTAACATAAGTCATAATTTCATCTCCTCTCTTGATTTGTTCAACAATTTCAGCAAAACCTAAATCTTCAGATTTTATTTCTTGTATGCTTGAAACAACTTTTGCAGAAACAGCTCTTGACAATTTCTCAATATCTGATTTTGCAACTCGTCTATACGCCATTATTCCTGCTTTTGCAAGATAATACTGTGCCAAATCATCAATACCTTTTTGACAAAAGACGACTCTGGCTCCAGAAGAAATAATTTTTTGAGTAATCTCTTTCAAAGCATGCTCTTCTGAAGAGATAAAATTTTGCAATTGTTCGGGCGTTGAAACCGAGATTCTTGTTTCAGCTTCAGGAGTTCTTAATTCAATAGCGAAATCCACCAAAAGGATAGTAGCGTTCTGCATATTTTTAGGCATGGATTCATTAGATAATTCTTTATCAATGACAATTCCCCTAACTAATTCACTATTCTCCATAAAATCTCCTTTTTCTTTGATTATTTTTATATAATCCATGTCTACATTTCTTCCATTACCTATTTGGTCTAAAGCTTCAACAATCAAATCAGCTAATTTCTCTCGGTTACCTTCGGCTCCTTTACCAGTCATGGCAGTCATGGCAATTTGCTTCAAAACATGTTTGTTATCTACTGAGGCAGATATTTCTGATAATATCTTTTTAGCATTATCTGATGCCAGCTTGTAACCTTTAATTATAACTGTAGGATGAATTTTTTTGTCTAATAGTTTTTCAGCATTCTCAAGAAGTTTTCCAGCAAGCATAACCACCGTAGTAGTTCCATCCCCTACTTCTCTTTCCTGTGTTTTTGCTATTTCAGCAATCATTTTGGCTGCAGGATGTTCAAGTTGCACTTCTTCTAAAATTGTTACACCATCATTAGTGACCACAATATTTCCAGCAGAATCAACAAGCATCTTGTCCATTCCCTTAGGTCCAAGAGTAGTTTTGACAACATCTGCAACTATTCGGGCAGCGAGAATATTATTTCTCTGGGCATCTCTTCCAATAGTTCTGGAAACATTTTCAGGCATAATATAAACGGGCTGTTTACTTTCATTCATATATTCTCTTTTTAGTATTTACTTTTAAGCATTATGTCAATAAAAGTCATATAAGAATAGGTTTAAAAATCATAAAATTGAGAGTTTAAAATGGATTTTAGATATAGCCCTGAACAGATAGTAGATAGAATGTATTTAGATATTCAGATAGTAGAAAGTGAAGCTAGGGATTTCTTAAATTGTGGAGATTATGATTCAGCAATAAAACGAGCAAATATTGTGCTTGACGAATTAAAAGATTTAGAGACTAATTTAAGAAAACATCCAAATGAACTGCTATTGAGAAAACAAATAAAAAATGAATTAAGAGGATATAAGAATTTTGCAGATTCCATAAAAATGATTGCTGGGAGAAAGTTAAATCGTTCACCTGAAAGAATAAGCGAAGAAGCTGAATCAATAGAGTCTATAGCTTTTTGGGAGCAAACCTACAGAGAAGCTCATACTAAGATGTTATAAGAAAGTTTATATATAAATTTTTCATAGAATTAATACAAAAAGATGGCAGAAAAAGACGTAATAACAAAAGAAGTAGTCAAATATTCAGGATATAGCGACTTCAAAAATCTATACAGTTATGCTCATGACTGGTTAAAGGGTGAAAAATATTCCGTAACAGAAGACCAATACACTGAAAAAGTAAAAGGGAATAGCAAGGAAGTAGAGATTGTTTGGAAAGCTGCTAAAAAATTAACTGAATATTTCAAATCAGAATTAGACATTAAATGGAGAATTCTCGGAATGGAAGATGTTGAAGTTGAGATAGACGGAAAAAAGAAAAAGATGAATAAATTCGTTGAAATAAAGATAGAAATCAAAGGCACTTTAATACACGATTATTCAAATCAATGGAATAAAACGGCAACAACAAATTTTTTCAAAAGTTTATATAACAAGTATATTATTCCGGAACGCACAGAGGAAATAAAGGATGCTGTTGAAAAAGATGTTCAAGATTATAAAGAAGAGTTAAAAGCGTTTTTGGAAATAAGTGGCAGAAAATAATAAATACCATAAAGAGCATTATAATCCACAACAATCTTTAAATAGAAATTATTCATCTCGCCTTAGATGAACAACAAAATATTCATATTTGCAGTATTACTTCTCCTAATTCCATTTGTTTCATCATTAAACTTAACAATTCAGCAACTTGAAAAGGAGAATATAATAATAAGAGAATTAGAAACTGCAAACGCTACCTTTAAGCTGAAGATAACGAATAACGAAAATAAAAATGATGAATTTCAGATATATTCGTTAGTAAGTCTACGAATGTATCCGACAGATTTTTTCACAATAAAAAAAGGAGAGACAATAATTCTAGATGTAACTGCAGAACCATATAGAAGCCTCTTACAAGAAAAAACTGGAGTTCATGCGTTTGAATATGAAATAAAGGGTAAGAAGACTGGATTTTTCAAAGATTCTCTTGTGATAAAGTTTTTTGACGTAAAAGAAATATTAGATGTGACTTTAGAGAACATTGCATTTGGTTCGGAGAGTGCAACTTTGAAAATAACAAATACAGAAGAATTAAACATTAAAGATTTGACAATAATAGCTAAATCCAAATTTTTTGAGTTCTCTCAAACAATAAATTTAGAAAAAGAAGAAACTAAATCATTTGAGATACCAATAACTCTCCAAAAACCGATTCCTGCTGGAGAATATGAAGTTGAAATTCTTTATAAGATAAACGATAAAAAAGCATCTGAAACAACAACGGCACTATATTTAGAAGAAAGTGGACTTTCAGTTACAGAATCAGTAAAGGGATTCATAATAAAAAAAGTGATTACTACTAAAAAAAATGAAGGAAATGTAAAAGCAACTGCAATAATAAATGCAAGAAAAAATATTTTAACAAGATTGGTTACAATATACTCAGATAGACCAACAAATTCCTTAAGAAAGGGTATTTTTATGGACTACACTTGGGAAAAAGAGTTGGGGGTAGGTGAGTCTTATACTATGACTATGACGACTAATTACACCTTCCCCTTCATAATCATTCTTCTTGTAATATCTGTCGGAGTTTTAGTAAAATTCTTCGCAACAGGAAAAGTCACAATAAAGAAAAGAGTAGCATTTGTAAGAACCAAGGGAGGAGAATTTGCTCTTAAAGTAGCTTTAAGAGTAAAAGCACACAAGAATGTTTCAAATCTTGTAGTAACCGACAGAATACCTGGCCACGCTAAAGTGTTCAATAAATTCGGAATACAACCGCATAGAATCAATGAATCAACTAGAGGGTTAGAATGGGATGTTTCCCGTCTTAATGCTGGAGAAGAGAGGGTATTTACATATATAATCTACTCAAAAATAAACATCATAGGTAATTTCGAACTATCAGCAGCTTCCGTTTCTTTTGAGCATAACGGACAAAAAGACCAAGTCTTTTCTAACAAGACCTATTTTGCTGCTGAAACAACTGAAAACTAAAGATAAATCAATTATAAGCAATTTTATAGTTTATAGTCGTTATGTCTAATCTATCTCAAAATTATTAGAATAGTTTCCAGGTTTAGAAACAATCTTACCATCTTCTAATATAAACAATCTAGTAGCAACTTTATCAATAAAATATCGATCATGTGAAATGAATAAAATTGTTCCTTTGAATTTACCTAAAGCAGATTCCAAAGTCTCTATTAAAGTAATATCTAAATTATTAGTGGGTTCATCTAAAAGTAAAACATTATGATTTTCTACCATGAGTCTAATAATATTTAATCTAGCTTTCTCTCCTCCACTCAAAGACTTAACGGGTTGTTGGAAAGTATGCGCAGGCATTCCTGCACCAGCTATTAAGGCCATTAATCTTTCTTCTTTTAGATGTGCAAAGTTTTTCTTAAAGAAATCCATAACATTCTGATTCTGATCAAAATCTGCAAGTTCCTGATCAAAATATCCAAGAGTAGTGTTTGCGCCCTGTTTAATTTCCCCAGATTCAGGTTCAACAATTCCAGCAATTATTTTTAGAAAAGTAGACTTACCAGAACCATTAGCTCCTACAATACCTATTTTCTCTCCTCTTTCAACATCAAAGTTAGCTCCAGAAAATAATGGTTCATTATGATACTGTTTAGAAACGTCAGAAATCTGAAAAACTAAGCTTCCAGCTCTCGTCTCATTGTTAAAAGATATTCTAAATTCTTTAGTGAATTTTTCAGGATCCATTGTTAGAGGTAATTTTTCAGTTCTATTTCAAATCTGTCTGCCTGAGCTCGTTTCATCGAATTTCCAGCAATTGAAGCCCATACACGTAACTGTCTAACTAGAGCAGTCAATTCTTCTCTTCTTTTTACTGTCTCATTATGATGTTTCTTTAACAACTGGTGTCTATGTTCTTTTTCCTCAAGATATTTTTCATATCCTGAACCATATATCTGAAAATTTCTATTTTCAATTTCAATTATTTTATGTGCAAATTTATTAAGTAAATATCTATCGTGGCTAATGATAAAAACTGTTTCTTTTTTAGATAATTCAGCATCTAATTGATTCATAGTTTTAAAATCAAGATGATTAGTTGGTTCATCAAGGAAATAAATATCTGCGTGTTTTGCTAGACATTCCGCAATGCGCAATTTCATTTTCTGTCCGCCGCTAAGTTTGTAAAGAGGAGTGTTAAATTGTTCTTCTTCAAAATTTAATCTATTCAAAATTTCTTTAAATTTAACTTCTTCAAATGGTTGATTAACTTGACTAATTAATATCTCATGTTCATACATTAGCTTCTGGAACTCTTCTTCATTACTATATATTTCAGGATTCTCAAATCTCTTTTCAAGTTCTGTAATCTTCTCTTTTAAATGAGTATTTCTTTCAAGTAAATGGTCTTTAAAGTTTTTCTCTGAAACATCAAATTCCTTTGCCTGCTCCATAACGCTCACAGATACCCCTGGATTAATTTCTATAATTCCATTATCTGGTTTTTCTTCTCCAAGTATACATTTAACAAAAGTAGATTTTCCACTCCCATTTTGACCAAGCAATGCAATTTTATCACCTGGATGTATAACTAAATTGACGTTTTCAAACAAGTTATCTTGCCCAAATTGCTTGGATATGTTACTTATTCGTATCATGTAAATGAGAAGTCCAAATCAGGCTATATAAATCAAGGTTAAATGAAATAAAATCCCCCCACCGAGAGTTGAACTTGGGTTCCGCGGGTTCTACAAACTACTAATTCCTAACGGAATTAATCCGATACCACTTCATCCTGTCCTCGCAAAGAGGAATGTCTGTGGATTGCTACAGCCGCGTGCTCTACCG
>SXGU01300008.1_pt1 | contig 101396 bp, 85 predicted proteins | sample 3174531 | NCBI WGS metagenome assembly SXGU01 (sample SAMN11356863, study PRJNA531348) | freshwater metagenome | isolation source: freshwater sample F1-140 | place: China: Fuxian Lake, Yuxi | collected 2017-12-25
CACTACAATGAGATTCGCCCGCATTCAAGCCTCGGCTATCTCACGCCGAAGGAACACAAGCAGCGGCTTTTGAGGAAGAACAACCAGACGGTGGCGGCGAATCTAACGTAATGGTTGGTCCGAAGAATCCAGGCAGGTCAATGTCACCCGTCGGATCGGAGGGCGTCCACAGGGTCGAGCGACGCCGCATGACTCGCGGGGGCGATGCCGAAGACGAGGCCAATCGCGGCGCTGAAACTCACGGCAAGCGCAACGGACCACGGGGCGACGTGAAAGGGCCATTCGGTGACCCACCGGTCGAGCGCAGCCGTGCCGAGGGCCAGCCCGAGGAGGGCGAGCGCCACGCCAAGGACGGCGCCCACGAGCGTGACGGCCACCGTCTCGGCAATGAACTGGCGGCGGATGTCGCCGCGGGTGGCGCCGATGGCGCGTCTCAGCCCAATTTCGCGGGTCCGCTCGGTCACGGTGACGAGCATGATGTTCATGATGTTGATGCCGCCGACGACCATCGAGAAGAAGGTCGTGAGCAGGACGAGCGCCTCGATCACCTGGACGACGACTTCTTCGGTACTGTCCGACGCGGCTCCCTCGAAACGGAAGTTCTGGTGTTCGCGCCGCGACATGAGCAGGGCGCCCACGACTTCGCGTGCGGACTGGACGCGGATTTCGAGGTCGTCGACCACGGCGTCGACGCGGGAGACGACGGCGCTGGGCCGGCGAGAAGCGTTGAAATCCAGGTTGAACGCGTTTGCGGGGAGCAGCACGCGGTTGTTCCAGCCCCAATGCCCGCCCGGCCCCATGTCCGGCTTTTCCTTGAGGATCCCGACGACCGTGTAGGGCACGCCTTCGACCCGCAGGACCTGGCCAGGCTTCACGGGGTCGAGCCCGTCAAAGACCTTGGCCCCCACGAGGGCGACGCGATGCAGGCTCGAGAAATCCGTCGGACCGAAGGGGCGGCCGTCCGACACTTTGAGGCGGTAGACGGCCATCGAGTGTTCGGTGACGCCGACGACGAAGGGATCGAGTTCGTCGACGCCCCGTGTCACCTGGCGATCGGCCATTCCGTAGTTGGCTCCCACCGCAAGATCGTCGAGGAGCGCGCTCGATTCGATGAGGCTTTGGTCGTGGCGGTCGAGCATGCGCTCATCGGGCCAGCGGTCGCGACGTCGCCAGTCGTTGCTGACCGTGACGACGTCGGCCCCCACGGCGCGACTCGAGGAATCGACGAGCAGCTGTTTGCCGACCTCGAGCAGGCTGGCGAGCAAGACCAGGCTCGCGACGCCAACCACGATGCCCGACACCGTCAACAAGAAACGGGTGGTCGACGACCGAAAGAGGGCGATGGCGGTGCGGAAGGCGTCGATCATCGGCGGAGGCACTCCACGATGTCGAGGCGGCTCGCGCGCCACGCCGGAATGGCTCCAAAGGTCAGGCCGATACTCGTCGTGACGGACAGGGATAGCAGGAGGCCCCGCCAGGAATAGGCGGCCACCCAGCCCTCTTGGGCTTGGGCGATGGCAATGTGGGCCAATGCCGTCGCCCCGAGGCCGGCTGCGGCACCGACGAGGCCGCCCAACGTGGACACGACGCTGGCCTCCACGATGAACTGGGTGAGGATGGAGCGGCGTGAAGCGCCAACAGCTTTGCGGATGCCGATTTCCTTCACCCGCTCGGAGACGGCCACGAGCATGATGTTCATCACGCCCACGCCTCCGGCGAACAGACTGATGCCGGCGATGAGGGCGACAAGCGCATCCAAGATGAGGAAGAACTTGTAGAACTCCTCCAGGATGCGGCTGAAATCGATGACCTGGAAGTCCTCGACTGAGCGATGCCGTGACAGCAGTTTGGCGTTGGCGACGGCTACGACCTGGGCGTTGTTTCTGGCGTCATCCGTCCGACCGATGACGTAGCGATTTTTCTCCGATTGACCTTCGTGCAACTCGGCAGTGTAGAGGGGGATGAAGGCGGATTGTTCCCAATCGAAACCGAAATGCAACCCGGTGGGGTGACGCTCTTCGAGCACGCCGACGACGACGTAGGGTTTGCCGAGCAGGTTGATCGTCTGCCCCACGGCGTCACCGCCATAGAGGTCGGATGCAACGAGGTGTGTGAGCACAGCGACGCGGCGCCGATCCTCCAGGTCCGTTGGCATCAGGGGTCGCCCGCTGACGACGGGCCATGCGAGCAGATCGAGGACCTCGAGTTCGACGCCGACAACGTCGACGTCCTGCTCTTTGCCGAGCCGCGAAACCACCCGCGACTCTCCGTAGGGGGCGAGGGCCGCCGCTGCGGCGAGATGGGGGACGGAGCGCATCGCGTTGAGATCGCCGGTCGTGAGGCCATCATCGTAAATGGCGCGCTCATGCTCCTCGACGTCGTCGGGAATCCACATGATCATGCGCATTCCGCCGACTTCCTCGATGGAGCGGGACAATGTGGATTGTCCGGCTTCGGCAAGCGACATCATGACCACGATGGAGAAGGCTCCAATCGTGACCGACAACACGGTCAGCGCCGTGCGGAAGGGGTGGCCACGAAGCGTGGTGCCCGCGACGCGTACGGCCTCCCAGATCATCAGTCGAATTCCAACGCGAGGTCCTTGACGTCGGCTTGGGCGTAGTAGCGATCGCCTTCGGCAAGGCCGCTCGTCAGCTCGACTTCGGTTTGAGACCGCTTGCCGACGCCGACTTCGACCTTCTCCTTGGAGGGCTTGCCTTCGGTGTCGACGACGCGGTAAATCCAGTTCTTTCCTTCCGCCTCGAAGACGACCTCGACAGGCACGCGAACGACGTTCTCGACCGTGGCGATGTGGATCTGCACCTCCGCCGTCATGCCAGGTTTGATTGCGACGCCGGCCTGGGCGGGGTCGACCTCGACCTCGACGGCGAACACGTCGACGCCGCGCGTTTCGTCCCGGTGCCCCGCGGCGGCGATCGTGCTGACGCGGCCCATCACCTTGGCCTCGGGGAACGCGTCGAGTTGGACGGTGGCATCCATGCCAAGGGTCACGCGGGCGACGTCGACCTGATTCAGATCGAGGTCGAGTATGAGCCGGTCCAACTGCGCGATCTTGAGTTGGGCTGCCCCATTCACCATCGCGGTCATGCCGGCGGTGACGACCTCGCCGGGATCGATGTTGCGGACGATGACCGTCCCGTCGATGGGGCTGGCGACCGTCGTCCACTTGAGTCGGTCGCGCGAGGCGTCGCGCTCAATCTTGGCGCGTTCGAGGGAAAGACGGGCGGACTCCGCTTCGCGGACCGCGAGGTCGAATTCAAGTTCCGAGATGCCGCGCGCGGTGAACGCGCGCTGTTTGCGGTCGACTTCGATTTCGGCGTTGCGAACCGCGAGTTCGGCTTGGCGGACGTGGACTTCCGCGAGTTGAAGGTCGCGCGCGTACTCGGAAGGGTCGACCCGCAACAGGACGCCGCCCTTCTGGACGGCCTGACCTTCGTCGACGAGAACCTCGAGGATTTCGCCCGACACCTTGCTCTTGATGTCGACTTCGACGAGCGGGCCGATCTTGCCAGCCTCGGAGACCGCCTCCACGAGGTTCCCTCGCTCGGCGACGCGGATCAGGGCGTCGTCGAGTGCGCCGTCGCCGTCGCCCTGGCAGGCGACCCACGCGAAAAGTCCGATCACGGTGGCTCCAAATCGTGGGGCGGCACACCCGCCTGGAAGGCGAGGTCCGCCGCAAACAGGGCGAGGTCGACGGACGCAGCCGCGGCGCGCGTGTTGGCGCTGCGGAAGGACTGCTGGGCGTCGAAGAGGTCGAGGATGGTCGCCGACCCGAGTGCGTACAGCTCTCTGACGATGGCGAGATTGTCGCGCGCGAGCTCCAACTCCCGGCCAAGCGCGTCGCGTTCGGCGGCGCGTCGCCGCAGACTGTGGGCGCCGGCGACGAGGTCGGCCTCGACGGTTCGTTCGAGCCGTTGCAGGCGGGCCTCGGCCTGCTCCGTGCTCAGCCGCGCGGACGTGACCTGGTCGGCGGTCTTGAACAGATTGAACGGGTTCGCGTGGAGCGTGAGCCCGATGCCGGCATCGTGGGTGGGCCGCAAGTCGTCCCCGGTGATGCCACCGAGGTCGACGGGTCCGAGGCCGACGTCCGACGTGCCGCCGAGGGCCGACGCACCCGTGCCGGCTGTGGCGTCCAGCGTCAGATGCGGCCACCACGCCGAGGTCGCCTGACGTTCGCCGGCGCGGGCGGCCTCGACGTCGGCCTTGGCGGCCTGGAGATCGGGTCGCGAGCTGCGGGCGCGTTCAAGCAGTTGGCTGGCCGTTGGCAAAGTGGAGTCGTCGGGGATGGGGTCGGTGGGGACGATCATGGTCGTGGCGGGTTCGTCGAGCCATCTCGCGAGGTCGACGACGGCCCCGAAGCGTTCGTCTTCAAGTGTCGTGAGCGACGTCTCCTCGCCGATGAGGCCGACGGCGGACCGGTTGACGTCGATGGGGGCCGCGAGGCCGGCGTCGGCCCGGCCGCGGATCACGCCGTGGGCTTCGCGCGTCAGGTCCAAGCTTTCGCGGGCGGCCGCCAAGCGCAGATCGATGCCGGAGATTTGCCAGTACGACATCGTGACCGCGCGGCACAACTCGAGGTGGGTGGCGCGGCGGGAGGCCTCGGAGGCGGCCTTACGCGCGTCGGCCGCTTCGATCGCCGCGTCGTTGGCGAAGCCGCTGAACAGCGGGACCGCGAGTGTCGCTCGCAGGTCGTGGTCCACGCCGTGGGTGGCGGTGGGGCCTACGTCGGGAGGGTCGCGCCAATCGGCCCCAACACCCGCTGTCAGATCAACCGAAAGCTGAAATCGATCGAGGCGGGCGCGGCGGGCGGCAATGCGGGCGAGGGCGACGTCGAGGTCGGCAACCGTGGCGTCGGGATGGGCGGCGATGGCGCGGTCGCAGGCCTCGCGTAGGCCGATCTGGACGTCCTGGGCCCCGGCTTGGGCGGCGATCAGCAGGGGGATCAACGGGCCTCCTTCGCGGTGGCGCTGGGGCCGTCGGAAACGATGCGGCCGTCTTTGATGCGGACGACGCGCCGCGCTCGGGCCGCGACCTCCGTGTCGTGAGTGACGACGATGAGGGTCATGCCGGCCGCGTTGAGACCCGCGAGCAGACCGAGGATTTGTTGTGTCGTGTCGGAGTCGAGCGCGCCGGTAGGCTCATCGGCAAGCAGGATCCGTGGTTCGGTGACCAGAGCGCGCGCGATGGCCACGCGTTGCTGCTGGCCGCCAGAGAGTTGGCTCGGCGTGTGGGTCGTCCGGTCCGAGAGGCCCACGCGCTGCAGCGCGGAGAGGGCACGGACCCGACGGTCGGCACGAGGCACGCCGGCGTAGCCCAATGGCAGTTCCACATTCCCGACGGCGTCCAGGCGTGGGAGCAGGTGGAAGGACTGGAAGACGAAACCGATGGCGCGATTGCGGACCGCGGACAGGGCGGCGTCGCCAAGCTGGCTGACTTCGGTGCCGTCCAAGGTGTAGGTGCCTGAGGTAGGCCGGTCGAGCGCGCCAAGGACGTTCATCATCGTCGACTTGCCGGACCCCGACGCGCCGACGATCGCGACGTATTCGCCGGCCTCGATCTGAAGGTTCACGCCGTCCAGGGCGCGAACAAGCTCGTCGCCCTGTTGGTAGTGGCGTTGGACGTCCACCAACTCGACGAGCGCCAAGGCCGCCCTCCGCGCGCCCCTATGTGCCTCGCTGGACGGATGTTGCAAGGTCAGGTCGGTCAGGAAGCGTCACGGTGCGTCTGGGCATAGGCGTCGGGCGCGGAGGCAACGTGCGCAACGACGGTCGGCGGGTCCTGATCACGGGCGGTTCGAAGGGTATCGGACGCGCCTTGGCGCTCGAACTCGCGCGGCGCGGTGCCAACGTGGCGATCGCGGCGCGCGGGCAAGCGGCCATCGACGAAACACTGGAGGCGATTCGCGCGGTGGCGCCCGACCGGCGGGCCGTAGGCGTGGCCTTCGACGTCACCGACGCCAAGGCCGCGAGCGATGGCGTGTTGCGCGCGGTCGCCGAACTCGGCGGCCTCGATCTGCTCGTTTGCAATTCCGGGGCGGCCCAACCCGGCTACGCCCATGAGTTGGACGCCTCGGTCTACGAGGACATGATCCGGCTCAACTACCTCGGGCACGTTCACTGCGTTCTGCCGCTCCTGCCCCATTTCCGAAGGGCGAAGTCTGGCCGGATCGTGCTCGTCAGCTCCATGCTCGGGTTCATGGGCCTCTACGGGTACACAGCCTACGCGGCGAGCAAGTTCGCCATTGCGGGCTTCGGGCAAGCGCTGCGCCAAGAACTGGGGACCGTCGGCGTCGGCGTGTCGATTTGCTACCCGCCGACGACGCGGACGCCTGGGCTCGACGCCGAAAACGCGACGAAGCCAAAGGACGTCTGGCAGCTCGAGGCCGACAACAGCTTCAGCAAGACCTACTCGGCCGAAGATGTCGCGGTGGCGCTGGCCGACGGCGAAGCGCGCGGCCGGGCCGAAATCGTCGTGGGAATGGACTCGTCGTTCATCCTTTGGATGTCGCGGACGTTCCCCGGCCTGACGCGCTGGTTGGCCGACAAGGAGTTGGACGCGGCGCGAACCAAGGCTGGGACTCGGGGCTGAGGGGTCAGCGGAGGCGCGGACCGCCGGCGGCGCGCGCGAGGACCAACCAACACAAGCTGAAGGTCGCGGCGGTTGCGATGCCGTCGGCCAGGGCGCTCCAACCCGTCTTTGGCACGATGAGCGCCACGGCTGCGGCGACGGCGGCGATCGCCGTCGCCCGCGCCAGAACGCCGAGGCGGGCATGTGAATTTGGCGCCCTTGCGGACAAGCGCAGGCCCAACATCGTCGCCTCGACGAAGGCGGCCACCGAGGACGCCACGCCGAGCATCGCGGCGCCCCACGGCACCGACGTCGGCCACGGCGCCGTCCAGCCCAGCGAGGGGATGGACTCGACCGCCAACATGAGCGACAGGCCGAGCGCCAACGAGGTGATGACGCGGACGGTCGCGATGCGGGCGGGTCCGGCCGTGTCGCCAAGCGCCGAAAGCGCTGACACAAGGGGGCGTGACGCCGCCGACGCGGCCAGTCCCGGCGCGAAGGCGGCCACGACCCGGCCCACCCGCTCAACGCTTCCGGCGTCGAATCGTCCAGTCTGAAAGAAGGTGCCGACGAGGGGCTCGGAGAGCGTCGTGAGCGCTACGGCGCTCCCGATGGACAACCAAGCCACGCGCTCGACCGCGGCGCGTGTGCGGGCGGCCAGCGCTGCGGGGTCGCCTTGTTGGCGCGCCAATTCTGGCAACTCGGCGGCCGCCGTGGACGCTCCGAAGAGGGCAAAGGGTAGCTGGGTGAGGGTCTGCGCGTACCCGATGGCCGCGAGGCTACCGGGGGCGAGGAGACTGGCGAGCACGCCGTCGACGAGGCTGCTGATCTGCACCACCCCCCGACCGAGGATGGCCGGACCGGCTTGCTTGATCACTTGAGCGACGTGAACGTCTCCGCTGGCCCAAGCGGGGCGGAGGTCGGGCGCCACCCGCCAAAGCGTGGGCACCATGACGAGGCCCTGCAACAGGCCCCCGGCGAGTGCGCCCCAGCCAGCGCGGCGCAGCGCATCCTCCGGCGTTGCAGACCCCGCCAGCAGCGCAGAAACGATGGCGAGGTTCCAGGCCACCGGTGCCGCGTAGGACGCGAAGAAACGCCGATGGGAGTTCAGCACCCCTAGGCCCCAAGCAGAGACGGCCAAGAGACCGGTCATTGGGAAGGTGAGGCGGACGAGGGCGGCGGTCTCGTCGCGGAGGTCGGGGTGGAAACCAGGAGCGAGGACATCGACGAGCCAGGGCGCGGCCGCGATGCCGACCAACGTGGCGGCGCCCGCCGTCGCGAGGATCAGCGCGAGCACCGCGCCCGCGACCCGTCGGGCGTCGGCATGGCGCCCTTCCGCGAGCAGCCGGGCGTAGACCGGGATGAAGGACGCTGAAAGGACGCCCTCGCCGAGCAGGTTCTGCACCACGTTGGGGATTCGCAGCGCGGCGCGAAAGGCGTCGGCTGGCGGGCCGTCGCCAAGGACGTGGGCCAGCGTGCGTTCGCGCGCCAGACCTGCGAGTCGGGACAACGCGATGCCGCTCGCCACGAGCACGGAGCCACGCGCGGTCATGTGGGCTTCTAAGTCGAGGTGACGCCGCCTGCGCGCGCCGGTGTCTGCGGGGTGCGGAGGCGATGATGGTGACCTGGCTGCTGGCGCTCGGGGCGATGGCGCAAGATGCTACGGTGGAGGTCACCGCGCGGCTGTTGCCGGCGGAGGCGCCTCCGCCGAAGCCAACGGCTGCGCTCAAAGTGACTCTGTTGCCTGGCATCGGCCTCGCGGGAGGCACCGACCGTCCTGTCGACGGCGTCTCGGTCGGTTTTGTCACTTGGTCGCCTGCGGTTCGAGGCGTCGACGCGGGCCTCGTGACGGTGGTCAACGGTCCGGTCGAGGGGGTCCAAGGGGGCTTGGTGGCTGTGGCCCAGCAGGTCGACGTCCAGGGCGCGAGCAGCGTGGCCTGGGCGCGTGAGGTCAGCGCCCTTCAGCTGTCTGGCGGAATGGCGGTCGCGAGCCAGCACGTCGGCGGCCTGCAGGCCGCTCCGTTGACCTACGCCCGGACATTCAAGGGTGCTCAGCTAGGTTTGCTCAATGTGGCTGGCGACGGCCAGGGCGTTCAGGTGGGTTTGCTCAACGTCGCCAAGACCATGGACGGACCCTCCTTTGGGCTGCTGAATTTGGTTGGCGACGGGATGCACCACGTCGACGTTTGGACGAGTGAGTCCGCCGTCGCCAACGTCGGACTCAAGCTTGGCAGCGACTGGATGTATACGATGGCGGGTGTTGGGTACGTCTCTCCGGGCGGGCCTTGGTGGACGGCCGGTGGCGGCCTGGGATTTCAGATCCCCACCCGACCGGTGTGGGTCCAAGGCGACTTCTCGGGGTGGGGCGTCGTCGAGCAGGGCGTTCTGCTTCCGGGCGTCCATGGAATGGCGCGCGTCCAGGCGGGGCTGCGGTTGGCGGAGCACTTCTCCCCGTTCGTCGGCGCGTCCTTCAACACCTGGTCGGGGAATGGCCAGACCTGGCCAGCGTTCCTGAATTGGCCGGTAGGTTTGGCACGCGGCCGCAAGTTGGCAAGTTGGCCGGGGCTGCATGCCGGCCTCCAGTTCTGACGACGCTGGCGCCGGCGGCTCGAATAGAGGCCAAGTGGAGACGCCATGGCCCTTACGCTTCGCCCGGTAACGGAAGGAGAGTTGGACACCTTTGCTGGGTTTGTGGTCGGATTGTACCAGGACGACCCCGGCGGCGTCCCGATGACGCTCGAGCGGGCGAAACGTCAGGTGGCGTCGGTCCTTGCGTTCCCGCACCGCGCGCGTCCCATGTTGATCATGTTCAACGAGGTTCCCATCGGGCATCTGATCCTCGTTCCGTACTGGTCCAACGAGTTCGGCGGCGACATCGTGTGGCTCGACGAGATTTTCGTGTTGCCGGAGCATCGGCGCCACGGCATCGGCACGGCGGTCCTCGCACGCCTCCAGAAAATGGCGGCCGAGGAGGGGTGGTGGCGCATCGAACTGGAAGCCCATCGCCGCAACCAGCGTGCGCTGGCCGTCTACGCGCGGGCCGGCTTTGAGGTCGAGGATCGGGTGCTGTGCGGCTGGCAGCGGGTTCGCCCAGGCTGACGAACTCGCCGGGTGGCTACGAACGCCGACCGGAGCGACGTCGGAGAAGACCAGCCACCGCGAGGCTGGCAGGCAGAGGGAGACCGGGTCCCGGGTGGGTGCAACCGCACGCGGGGTCTGAGATCGGCGGGTCGGGGTCAGTCCCGGTGTCAACGTCGGAGTCCGTGGTGGGGGTCGTCGTGGGCTCCGGAGTCGTCGTTGGAGGGGTGCCCGTTTCGCTTGGCGTAGGCCAAGTGGTCGTGGGCTCGTCGAGCGGAACCACGCCGTCGAACAGGTAGACCGCGCCCGCGAGTTCCTCACCAAGGATGTTTGGTTTCCCTTCGCTACCGACGAGAAGGTCGGCGCCGCCATCGCCGTGGACGTCGCCGCATTTGACGTCCTGGCCTGCGCGGTCAGCGCCTACTCCGGCAAGCGTGAACGAGGCATCCGCAGGAAAGTAGGTGCCAGGGACGGGGTCGTAGAACACGTACACAGCGCCGGACAGCGGCTCGGTACCGGCGCCATGGGCGCCGACAATGAGGTCCATTTGCCCGCTACCATCGAGGTCGCATACGGCCGCGTGTGCTCCCAGGTAGTCCTTGGGTCCCAGGGCGGAGACGAGGATGTCCGCTTCCGAGTAGGTGATTTCCGTGCGCAGCGCCCTGAAGGCGCCAATCGTTCCGGCCTCGACCGGAAGGTCCACACCCTCCAGCGCCGAAACGATGAGGTCTGGCGACCCATCGCCGTCCAGGTCGCCGGTCTCCACGTTGGACCCGACACCTTGCCCTTCGAATTCGCCGATGACCCTGGCCGAAGCGTCGCTCGACAAGACCACCCCGGTCAGATTCGCGGGGAAGATCAGCAGACTGCCAGCGTCAGGGACGAGGCCCGGCGTACCGTCGGAGCCGAGGCCGAGGTCCAGGATGCCGTCGCCGTCGAGGTCCCCGAGGTCGCCCACCCGAGCGCCCAAGCGGGCGCCCGGTTCCAGACCCAGGACGGTCAGCGAGGCCGCGCTGGGGCCATCCGTCGGCGCGGCAGGCAGCGTGCGCATCACGTCGACACGTCCCTGGCTGTCGTCGACGAGCGGAGAGCCTACGACCACTTCGGAAAGGCCGTCGCCGTCTCCGTCTCCGATGGAGGCTGCTTCCATCCCGAAGTTGCCGGCTTCGTCGTCGCCGTCCCAGCGGATCATCGTGTCTGCGGCCGATACGTCCGAGGCGATCGGCATGAGGATCGCGAAGACCGATCCAGAGTCCACGCCGCCGTTGTCCGCGTTGTGCGCGCTTGCGAGCACGTCGGCGAGGCCGTTTCCGTCCAGGTCTACGCGAGATGTGAGGGCAAAGCCGAACCAGTCGCCAGGGGCCGCCCCCGCGATGGTCCAATGGGGAATCGCCGTCAACTGTTGGTTGCCGACCACGGGGCTGGGGATGAGAAAGACAGCGCCACAGTTGTCGCCACAAACGGTGTGATGGGGCGCGGCAACGACCAGGTCGTCGAGACCGTCGCCGTCGATGTCAGCCAGATCCGTTCGGGAGCCGAAGACGGCGAACGCTTCATCAGAGCGCACCTCCGTGTTGGCGACGGATGGGTACCAGGTGCCGGTCCAGTCCGGGATTTCCCAAAGTACGTCCAGGTTGGGGCCGACTTCGCACCCGTTGGGTTCGACCGCCACGAAACGGCTGGTTTCATGGGCAAATTCGGGAAGGGTGAAAAGGTCGAATGTGAAAGTCCCGTCGGCTGCGGCCGGACCCAACCAGACCATGCGCGCGTCGCCAAGCGGAAGGTCGCCGCAGTCATGAGCGGAGGAACCGGCATTCGACCCCGTCCAGACCTCAACGACCAAGTCAGGCGTGGCCCCGGCGCCGCCGAACGTATTCGTGCGGTCCGGAAGCCCTGGGACCGGGGGCGACAACGTCGGCGCCGCCAACGCCATGCTTGCCTGAATGGCGAGGGTCATGGATCTAGCGTTTCGACAGCGGGCCAGGCGACAAATTTGGATGAGTCGGGATCGATGAGCGGGTCGGCCCCGGTGGCGATCAACAGGTCGACCATCGCCGTTGCCATGTCGGCTACGATGTCGGGGTGCTCATCGGCGACGTCATCGGCCTCCGAGATGTCGGCTTCGAGATCGTAGAGCGTCCAGCCATCAGAGGTTCCGCCGAGGGCCGCGTCCTCGTACGTGTAGGTCAACTTCCAGGGGCCGCGCCAGAGCACGGTATTCGGGCTCTCGCGGACCGCGATTTCTTCTGCCAAGCCGTCGGTCATGTAGGCGGGGTAATGCAGGAGTCGGTCGGGCTCAGTCCAGACTACGTCAGCATCTGTCAGAAAGGGCGCCAGCGACACGCCGTCTTGGACGAGGCCCTCGGTCAGTCCAACCCCCGAGATGTCGGCAATCGTTTGCATCAGATCGATGAGACCCACGCGGTCGTGGACGATGCGGCCACCTTGCCCGCCCTGATCCCAGCGCATGACCATGGGAACGCGGACACCCCCCTCCCAAGTCGTGCTCTTGCCGCCGAACAACGGCTTGTTGCTCGTGTACTCGCGGTCGGTTTGTACCCCTTCGTCTTCGTACCCGCCTGTTCCGCCGTTGTCGGACGTGAAGATGACAAGCGTGTTGTCGATCATCATCGCTGAAGGATCGCGAGGGTCGGGCGTCGTCTCGAGGAAGGAGATCAGTCGTCCAAGGTTCTCGTCGACGTTGTACTGCATCGCGGCGTAGACCGGATCCGTGTGGAATTCGCCCGGCGGTAGGGCTTCGAACATGTCGATGTCGAGGTCGACGGCCGTGATGGGGTGGTGAACGGAAAAGTGGGAGAGCATGGCGAACTTGGGCGTTTCCTCCTGGGTCCCAAGGTAGGCGATGACCTCGTCGGTCAGGCGGTCGGCCATGAACTGGAACGGCATGTCATTGGCGGGCAGATTCGGAAGGTCCCACGAGCCGTCCCAATTGGCGAAGTGGGAGTCTGAGCCCCCGGTGACAAAGCCCTCCCCGGTGCCGCCGACGTTCAAGTGGTAGCCGTGTTCTTCTGGGCCAGAGACACCGGTCTCCCCGAGGTGCCATTTGCCAAAGTGGGCGGTGGCGTAGCCGGCGTCGCCGAGCAATTCGGGAAGCGTGACGTGCGACGTCGGCAGCTCCGACCAGTAGTAGGGGACGTCGAAGGTGCGGAACTCCGGATCGACCTCGTTCGTGTCGCCGTTGGTGTACACTTTCGTCCGCCCCGCGCTCTGACCCGTGAGCAGAACGGCGCGGCTGGCTTGGCAGACGGGCGAGGCGAGTGTTTGATCGAAGGTGACGCTGTCCTCCGCAAGTTGATCCAACGCGGGCGTCAGGTAGTAGTCGGAGCCGTTGCCGTCGTTGAGCCGGTCCGAGCCGGGTCCGGTCCAGCCCATGTCGTCGACGAGGATGAGGACGATGTTGGGCCTCTGGTCCACGACAGGTGGGGTCGGAGCTGTGGGTTCGAGGGGCGGGCCCGTCGGTTCCACCGTGTCTGGCGCGATCGGGCCATCGTCGACGGGAATCCGCTCCGGCTCCTGAAAGCACGCACCGAAAGTGATGAAAGTGGCGACCATGCTTCAGTCTAGTGCAAGTGCATGGTGAAGATCAACCCCGTTTTGACAACCGGTAGGGCGGGTGGATACCTCGGCGGCGTGGCTCCACTTGCGGGTTGAGCGGCGCGTCGTTGGCCGGCGCATGGTCATCGGGTTTGGCGTCCCGATTCCGCCATAGCACGCCAAGCTTCAGGAATACGGACCGCTCCTGCATCGTGCGCAGGTCGGCGGTGCGCGCCTCGTCGTAGCCCAGATAGAACACGGTGCCGTAGTTCTTCTCCCAGGCGAGGAGGGCCCCGAACAGCGCCTCTTCGTTCGAAGGGTCGATCTGAGCCAGGGTTCGGATTCGCCAGGTTCGCGTGAAGTTCGCGTTGGCGATCGCCCTGTGGATCACCGTGTTGTAGACGGCGTCGCCGAATGCGGACTCCCGAAACGTGTCGAGCGTGATTGCGTAGGACAAGGTGACCCGGCTGGCGAGTTCGGCCTCGACCTCGGCCTCGGCGCCCCAGGTGAAGCCGAGGTAGAGATCGTCGAGATCTTGGGCGGCGTAGTGCGGCGTGGGGCCGAGCCACCAGTCGACTCCAAGATCGAAGCCACGAGGCCCGCCGCCCGCGTAGCCCTCCTGGGCCCAGCGCCGGAAGTCCACGCCGAAGACCCGCTCTTGGATGAGCGCAAGCGACGTTTGGGAGTAGATTCCGGGCACCCACATCATCTCGAGTTCGGGGCCCGCCGTGACGAATGTCGGCTGACCGTTGCCGTCGACGTCCCCGTCGATTTCGATGCCTGGCGACAGCCAGCGAAAGGGGCCGGCGCCCTGGATCTTCCCGGTCAGCCCAAGCGCGCCCCCGTACCGATCGACCTCGGTGAGGAAGCCGTTCTCGGCTCGGAAGCCGGCCGTCGTGCCCCGCTGCTCGAGCGAGGCCTCCCAGGTGCGGCCCGAACGATCGAGCTCGGCGACCCATGCAGCTCCGAGCAAGGAGGTACCCCCGTCGGAGACATCCAAGGTACTTCCACCCGCGGATACCGACGTCGAGAGGTGATCACCCATCTCGGCCTGTGCGTCGAAGGCGAGAACCCGGTTGGCGAGCGTGTCCTCGGTCGGCCGGATCAGTTCTTTGTCGTGGAAGACGACGCCGGCGCCGCCACCATCGCCCGTGTCGAAGCGCAGGCGGGCCACGGACGCGACCGCCGTGGCGCCTCTGACGTCGCGCGGCCGCCATCCAGGAAGGGATGCGCCTTCGGCCAAGTCGGTCGTCACCGTCGATGCCGTGGGTTGCTCGTCGACAGAGCCAAGAACACCGATCGCGACCGGCCCGGCGCGGCCCGTGAACTTTAGGGCCGCTAGGGGATCCGCGATCGATCGGGTGTAGAGCAGGGGCAGCGGCGTCGTCATCAGGTCCGCGGCTTCGAGGAAGAGGGGGCGTTTCTCCTCGAATTCAAGGGGGAACTTGATGTTGCTCGTCACGCGGGGGGCGTCGGCCTCGATCTGGCTGAAGTCTGGATTGACGGCGGCGTCGAGCGCCAGGGCCGATGTGACCCCCCAGCGTCCGCTGCCCCCGGGTTGGAGGCCCCAACCGAGCGCCTGACCGGCCACCTGGGTGAGTGAACCGGTCAACGTGGGTTGAACCTCCAGGCGCAGGCGGGGGGGTGGGGCGGCGAAGGGCCCCAAAGTCGCAGCCTGACCCAACGTGCTCGGGGCGTTGTCGGTGAGTCGAGGCCAGGCGTAGAGGCTCCAAGGCCGCGGCGTGAAGCGGAGCAGCGTCACGCCCCATCGCTGCTCCGGAACAGACGGGTAGCGTAGGCTCCGAAAGGGGATCGCGACTTCTACGGTCCAACCTCCGTCCTCATGAATGCGCCCTTCGGAGCGGAAAACCGTGTCCCACGACGTGTCGTGGGCCCATAGGCCTTCCCCCTCGACGAAGACGGCGTCTTCCTGGACGCCTCGGGCGTTGACCCGAATGGCGAACGCGCTGCGTCCCTTTTGAAAGGGGTCGAGCAGGATCTCGACCCAGTCGTGGAAGAGCAACTGATCGCGGGCAACGATCGGGGCGGTTGGCGGGTGCTTGGACGGGGCGGCGCGGACGCCGACGTAGAGGTGGCGGTCGTCAACAAGCAGGCGGACTTCGGTGTCGGGAGCCGGGTCACCTTCCTTGGGGTCGACCATCAGGAAGCCGGTGATGGCGGGCGTCGTTTGCCAAGCCGCTTCCGACAAATCGCCGTCGATGGAGGGCGCCTCGATGGTTCGGGTCGGGATGACCTCTTGGCCCCGGGCCAGTTGGGTCAGCGCGGCGATCAACAACGGAGGCATGGTTTATTCGGGGGTTGACTAACCCTGGTAGGTTAGCGAGTTTCAATCCCCTCGCCAGCCAGGAGACAACAGGGGCAAGGCCATCGCCGCCACATTGCTGAATTTCTTCTTCCTAGGAGCCGGCTACTTGGTGCTTGGGCACAAGGTGGGCCGGGGCCGAAAATGAGCATTACCTGGATTCCACGCGACCCCGGTGGCTACCTGCTGACCCTTCCAGGGGTGCAGAGCGTGTCCTACTCCAAGCGAATCAAGCGGTTCGGGTGGGCTTACGAGGACGGGACCATCGTGCTTCGCCCCATGTCGAAAGCTGGCACCCTGGTTGTGGGCATCCACGAGGCCACACACGTTGCGGGGTACTTAGACCATGACGTGTCCTTCTTCCTGGCAGAGGTGGAAGCCTTCCGAAGGGCTGGGATCCCTTGCTGGTACCCACCGCTTTTGCCGTCATTCCTAGCGGTACCCTTCGGGCTTCTCCTAGAAGGGTACCTCTACCTCGCCGCCACCGTCCTCTACGGAGTCAACAGATGCCGATGATCTCTCCTCACGACTACGACCTTGCTACCAGTCTGTTGGCTGGCTGCTCGGCTTCATTGGGTTGCCCTACGTGGAGTTGGGCATCCAGTCGGCGGCGCCAGAGTACTACTGGCCCATGTTTGCCAGCGTCCTCGTGATCAACACGATGTTCGCGATCGACGCGTGGAACGTCGCCAAACAACAGGCGGTTTGACGTCGTCCCGGGGTTCGGTTGGGCGCCGCGTTAGGTGAACCTCGGAGGGGGCATGTGGTTGCACCTTTGGGTCGCATGTGGGCCCGATGAAACGATTCGGACGCCGACGGATCTCACGTCGGACGTGTCGCCCACGGACCAGCCCGGCGACCTGATCGTGGGTGAAGCCACGGCGGTGGCGATGCCCAATTGCCCGCTCGTGGCCGAAGTGGTCGTCACCACGGCGGTCGATGCGACGATCACCGTGACCGAAGTGGGCGGACCTCATTCGGCGACGTCGGCGTCGGGTACGGTGCACACCCTTCGATTCGCGGACTTTGCCCCTGCGACTGAGGTCGTGTTCGACGTTGTGGCGACCGCGGCCGACGGAACGAGCGAGACGACGAGCGTGTCCTGGACCCCTCGCGCGTTCGTGGCCGGCCAAGACTGGCCGACGATCGAGGTCGCCGTTCCCAGCACGGAGTCTGGGCTCACGATCCTGCCGCTTGGGACGTTGGCGACCCCGCCATCCAACTACCTCGTGGCGATCGACGGGGCGGGCGTGGTGCGTTGGGTCTACGTCGGTACATCCCGCTTCGACGACGTGGATGTGACGCCGACGGGGACGATTGCCGCGATGAACGACACCGGCGTCTTCGAACTCGATTGGGCTTGTCGCGAGTTGGCGCGCTTCACCTGGGAGGGCAGCGGCGAAGACGGCACGGTCGTGCCTGGCAGCGCACTCTTTCACCACGAGGTCACGGTCCTCGACGACGGTTCGTGGCTCGTACTCGACCACGAACTCGCGAACGTCTCGGACTTTCCGACGAGCTACTTCGACTTGTCCGACCGCGGTCCCGCCGTGCTCGACGTCCCCGTCGTCAGGCGCTTCGAACCGTCGGGGGCGACGATCGACGAGATTTCCCTGCTCGACGTGTTGCAGCCCGACCGCATTGGTTGGGACGCTCTCAACGACGGAGAGGTGGACCCGAATTCCTATGACTGGGCCCACGCGAACGCCGTCCAGTACATTGCCGAAGACGATGACTACGTCGTCTCGGTCCGCCACCAGGACGCGGTCGTGAAATTCGACCGGACCACGCGCGCCATCGACGTTTTGTTGGCTGACCCGGCGAACTGGGTCGCACCGTGGTCCGACGCGTTGCTGGAGCCCGTCGGCGAACTTCGCTGGCCGTACCACGGGCACGCGCCCACGTGGTCGAGCGACGGAACGGTGGTCCTGTTCGACAATCGGAACGTCGACACAAGTCCGCCAGCGGCGCCGTCGAGCTTGACCGTTTCCCGCGCCGTCATGTACCAGGTCGACGGCTCGACCGTCTCGGAGGTCTGGTCGTTTGAAGACACCGTGCTCGGGCCCTTGTTCTGCTCGGCCGGCAGCGACGCCGACGTGCTGCCCAATGGCAACGGCCTGCTCACGTGTGCTTTCGGCAAGAACGAGGGCGCGGCGGAGCACGACGCGCTGGGGCGCGGCAACAGCTGTGTGCGCGTCATCGAGTTCGACCCTGGCACGGGCGACACGGTCATGGACGTGCAGATGTACAGCGCCGACGACGCCGTCAACGCGCTGGGCTGGAACAGCTACCGAGGGCACCGCATCGACGCGATCGGCGCGGTGGATTGAGGCTGCGCCGCCAGGACTCGGCGACGTGGATGTCTTTAGACCAGTCCCGCCAGGTACAGGCCGGCCGGACCGACGACAGCGAGTAGGGCGCCCCGACTGGCGTCGACGAAGGCAGCCTGCTCTCCGCCACCAAGGCCGATCCGAACCGCCTGGAGCGAGCCCGCAGGCACGCGATCGGCAGCGTCGATCAGCACGCACGCCGTCGCCACGAGTCCCCATTCTGCACGGTGAGCGCCCTGGGCGCGGTGGGACTGCCAAAGCGCCTTGAACACCACGGGGTTGTCCATCGTCGAGACCGCCCCGATGGTCGCCGCGGGAAGCGCAGCCGACACAATCGCGCCGGCGGACAGCCGCGGGGGCGCAGGAACGGGCGTGGTGCGACCGGTCGCCGCGCGAGGTGCCGGCGCGGGGGTGGACGCTTGCGCCGTCGGACGGGCCTCTTCCTGGACCTCAGCCGCCATCGCGGCGCGGAGCGCGTCCGCAGCGCTCATCGTCCGACCTTGCGCTCTCTCGGCGATGGGCGCGGCTGGAGGGGGCGGAGACGCTGCGGCCTTCGGCTTGGCGGCGCGCACGGGTGCCGGAGGCTCGGAAAGGAAGCGCTCGTCGGTGGCTTCGTCACGGGAAGGCGGCGGCGGCTTGGGGCGCGCGGGGGGCGGCGCTGCGGCGAGCCGGCCCGTTGGCGCGGCGGAGGCGGCCAAGCCGGCTTTCGCGGGCGGTGCCATCCGGGCTCGGGCTTCCGCGGCGAGCCGGGCGGCGAGGGCCTTGGGGTCTTCCTTGGGAGTCGGTTCTGCCATGGGTGCCTCGATCGTGTCGAGGGTAACCACGGGCCCAGGGTCGTCCGTCAAGAAGTGGTCCGATGAACGTCACTTCGTCGTGCAGCTGACCCCGAAGTTGGCGATGGTCGCTGGGCCGATTCCCGGCACGCGGTCGAGGTCGGTGCAGGCCGCGAAGGGGCCGTTCGTAGTCCGATCGCCGACGATGGCGGCGGCCTTCGTTTCCCCGATGCCGGGAAGCAACATCAAGGTCGGGGCATCGGCTTGGTTGACGTTGACGGTGGGCCCGGGCGTGGCGGCGATGGGTGCTGACGGGGTCTTGGCCGGAGTCGGCTTCCTGCTTTGGGGCGGAGTTGCGGCCCCCGCCGACGCCCCGATCACCACGAGCGGTCGGATTGAGGCCAGCGTCGCAGGGCCAATGCCGGGAACGGACTCGAGCGAGTCCACGGTAGGGAAAGGCCCATATTCGGCGCGCCAGGCCACGATCGCCGCGGCCTTCGTGGGGCCGATTCCAGGCAGCGTGTCGAGCTGCTCGACGCTGGCCTGATTGAGGTCCATAGGGTCGGCCCAAGCCGCAGCGCTGAGCCAAAGAGCCAAACACCAAGCGAACATCGTCGACTCCGCGGTAGGCCTCTAACGGCGGGTTTCTATCAGGCGCTAGAAAAGGCGCTTTGGAGCATGCGGCTAGAGTTGGATCTTCCGAGCCACGCCGATCCGCAGCGCCGGCGTCGGTGGCACTTCTGCTACAGTGAATGCCGGCGTCAGGGCCGTGCCCTCCCGCGTTCCGGCGGGGAGCCAGGAAAGAGGCACGTCCCACATGCGCCCGTCGACCTCCACCACAGCGACGCTTCCTTCAATCCGATCGACAATGACCTTCATCGACGCTTCCTCCCGACCTGGGTCGACGTCGCGAGGGCGGGGTCCACCAACGGCACGGCCACCACCTCCTCAAGGCTTCCTTCTAGGACTTCCACGCCGTGGCCGGTGGACACAACTCGGAGGTGGCCCGACTGGTCGGTTCTATAGATCATGGCACCGGCCTGCAGCAGCCGTCGGAGCGTGTCCGTGCCGGGGTGATCGTATCGGTTGGCCTGGCCGGCGCTGATCAACGCGTACGTGGGCTGCGTGGCCCTGAGAAAGGCCGTTGTGCTCGAATGGTTCGAACCGTGGTGGGCGACCTTGAGTACGTCGATGGGGCCGATGCCCCCGGCCAGCAGCCCATTCTCGGTCGGCGCTTCGGCGTCGCCGGTGAGCAAGATGTCGTCCTCGCCGTGGCGCAAAAGCAGCACGACCGAGTTGGAATTCAAGTCGCTGCGCGTGTCCTTGAGGGGCGAATCGGTGGGCCACAGAACGCTGAGTGTGGCGACGTCGCCCAATGCGATCTCGGTGCCGCGCACCGTGGCTTCCCAGGGGATTTTCAGAGACTGCAAGGCCGCAGCGAGGTTCGCATAGGTCACGCTTGTGTGTGGGTGACCCGAGTCCAGGAACAGGCCAACCTCGAAGTGTCGGATGACGTCTTCCATCCGCCCGATATGGTCGGCGTGGGCGTGCGTCGCAACCGCGAGGTCGATGCGTTGGACGCCCATCTTCTTGAGTTGGGCCACGGTGTCCGCCGATCGGTCCCCGGCGTCCACCAAGACGGTCTTGCCGGCCGCCTGGATGAGGATGGCGTCGCCTTGCCCGACGTCGAGCATGTCGACCGTCAGCAAGCCCGCAGCCGCCAAGGTCCCGAACCAGGCGAAGACCATCAGGGCGGCGCCTTGAGCCAGACCGGCTTGCGGGCAGTCGCGTCGTACGTCCCGATGAACGTGCCATCGGCCACGGTGACGACTTCGTTGTGGAAGCCGGCGGCCCCTTGTTCGCCATTGAGCAAGATCGGATCGTAGTTGCCGTTGACTTCGGCGGCGTGGAGGAGGTCGCTGGCGTAGGCGTCCTGGTAGACGAATCGCGGCTTTCCGTCCCGCCAATACATCTCGACATCCGCGCCTCGGCGCTTGCCGTCGTCGATGGTCGAGATGTCGAAGCCTGAGCCGGAGCGGGTGGCGAGCCGCAGCACATTGGCCTCGGCGTCCAGGTAGGCGATGTGGAGGGTGCCCTCGTACAGCGTCATCGTCGGCGTCACGCCTGGGAGACCCTCGCTGTCCACGATTTCATCCGTGAAACCTGCAGGACCACCCTCGAGGAGATGGAGTGTCCCGTTCGCAGCGTCTTGCCAGGCCACGAACTCCACCCCGCCAGCGACCAATATGCGCGTGTAGGCGACGCGCGCCGGCACGGGCGCCGTGGCACCCGACGCGGTGACGGTCGTGGAGCCCGCCCCAGAGGCGACAATGGTGGTTTCCCAGCCCTCTCCGTCGGTCCGCGAGAGCCGGACGGTGGCGGCATCGTCGTCCACATGCGCGACGACGGGACGACCATCCGTCGAGAAGGCAAGCGACGCGTAGCGACCACCTGTGGGGTCGACGGCTTCGACCTTCCATTCGCCGGGCGACGTCCGCTGCGCCACCTTGAGGCCGCCCGCGGTGGCGTCTTGGTAGGCGATCCAAGCTTTGCCTTCAGCGTCGATGCCGAGGCTCGCATACTTGCCGACGTCGGTCAGGTCGACGCCGCCGGAGGGCCAGCCGTCCACGTGTTCGTGGACCCACGCGATCGCGTCATCGGTGCCAGGCGTTCCCACCGAGAAGCCGACCGCTGTGTCGTAGGGGCTGTACCAAGCGGCGGCGATGCGGCGACCGTCCGGAGCGGCTTCCGCGGACAACCACGATCCCCACTCGGTGGACTCGTCGAACGTAGCGACGTTGGGTGGCTCCCCGAAATCGGAGGACGTGTTGCAGGCGACGATGGCGAAGAGGGCCCAAGTCATCCGGCCTCCGTGGCGCTCTGCCCTATCCGATCGACGGCAGGCCTGCGCGTTGGCCGGTTGTCACGAGAGGGCCGGGAACTCCTCACGGAGGGTGGCGAGGGTCGTCGCGACCGCGGCGGCCGCCGCGTCAAGCTCGGCATCCGTGTGGGTGGAGGACAGGAAGAAGCGCAGCCGGGCCGCGTCATCGGCGACCGCCGGGTACACGATGGGCTGGACGTTGATCCCCTGATCGTTGAGGCGCTGGCTGAGCATGAGCGCGTGCAATGAGTTGCCTGTGACCGCCGGGACGACGCCCGAGCCGCCCCGAGCCGGGCCTGTGTCGACGCCGCGGGCCACGAGCGCATCATGGAATCGCGCTGCGTTCGCCTGCAGGCGGGCGACGCGCCACGGCTCCTCCAGCATGAGGCGCAGACTGGTGAGCGCGGCGACGCCGTTCGCGGGGGTGAGGCCCGCCGAGTACACGAATCCGGGCGCGGTGTACCGGAGGTAGCGGACGAGGGCACTGCGACCCGCGATCCACCCGCCGCAGCTCGCGAGCGACTTGCTCAGCGTCCCCATCCACAGGTCGATGCGGCCGCCGTCGATGCCGTGGTGCTCGGCGATGCCGCGGCCGCTGGCGCCAACGATGCCGAAGCTGTGGGCCTCGTCGACCATGAGCAAGGCGCCGTAGCGCTCCTTGATGCGCACGTACTCTGGCAGCGCACAGAGGTCGCCATCCATGCTGTACACGCCCTCGACGACGATCAGCACCCGACGGTGGTGCCCGCGAAGCTCGCGCAGGAGCTGCTCGGCGTGGCCCGGGTCGTCGTGGCGGAAGCTCCGGCGACCCGCCCCTGAGAGCTTGATGCCTTGCAGGGCCGAATCGTGGATGAGTTCGTCATGCAGGACGAGGTCGCCGGGCCCAAGCAGGTGGCCGATGGCGGTCACATTCGTCGCATGCCCAGCCGTGAAGACGACGGCGTCCTCGGCCCCTTGGGCCGCGGCCAGTTCCCGTTCGAGGTCGACGTGGAACGGGCGCTCTCCGCTCGCGACACGGCTCGCACTGACGCTTGTGCCGTAGCGGCGGACAGCGGCATCCACAGCGTCGAGGACGCGCGGATCGCCGGACAGCCCAAGGTAGTTGTAGGAGCTGAAGTTCACGAGCGTCCGGCCGCCGACCACGGTCGTGTTGCGCGCCGTCCCTTCGTGGACCGCGAAATACGGATTGCGGATGCCGACGGCCGCCGCCATGGCGAGGCGTTGGTCCAAATCCGCGACTTCGGGCCAGGATGCGATGTCGACGGTGACCGGGTCGAAGCTGGGGTCGTCCGACGCCTGCCGCAACTCCGCAGCGGCGCCCTCGACGGTGAGAAGAACTGAACCGTCGGCGTCGCGGATGACGACGTCCCCTTCGAAGCGGTCTCCATCGCGAGGGCCAGCGGTCAGCTCGGCCCGGAGTGGCGTTCCGGCTGGAACCGGCGCCCGGAGGACGAGGCGCCGGAAACCCACCGGCAAGCCGGCGCGCTGCCATGTCGTCCAGCCGACGTAGGCGGCGAGTTGGAACGCGCTGTCCAGGGCCAGGGGATCGACGGCCCAGCGGTCGCGGTCGCCAAAGCCCCACTGGGACGGCAGGTTGCCAACCACGGTGCCGCTGGCCCCGCGCGCGTCGGCCGCGTCCAGACTGCGGAGGCCCTGCAGCAGCGGGCCGTGGAAGGTGGCCGTCGCATAGAAGGCCGCGAGCGGGAGCGTGGGTTCGCCCTCGGCGGGGGTCGGCGCGGGGTTCGGGACGTCGGCGGTGGGCCGGATCCTGGCACGGTAGGCGAGGCGCCCGTTCGCGCGAATCTCGCCACGTTCGCCGTCGATCTCGACCTCAACTTCCGTCGGACGGTCGACAGCAATGCCGGTAAACAGCTTGAGGTCGACGATTTCGTAGGGGACCGGCCGCGCGGCGACCCAGGCGAGCAGGTCCGTGGCCGACGCGAGCGGCAAGATGGGCGTGCCGTCGACGGCGTGGTCGCGGAGGAAGGGCAGTGTGTCCGCGTCCAAGGTCAACGTGGCGCGGGCGCGGCGCGTCGTGTCCGGCAGCCGCCGGCCGCGGGTGACAGGGCCGGAGCGCCCGCAGTCGTCGATCAGCGCCGCGAGGCCGGCGTCCGGCCCCGCGAAGTCGACGCCTTCGGCGCGCAGGGCGGCGGCGACGGGTCCCGGAATCGACTTGGCCATCGACGAGCCAGTGAAGGGTCCGTACTCGCCGACGGCCACGGGGACCCCGAGCGCCGTGAAGGCCTCGAGGGCTGCATTGGCGGCGGCGTAGTGCACCTGGTGGCGCGAGCCGAAACGGCCGGCCCACGAGCCGATGGCCGTGGCCCAACGGAGGGTCGGACCGGTACAGCCCAACAAATGGGCGAGGCCGTCGACCTTCACTTGGCGCGCCAAGCGGGCGGCGGCAGCGTCGACCTTGTCGTGGGGGCCGTCGGCCAGCGTTCCCGCGGCGTGGACGACCCCGGTGACGCCGCGCCCTTGGAGTTGCGCTGCAAGGGTGGGCCGGTCGAGGACGTCGGCGACGATGAGTTGAGCCGAACCGCCTGCGATGAGGCCGGCCGCGACCTCGTCGGGCTGGCCGCGACCGATCAGGAGGACGCTCGCTCCACGAGCGACGAGGCCGGCCGCCAGGCGGGCGCCGAGGCCGCGCGTGCCGCCGGAAATCGCGACGATGTCGTCGGAACCGGGGGACGATGACACCGTGCTGTCGGGCGCAAAGCCGGGGACGAGTCGTACGCCCGCTCTGTAGGCGACCGAAGGGGTGTGGTCCTCGGACAGCCACTCGGATGCCAGCGCTGTGGCGTCGACAGGACCGTCAAATGTGACGGCGCGGACCCGATGCGTGGGCCAGTCCCGCGCGAGGGCTTTGACAGCGCCGGCAAGCATGGGCGCCCATGGGTTGGCCGCATCGAGGGCCACGAGGACATCGCGGGGCGAGCCACCTAAGGCCTCAAGGAAGGGGGTGAGGGGGTCGGGCGCGGCGGCTTCGCCGGCGACGACAGCGGCGGGCGACGGGCCCGACGTTCCGTCCACCCACACCAGAAGGTCGCCCGTGCCCTTGGTCGCGGCGAGGCGGCGGAACGCGTCGCTGAGGTGCGCGTGGCCGCGGATTTCGTAGCGCCGACCCGCGGCCGCGACCGTGCCGCGGTGAGGGGCGGGGACCCAGACCGGACGGAAGGCGGCGAGGGGCAGGTCGTCGTCGGTCGCCGTCGGCGCGCCCCCGGCGGCGGAGCGCACGTGGTCGGCGAGGTCGCGGACCGACGGCTTGCGCAGGAAGAGCTCCTGGGGAAGCCCCCCGAGGCCAGGGAAGGCGTCGGCGAGGCCCGTGGCGAGGTCGGCCACCATGAGGCTGTCGAAGCCAAGGTCGTCCAGCAGTGTCTGGTCTGGGCGAAGGCTGCCGCGCGGGTAGGACGACACCTTGGCCACGACGGCGGCGACCCCTTCGTAGACGGGATCCGCTCCCGTCGAAGGGGAAGGGGCGTCCGCAACGGGGGTCGCGACCACCGTTGTCGAGGGTACGGTCCGAGTGCCGGACACCTTGAGGGCAAGCTGGGTGGTCTCGAACACGCCCCAGTAGGACTCGCGCGGCAGCGGGGTCGGCGGCAGCGTGGCGGGCGGGACGTTCGGGACGACGGCGCGGACGTCGATGGGAGCGCCGGCCACCCATAGGCGGGCGAGGCCGTCGAGCAGGCTGGCGCCGCGGTCGCCGTCGTCGTTTGACGCGAGTTGGAGGACGGGGATCTCTGGCACCGTGCTTCGTGCGAAGCTTGCGAGCGGGCCGCCGGCACCCACTTGGACGAGCAGGTCGACGCCGGCGTCGCGCATCTGGAGCAGGGCGCCGCGGAAGTGCACTGGACTGCGGGCGTGACGGCGGAACACGGCCTTTGCCGCCTCGGACGTCGTGAGCGGAGACGAGGCGATGCCGCTGGCGACGATGATTCCCGTCGGTTCAGCGAACGCGATGGCGTCGACGAGGGCGGAAACGTCGAGGTCCGCGAACACCGGGGAGTGGAAGGCATGGGAGACGTCGAGGGCGACGACCTCGATGCCCGCCGCGGCGAGTGAGGCCGCCACGGCGTCCACGGCGGGTCCGAAGCCACTGATGACCACCTGATTCGGGTGGTTGTCGTTGGCGATGACCGCGCCGTCGACGAGGTGGGAGGTGACTGCGGCTGCGCCGGCTTTGGCCGCCACCATCTTGCCTTGGTCGCCGGCGACGGCCGCCATCGCACGACCGCGCCCGGCCGCAAAGGCCATCGCGGCCTCGTCGGAGAGCAAGCCGCCCATCGCCGCGGCGGCGAATTCGCCAAGGCTGTGGCCGGCGGCGGCGACGGGGACGACGCCCACCGTCCCAAGCATACGGGCCAGGGCGAGACCGGCGCCGAGCAGAACGGGCTGGCAATGTTCGGTGGCGCGTAGGCAGTTGGCGGCGCCGGGCGCGTTGCTCCACATGAGGTCGCGCAGCGGAAGGTTGGAGGGCGTCTCCCAGGCGGCCAGTGCTTGGGCGACGGCGGGCACGCGCACGGCGATGTCGCGCAACATGCCGACGCGCTGCGAGCCCTGACCGGGAAACAGGAAGCCGATCCGCGGGGCCGCCAAGGCTTCGCCGACGAACGTGCCGGGGGAGGAGGCGCCGCGGGCGACGGCGTCGAGGCCCGCAAGCAACTCTGCTCGGCTGGACGCGCGCACGGCCGCCCGCGCCTCGGTCGCGGGTCGCACCGCGAGTGTGCGGGCCATTCGCGCCGGCGTGAGGTTGGGGTCCGCGGCGACCGCGTCGCGCAGTTCCGCGGCGAAGCGGGCGCGCGAGGCGGCGTCGCCGGCCGAGAACGTGACAAGGTGGACGAGGCCATCCTCGGCGACGGCCACCGGGGCCTCGGCCGCAAGGACGACATGCGCGTTGGTGCCGCCGAAGCCAAAGCTCGAGACGGAGGCGACGTCGCCCTTGAGCGGTTGGGGCGCCTGGGGCAGGGTGATCGGACCAAAACTCCGCTCGGGTCGGGCGGACGCGAAGCCCGCGAGCGGTGGGACGGTCCGGTGATGCAATGCGAGCGAGGCCCGGACGAGGCCCGCGACGCCCGCCGCCGACATCGTATGGCCAACGTTGGCCTTGCTCGAGCCAAGCGGGACGGGCCCGGCTTGGTCGCCAAAGACCTGCAGCAGCGCAGCCAACTCGACCTCGTCGCCGACATCCGTGCCCGTGCCGTGGGCCTCGATGTAGCCAAGGCGATTTTTCGCTACGCCCGCATCGCGCCAGGCGGCGTCGAGCACTTCGACTTGGCCCTTGGCGAGCGGGGCCATGGGGCCGTCGCCGGCGCCGTCGTTGTTCATCGCGATGCCGTGAAGGACCGCGTAGATCCGGTCTCCGTTGGCGCGGGCATCTTCGAGGCGCTTGAGGACGACGATGCCGGCGCCGTCGCCCTGGACGAAGCCGTCAGCGCGCATGTCGAAGGGGCGACAGACCCCCGACGCGCTGATGGCGCCGATCCGGCTGAACGCGACGTGGTTCTCCGGCGTGAGGCACAGGTAGATGCCACCGGCGAGGACAGCGTCCAGCGCCCCCGACCGGAGCTGAGCGACGGCCGAGTGCACGGCGACGAGCGCGCTTGCACAGGCCGCGTCGGTCGTCCACGCAGGACCGTGCAGATCGAGTTCCTGCGCGACGGCCGCCGCAGTCATGTTGGCGAGGAGGCCTGCGGCCGTAAACGGCCGGGAGGGAGCGACGCGGCCGACAGCTGAGGCGATGGCCTGCGGATCGGGCGCCTCACCGAGCTGGCCGCCCGCCATCAACTGGGCCGTGATGCGGCTCGACAACAGGAGGCGGTACTCGGTCGCCGTCACACCGAGGACGACGCCTGTGCGATGCGGCATCTCGGAGGGGCGACAGCCGGCGTCGGCGATCGCTTCGAGAGCCACCTCGATCGCGAGGCGCTGTTGCGGGTCCATCACCTCGACGCGGCGCGGGGGAATTCCGAAGTGCAGCGCCGGAAAGGTGCGAACGTCGTCGATGAACGCGCCGGTCGGGGCGTAGGAACGGTCCGTCGCCCGCTTGTTGGCGTCGAAGAACGCGTCATGGTCCCAGCGGTCCGGAGGAACGCGCCCAAAGGCGTGCGCACCAGCGAGGGCTTGGCGCCAGTAGGCAATCGGGTCGGCGGCGCCGGCGAAGCGGCAGCCGATGCCGACGATGGCGATGGGGCTCACGGGGACGCTCCGGGGGGGCGCCCGGTCGATCAGGACTGGGCGCGGGAGACGAGGTTGGCGAGGTCGCCGACCGTCTGCACCTTGGCGAGGTCTTCGTCGGCGAAAGTGGTCTTCGAGGCCTCTTCGAGTTGTCCGACCATCTCCATCGTGGCGATGGAGTCCAAGCCGAGGGACTCGATCGTCTGAGCGGGGGCGAGCGAGGCGAAATCGGCCTTGCGCTTGGGCGCCACCGCCGTCAGCGCGTCGCGGATCAGGCCGAGAATCTGTTGGTCATTCATTGGGGGCTCCGAAAAGGGGGCGCCGTTATCAGGTTCCCAGCGTGGCGGCCTTCGCCCGGGCCCAGACGCCGCGCGCCATGTGCTTGGCGAGGGCCAGACGGCCAGCCTGGGCGCCCGCGAGGCGATTGCCACCGGCACCGAGTTTGCCCTCCAGGTAGTCCTGGCGGGTCTTGCGCCGTTGGAGCTTGCCCGACGAAGTCTTGGGCAGGCTGCCCGCGGGCAAACAAACGACGTCGATGACCGAGACGCTCAGCTCCTTCCGGATCTTGGAGCGGATGGCCTCGACCACGGCCTCTTGGTCGTTGGCGCGCGTTTCAGCGACGACCACGACCTCTTCGCCGGCCTCGCCGGGGACGCTGAATGCGACGACGTTGCCCCGCCGCACGCCGTCCAGTTCCGCCACGCACCATTCGAGCGCCTGGGGATGCAGGTTGCGGCCGTTGACGATGATGAGGTCTTTGATCCTGCCCGTGACGACGACCTGGCCGTCGCGGACGTAGCCGAGGTCGCCTGTGCGAAGGAACCCGTCGGGCCGGTAAGCCTCGGCGGTCGCTTGGGGGTTCTGGAAATAGCCAAGCGTGACCGACGGGCCCTTGAAGCAAAGCTCCCCTTCGCGACCGTCGGGCAGCCATTGCCCATCGGCGCCGAGGACCCGGATCTCGTGCCCGCTGAAGGCGGCGCCACAAGCGACGTGTTCGGCCGTCAACTGGCCGTCGATCGCGTCGCGAACGGTGCCGTCGGCCTGGAAGGACTCCGCGTCGACAACAAGGCCTTCCCAAGTGTCCGGGCGCCGCTTAATCGACATCGCCAGCGTGGCTTCGGCCATGCCGTAGGCGGGCGTGACCGCATTCGTCGGCATCTTGCAACGCGTGGAGAACAGGTCCGTGAAGGCGCGAACCGTGGCTGGCTGAATGGGCTCGGCGCCGCAGCCGACCATTGCGAGGCAGCTGAGGTCCCAGTTCGTGAGGTCCTCGTCGCGAACGCGTTTCGTGGCGAGCGCAAAGGCGAAGTTCGGCGCGAACGTCACAGTGCCGCGGTGGCGGTGGATGGTGTCGAGCCAAACGCTTGGGCGTTTGATGAAGCGCAACGTCGGGATGAACACGGTGGGGATGCTGTGGAGGATGGGGGCGATGACGAAGCCGATGAGGCCCATGTCATGGTAGAGCGGCAGCCAACTGATGGCCTTGTCGCCGTTGCCCGGCACCATTTGCAGGGCTTCGTCGATGATGCCCCGCGCGTTGGCCACCAGGCTCGCGTGCGTGACCATGACGCCCTTCGGGTCCGCGGTGGACCCCGACGTGTACTGAAGGAAGGCCAAGTCGGCGGGAACGATGGGCTCCCAGGTGGGGGCCGCGTCGCATGTCCGGAGCGTGGGGGCGGCGACGACCTGCTTCAGGGTGGGCACCCGGTCAGCGAGGCTCCAGAGAACCGTGAGCAAGCGCTCGCTGGCGACGAGGAGCGACGCGCCGGCCTGCGTGAGGATGCGCTCGTTGCGGTCGACGTAGGCGTCGAGGCTCGCAAAGGACATCGGCGGGTAGAGTGGGACCGGAACGATTCCGGCGCGCAGGGCTGCGAGGAAGGTGAGGACGAAGTCCTCGGGCTCGATGACGATGAGGCCGACCCGGTCGCCCTTGCGCAGGCCGTGCGCCTGCAGCGCGGCAGCACGGACACTCGTTTCCCGGGCGATGTCGGGGAAGAGGTACTCCGTCTCATTTCCCTCGAGATCCTGGAACACGAAACCGCGGTCGGCGGCGTTCCAGCCAACTTCGGCAACGGCCTGGGCGACAGTCTCGAAGGTCGACGGCATGGGGGCTCCGGGGTTCGTGGCGGGCGCCGCACCCTAGGCTGCTGCTGGCGGCCGCGCAAGTGTGAAAAGCGGGGGAGGGAACATGATTCTGCGCGAATTCACTTCCGACCCGCTGGTCAGTTTGGGATGCATCGGACGCCGTCACTTGGCCGCTGGACGTGCCCAAGCGACGTCCAGGTACAGGCCCGGGTTCGGAGTATGAAGGCCAGCTGGGCGCCGACGGGTCCTCGAAACGGACGTGCCAGGCAACCGCGATGCGGCCGAGCAAACGGCGCTTCGCCTTGTTGGCCGAAAGGGCAATTTCGCTGTCGCCGTCGTGACCCTCGAAGTCGAGATTGAGGATGCGCCCGTCTTCGGCCACGTGGAGTTGGAGGCGGGAATCCGTCATCCATGCAGCAGCAACGTGGGCGACCAGGTCGACGAGATCCAGCTACGGCCGGCCCTGGCACCCCCAGCGGGAATCGAACCCGCGTCTGAGGATTAGGAATCCTCTGTTCTATCCACTGAACTATGGGGGCTCGGACCGGCCGCCTACTTCGCCGCCTCGGGGGTCGCCCAGCCGCCGCCGGGGCTTGGCCCGCGGCCACGGGCCAGCCTAGCTGGCTGCTGCAAAAGCGCCGTCCTGCTGCGCCCGCGGGGGCATCCCGCCCCGCGGCGTCACGGGGACCCCAGGCTCGGTCGCCGTACGCACGGTACGGCTTTCCTCGCCTTGCACCCCGTTCCTTGCGGGATCGGGCGCCCTCGCCGGCTCGCAACGGACGGCGCCGGTCATCACGCTCGCCGGCACGCCGGCGAGCGTTTCGCCCTTCTTGCAGCAGCCTGCTAGGTTAGCTGATCGCATGTTCACCCAGGCGACTTTCGACTTCCTCCAAGACCTCCGGGACCACAACGACAAGTCCTGGTTTGACGCCAATAAGGCCAGGTACGAGACCGTCGCCAAAGGCCCGCTCAGCGACTTTGTGCGCGCCATGGGCCCCGCCATTCGCAGCATCAGCGGGCACTACCTGGCTGACGATCGGAGCGCGTTCCGCATCCACCGTGACACGCGCTTCTCCAAGGACAAGAGCCCCTACAAGACGCACCTTGCCGCCCAGTTCCGGCACGAGGCCGTCCGTGGGCCTCTGTCAGAGACGGTCCATGCGCCCGGCTTTTACTGCCACATCTCGCCCGAAGGACTGGGCGAGATGGACGGCTGCTTTGGCGGCTTCGGTACGTGGAGGCCCGAAGGTCCCGCCCTGGCAGCCATCCGCGCACGCATCGTCTCCCATCCCGACGATTGGGCCGCCGCGCGCGACACGGTCTCGCTTGGCGGCGAGTCGCTCAAGCGCGTGCCCGCTGGATTCGACGCCGAACATCGGTTCGCCGACGACCTCCGCCGTAAGGACTACATCGGAAGCATCACCTTTGAACCTGCCGAAGTGATGGGCGCGAGTTTCGTCGACCGATTCGCCGACGCATGCCGGAAAGCCGCGCCGCTCAATCGCTTCCTTTGCAACGCGGTCGGCTTGCCCTGGTAGGGGGCACCATCAGGGGGTGCGGATCGTGAGCTCGCGGCCCACAACGACCTCGACGTAGGCAGCCTCGTCGGGGGCCACATACCGAACACCCGTCGCCCGCTCCAGGACGACGCCGTCGGCCGTAAATGCCGTCCATTCACGAAGCGGCTCACCCTCATCCCACCCCGTCGCAGGCGCCGTCCATGCCCCTGCATCGAGCAAGAGCGACGCGCTGAGCGCCTCGACGGGTGCCGGCCCGGCCGACCGCGCGCCGTAGAAGACGGGGTCCATGGGGTCGTCGCGCCAATCGCAGTGGATGTGGCTCTCATACCAGCCGATGTAGTCGGCGCCTTCGTCTTCACAGGTGTCGGCCAGGGTGTCGAGGCTATGATCGAGGGCCACGAGGTCGAGGCCGTCTCCGTATTGGTGCCGCGAAGAGGTCGCGCCGCCGACGGACGCATTGTAGGCGGGCGACCGGTACCCGCTATTGACCACGACCGGACCCAGGGTGTCGCGAATGGCCTGCAGCACCTCGATCGTCCGCGGCATCATGACCGCCCAGCGGCCCTTCCACGCCTCGGCGACCTCCCATAGGGCAAAGTTGGGCGCCAACATCGTGTCAGGGTCCTCCCAATCAAGGTCGAGGGCCCGCGTCGGCGCCGCGTACTGGGCGGACCCGTACAGGGGGTCCGGGTAGACGTAGTCGGGGTCGTCCGCCGGCCAAGGCCACGTGTCGAGGCACAACGTTCCGTCGCCGTTTTCGCCAAGGTAGCAGACGACGACCGGGGCACTGGAAGTGCCAGACGACGTTGTCGGCGTCGATGTCGTCGGCGTCGTGGGAACCGGCGGCGCCGAGGTGTCGGTCCCCGTCGGATCTGGCGGGATCGGCAGGTCATACTCATTCGGCGCCTCGTCAGCAGGCGCGCGCACGACCACAGCGTCGTCTTGCCGGGGTCCACACGCCATCCAAATGCGCACGATCATGTCATCTCCGCGCGTTCGCCAGCCTCCGCTATCCGGCCCCACGCGCGCCGCCTTCGTCGACGGGACAGCTCTCGCCTACCGGGCCTGGCACGCACTGCCAACGACCATTCGTGGACCCGACGGCGGGCTGACGAATGCCGCCCTTGGCTTCGCCCAGATGTTCCGCAAGCTCTTGCTCATGCGCCGCCCGTTCTTCGGCGCCGTCGTCTTCGACGCACCGGGTCCGACCTGGCGGCACGCGATGGACGCCACCTACAAAGACCACCGGCCGCCCATGCCTTCCGGCCTCCGAGGCCAACTCGCGGCCATCGATGCCGTCGTCGCCGCACACGGCTGGCCCGTCCTGCGCCAGGCCGGCGTCGAGGCGGACGACGTCATCGCGACATTGTGTAGCGTCGCGCGGCGCGCGGGCCACGACGTCCTGTTGGTCTCGGGGGACAAGGACCTGTCGCAGCTGATCGGCCCCAACTGGGTCGACGGCGAATCCTGGCGGCTGCCAGCGGGCTAGCAGGCCACATGAAACGCTGGCTCCTCACCTGTTCCGTCGTCCTCACCGCGCTCGCCTGTGGAGGCGCTCCGGGCGCCGATCCAGGCGAGCGACCGCCCCGCCGAAGCGACGCCGAGCGCCCTGCCCCATCGCCCGTTCCAGGCGACGACCCTGGCGACCGCCCGCGCCAACCCTCCCCCGGCGACGAAGGCCCCGACGAGCGCGATGACCGCCGCCCTCCATCCGGTGGGAAGCCCGACAACGGCAAGCCCGCCGACGAGGACCGGCCGCGCGACAACCCCAGCCCAGATGACGGCGATGCCAACGGCGACGGCCGCCCCGACGACATGCCCGCCGAAGGTGGAAAGCCCGGCGGCATGAAGGACCAACTCCAGCTCATCCAGATCGGCAAAGACTCGACCGGCGAACAGCGCACTGCCTACATCCACGTCCCCAAGACGCTTCCGGCCACCGGTCGCAAGGCCATCATGGTGTTTCACGGCGGATCGGGCTCCAACGCCATGGCGCTGGCGCCCAATTGGTCGTCTCGGTTCAACAAGGACGCCGTCCTGGTCTTCCCCAACGGCCAGATGTCCAACTCTCAGCGCGGCGGTTGGGCCATCGACAAGGTCGGCGAACGGCGCCATCTCGACACGATCGTCAAGCTCATCGATCAACTCGTCGCGAGCCACGGAGTCGATCGCAAGCGCATCTGGGCTGCAGGCTTCTCGTCGGGCTCAAGCATGACCTGGGACTTGGCGTGCTTCGAGGGGGGCCGATTCCAGGGTTTCGGTTTCGTCTCCAAGTACATGATCGAAGACGCGACCGCGCTCTGCAAGTCGCCCGCGAAGTCCTTCGCCATTTTCGCCGGAACGCAGGACAAAGATAGCCCCTACGCCGGCTTCAAGGACCAGCGTGGCACCTTCCAGATGGGCGCGGAGGAGGCCGCCGCTTGGTACGCCGGCAAGGGCGGCTGCAAGGCGCAGCCGACGTCAGAGCGCAAGCTGGCCGACTCGGCTGACGACAACACGCGCGTGACGGAGCGCACCTGGACCGGGTGCGGCAGCATCGGTGCCGCCCGTCTCTATAAGATCGACGGCGGCGGCCACTCCTGGCCGGGTGGCCGCCTCAGCAAGCTGCCGAATGCATGCCACGACATTTCGGCGACGGATGAGCTGATCAACTTCTGGAAGGCGTACGCCGGCTACTGAATCGAGTCGACGACCTGCGCGATCAGGTTGACGAGTTCGTCGACCCGTGCGCGGTCGCGGGCGCGCGCTGCGATTTCAATGCGATCGCCAAGATCGGTCAATTCAGGGAAGCCGTAGGGCGTCCCTGACCCCTTCATGCTGTGGCCCAATCGCTGGACCTCGCCGAACTCCCCGCGCAGGAGCAAATCTCGGATCGCCGCGACGTCAGCGCGGCGATTGTTCAGGTAGATGGGGATGAGATCGACGATGTCGGGGTCGACCTCACGGCGGGTCGTCCGGCGCGGTTCACTGGCCGCCTCGGTTTCAACTGGGGGCGCACGGCGAAGGCAGCCGCCGACTGCATCGAGCAGGGCCTCCTTCCGCACGGGCTTGGACAACCAAGCCGTGCAACCCGCCTCCGCGATGCTCTCGCCGACCTTCGCACCGGCGTTCCCCGTCACCGCGAGGATCGGCGCGGCGAAGCCCGCCAAACGAAGGTCGCGCGTGAGCGCGAGGCCGTCTCGGCCAGGCATCTCGACGTCCGTGATCACGAGGTCCACTGCGTGCTCAGCGACCGCGCGCTGCGCGTCGTCGGCAGAGGCCGCCAAGACGACCTCGGCCCCTGCTCTTGCCAGAAGCTCTCGCATGAACGTGCGGGTGTCGAGGTCGTCATCCACGACAACGACTACGGGCGTGGCCCGAACCCACCGTTCCACCAGGGCAAGCAGCCGTTCCCGCGTGATGGGTTTCGTCGTGAAATCATCCATGCCCGCGCGCAGGCAACGCTGGCGAATGGCGTCGGTCGCGTGGGCGGTCACCGCGATGATCGGCGTCCGAGAGCGCTGTTGCAGTGCCTCGTCCGAACGAAGATGCGCGGTCGCTTCGATACCGTCCATCTCGGCCATGTGAACGTCCATCAGCACGAGGTCAAAGCGTTCTCCATGGGCGGCCTCGATCGCTCGTCGCCCTTCGTTGACAACGACCACCCGATGGCCCGCGCCGCTGAGAATGCCGAGCGCGACGGCCTGGTTGTCCACGTTGTCCTCCACGAGGAGGACGTCTGCTGGCCGCGTCAGGCGCCGCTCCAAAGGCGTCGGGGGAGGCCGTCGTATGGGCGGCCGCAGCAACGGGGCCACCGGCGGCGCCAGGTCGTCGGTCGTCGCCGGCGCCGGCTCCCCGTCGCCGCGAAGGGCCGCCAGGTAGGCACCAAGCCGCGTCGGCCGGAGCAGCAACCCGTCCAACACGCCTTCGGTCCCAGCGAACGACCGCGTAGGGTCTACTGTCATCACCATGCGCGTCCGAACTCGCCTTTGGCGCAGCTGGCGCAGCGTGGTCACAGGATCGGCCCCCTCCATGTCCTGGTCCCACACGACGACGTCGTGAGGCTCGCCGGCCAAGGCCTCACGCAGGGCCGCGACGTCGCCCACCGTCGCCACGTCGGCACCGGCGTGTCGCGCGACATTGACCAACCAAGCCGACGATACGGGGTGGGCGTCGACCACCAACACCCTCAGGCCACGCAGGGGGAAAGCGTCGGTGGGGGGTGCTTCGGCCAGCAGCGGCAGCCTGACCTTGAACACGCTGCCGGCGCCAGGCTCGGAACGCATGTCGATACGTCCGCCCATCATGTGGACGAGGCTGCGGGTGATGGCCAGCCCGAGGCCGGTCCCCGAGGTGCGCCCCGCCGTCGTATGGGCGGCGCGGAAGAAGCGGCTGAACACTTTCTGTTGATCGCGTGGCAGAATGCCAATTCCCGTATCGGCGACCGAGATCACAAACTCGATGCGTCGGTCATCGGGTATCGGCCTCGCGCGCAGCCGCACGATGACCTCGCCGCGCTCCGTGTACTTGATCGCATTGGACACGAGGTTCGTGACGACCTGCCGCAACCGGTTGGCGTCGCCGTGGACGACCCTCGGCAAATCCGGGGAGATGTCGCAGAGCAGGCGGAGGCGCTTGCGGGCTGCAGACACCGCAAGGAACTCGACCACGTCCTCGACGACGTCCGAGACGCTGAAAACCGCAACCTCGAGGTCCATCTGCCCGGCCTCGATCTTCGAAAAGTCGAGGATGTCGGTGATGAGGTGCAGCAGCGCCTCAGTGTTCATGCGCACGGTGTGCAATAAGCGGCGTTGCCGGTCCGTCAGGTCGGTGTCCAGCGTCAGCTCAGTCATGCCGACGATGGCGTTGAGCGGCGTACGGATCTCGTGGCTGATGTGGGCGAGGAAGTCAGACTTGGCCTGACTTGCGGCTTCCGCCGCATCGCGAGCGCGTTCCAGCAGTGCGGTGGTCCGCCGCTGATCGGTCGTTTCGCGCGCCGTGACGGCGACCACAGTGGAGCCGTCGGCGTCCGCACGCGCCGGCGCGACCGTCGCATTGAACCAACGGGTGTCCTCGCCTTGGCCCACCGCCAGTTCGACTTGTGCCGTCTGGCCCGCGAGCGCGCCTCGGTACGCGGCCTCCCAGTCAGGGCGGGCAGTCGGAACGTGCATGTCGAGGACGGCCGCCCCCACAAGGGGACGCCGACCGAGCGCCTCGCCGAGTCCGGCCAGGGCGCGGTTGAAGGCGACCAGCCTCAGCTTGCCATCCACGCACCAAACTGGGTCGACCGTGGCGTCCAAAAGCACGTGTAGGCGCCAAAGGGCCAGATGCGCCTCTTCCACCTCCCGTCGCGCAGCCTGGCGTGAATCCGGCGCCATATTCCCCCGTTCGGCTCGGCCTACCACGCGGAACCGGGCGGCGAGGCGACGGCCGCCATCACGGCTCGATCTGGTACTTCTTGAGCTTCCGATACAGCGTCGTGCGCGGAATGCGCAACGCTCGAATCACTTCACTCATGTTGCCTTCGGCACGTCGGATGGCGTCCAAGATCATGTCCCGCTCGACCTGATCACGGGGCGGCAGATCGACGTCGAGGGTCGACGGCGGCGCCAGGGGCTGACGCATCGGCGCGGCCACGCGCATGGGGGGCAGAGCGACCGTCGGCGGGAGCGCGCTCACGGCGCCCGACATTTCGCGAACGCGGCGTGGCAAATCCTCCAACTCGACGACGTCCCCCGAACTCGCGACGAGCGCTCGCTCCACGGCGTTCTGCAACTCCCGAACATTGCCTGGCCATGCATAGGTGAGCAGCGCTTGGCGCGCCTGGTCGGAGAAGCGAACCCTCGGACGCTCGCCGCGCGCCCCGGCCTCGGCCAGGAAGTGCGCCGCCAGCAATGGGATGTCCTCACGCCGCTCTCGGAGCGGGGCGAGGTCGAACTCAAACACGGCGAGCCGGTAAAAGAGGTCCTCGCGAAACTCGCCCTTCTGGCAGGCCCCGACCAGGTCTTTGTAGGTCGCCGTGACGATGCGGACGTCCACGTCGATCTCTTCGTTGCCGCCTACTCGGTAGAATTGCCGCTCTTGCAAGACGCGCAGCAGCTTGGCTTGGAGCCCCGGGCTGAGCTCCCCGACCTCATCGAGGAACAGCGTCCCCCGGTTCGCCTGCTCGAAACGACCCGTCCGTCGGGCACCTGCCCCCGTGAACGCCCCCTTTTCATGGCCGAACAGCTCTGTCTCTTGCAGGGTCTCTGGAATCGCCGCGCAATTGATCGCGACGAACGGGCCACCCGCCCGTCCAGAGTGCATGTGGATCGCCCGAGCGACGAGCTCCTTCCCAGTCCCCGATTCCCCTGTGATCAACACCGTGACATCGCTCGCGGCGACGCGGTCGATTTGGCGGAAGAGACGCAACATGGGCGGCGAGACCCCAACGATTCCGCCGTAGGCGCCCCGTTGGTCGCGGTCGGCCTGCCGCATGCGCTGGGAAACGAGGTTCTGATCGACGGCCCCTTTGACGGCCTCGATGAGGCGCATCCGATCCACGGGCTTCGTCAGGTAGTCGCATGCGCCCGCCTGGATGGCCTTGACGGCGTGCGGGACGCCCGCGTCGGCAGTCAACATCAGAACCGGTAGGAAGGGGTGCGTGTGCCGCAGGCGCCCAAGAACCGTCATGCCGCCGATCCCGCTCATGTGCAGATCCAGCAGCACGGCGTCGGGAATGACGCGCTCAAGCGCCTCGATGCAACTCGCGCCGTCGGCAAAGCCGTGGGCCTCGTAGCCCCCGCGCTCCAACCACCGCATCACCAGGGTGCGATGGCTTTCATCGTCGTCAACGACCAACACAATCGGGAGCGTCGACTCCTCCCGAGTCCCCTCGGCCACGTGCATCTCCCCGGGGCTCCCTACCACGAAGTCGGCTCAGCGCGCCCACACCTTGAGGGTCTGGCCGATGTCGTCGAGCACGGACCGGACCACATCGTAGTCCGGGTGCCTCACCGCCACGTACGCGTTGGCGAGGTAGCCGGCTTCCACGGGCTGGGTCCGGTGCCCAACCGGGGGCAGGTGCAGCTTGAAGATCATGTTGCCGTACCGCGCCTGAACCTGGTCGACTCCGCTGTAGCCAGCGATCGTCCCATCTTGGTTCGGCCGCAGGGCCACAAGGCCCGCCGCATATCGACGCGACGCGGACTCCTCGACGCGACCCCACACCACCGCGCGCGCCCAGGCCGTGTACAGGTCGAAGTCGTTCGCCGCACAGTAGGTGTCCCACCAGTTGCAGCCCGGCGGTCGAGCACCGATCTCGGAAAATACGAGGCCCTTGGGCCCGACGAACCACTCCATGTGCGTCGCCGACGTGTTCAGCCCCAACTCGCGGACAACCTGGCGTCCAAAATGCCGCAACTCGCCGTAGCCAGGCGCGTCGATGCGGTTCGTCGCCACCATTTGCGGGCTGACGCTCCGGTCCCGCATCGCTTGCAACACATTCGGATAGTAGTGCGTGATCGCCTCGAACACGACTTCGCCGTCCACCGTCAACGTGTCGAAGTAGCCCTCATGTCCGAGGACGAACTCCTCCATCGTGAAGAACCGCTCACGCTCCGTGAGGCCAGTTTCACGCAGGGCCGCCTCCAGCTCCGCGGCGTTGTCGATGCGGTAGGTCGCCGCGGCGCCAGCGCCGTCCCGCGGTTTGAGAATGACGGGGTACCCGACCTCCGCGACGAATGCGACGGCGTCGGAGGCCCGGCTGACGGCGGCATTCCGCGCGCACGGGATGCCGCGTTTGCGCAGCTCCTGCTTCATCACGAACTTGTCGCGGCAGAGGTTGGCCACGTCGTAGGGCGTGCCGGGGATGCGCGTCGCTTCGCGCACGCGCGCCGTGCACAACACATGGGCCTCGACCGTCGCTTCGAGGCGATCGACCCACGGACCTCGCCGTTGAATGCGGGTCACGGCGTCGATCATCGCCGCTTCGTTGCCGATGGCTGGCACATATTCGTAGCCGTCCAACAAACTGCAGATTTCCGGATCGAGGTGCTCCGGCTTCGTGTCTCCGAGCCCGGTCACGCGCGCGCCGACATTCTTGAGGCCGCGCACAAAGCGCCGCTGGTTCGCCGGAAAGTTCGGCGCAACGAAGATGACGTGCGGCATGATTACTCCCCCATTCCGATCCGGTCACGCTCGGTCTTGCACCAAAAACGCACCAGGCCATGGAAATGATCAGTGAACGCCTCGACCTCGTGAGCCGGGTAAAGCGCCGCTACCTTGGCCCGGATGACATCGCGCATTTCCGGCGCTGAGAAGACGTCCACTGCGATGCGGTCGAAGTCGGCGAGGTGCTTCTGGCACCAGTCCTCGAATCGATCGGCGTCGAAATGGGCGCGCGCAATGGCGTCGTACCGATCGAGCTGCGCGTCGAGGTCCAGGCCGGGGTCCCGCGCGTCGAGGAACGGGCGCCAGTCCAAGTTCATCTTCATCGGGCGCCGCGTCGCAGCGCAGAACAAGCTCCACCGCACCAGCGCCTTCACCAACCAAGGCCAGTGGTAGTGCAGGCTCGTCACCTGGCTATCGGGGCAGGCATTGGCGAAGTCGATGGGGTGCAGGACGCCATCGGCGCGCAACATCTCGCAGGAGTTGAAATCCCAGCCGAAGAAGGCGTTGATCGTGCGGCAGACGCGTGTGGCCGTGCGCCAACCGGGTCCGTCGAGGAAGCCGAAGTCCACGACGTACCGGCCGTGCAGGGGCTGGTCGGGGTCGTATTTGACGACCTGGACCTGCGGGCCGACGCCGATGGCGCGCACGAACAGGTCCCAGTTCTTGACCCCCGCCTGAAGATGCTGGACGCGCTTTCCGGACGCGTCGTAGGCGGCACGCAGGTCGCGCTCGTCCTTGACTTGCGTGACGCCGACCCAGCCACCACCGTCGTAGGGCTTGAGGAAGGCCGGATACCCGACCCCGCGGCCCACTTCGCCGACGTCGAAGAGGTCGTTGTAGCGGCGGACGGTGACCTCCCAGTCCCCGTCGGTCTCATACGCCTTTGGCGGGATCATCATGGTCTTGGGGATCGGCAACCCGAGGCGCATCATCGCGGCGTACGTCGTGTGCTTTTCGTTGCTCTGAATCGACCATGGGTTGTTGAGCACGTACAGATCGTCGGCGACGACCGATTTCTTGATCCACTCGCGCGTCGTATGGAACCAGTGGGTCAGCCGGTCGACCACGAGGTCGTAGCGACATGGCTCCGCCAAGTCGAACGGCGCCACACGCACGCGCTGGACGTCGAAACGGATCTCGCCTTCCGGCGACTGGACAGCGAGATCGAGCTTCTTGACCAGCATCTCGAAGGCCGCGGGCCAACAGAGGTCCGCGCCCAGCGACAACCCGATCCGCCTGGTCACTACCGCCATGGCCAGTCCTCCCCGGTCGACCGCGCTATCGCAGCGTCCGCGCCGCTGACCACGGCCCGGTGAACATGGTGTTAGGATGGACCCCTGGTGCGGGCCCCAGGCCCGCGTTGGAGAGGCCATGCGTTCCGTGTTTCTGCTCGCGATGACTGGCTGCGGCGGACCCTGGGACGCGCCGGTGCTCTCGCTTGGCCCCGAAGGAGCCGACACCGAGGACGACCTCGTCGCGGCCGTGATCGACCCTGGACCCGATGCCCGACCCGACGCCGAATGGACCTTCCTGTGGCTGCGCGACGGCGCCGCTGTCGCCGACCTGACCACGAGCATCGTCCCCGCTTCCGCCACCGCCCGCGGCGAGACATGGGAAGTCCGCGTCAGCCCGGCGGACCACGATGGGGACGCGGCGGTGGCCTCGCTCCTGATCGCCAACGCGTCGCCGACCGCGGCGGTGTCCTTCGAACCGGCCTCGCCCGAGCCGGGTGAACCCATTCTGGCGCTCGCGACAGGCACGGATGCCGACGTCGACACCGTCACCTTTCGCTACGCGTGGTCGCGCAACGGCACTCCAAGCGGGCACACCGAGGCGCTCCTCCCCGCGGACGTCACGGTTCGCAACGAGCTTTGGTCAGTCATCGTCACCCCGAACGACGGGTTCGACGATGGTCCGACGGCCGCCGCCGAGGTGGCGATCGGCAACGCGGCCCCGTCGATTGCAACCGTAACCATCGGACCCGAATCGCCCACCGAGCGGACGGACATCTCGGCCACGGCGACCGTCACGGACGCCGACGGCGACGTCGTCACCGAAAGCTGGACCTGGCGCGTCAACGGCGCCGACGTCGCGGGCGTGTCCGGGCCGACACTCACGGGTGCCTCATTCGCGCGAGGCGACCACGTGATCGCCACCCTGACAGCGGATGACGGCTCGGCCTCGTCGACCGCCGACAGCAATGAGCTTGTCGTCGCAAACGCTGGCCCTGAAGCGATCGACGTCGCCATCGCACCCGAGCCCCTTCGCGTCGCCGACATCGCGACCTGTTCGTGGTCTTCCGTGGTTGACCCCGATGGCGACACCGTCGCCAGCACCGAGGCCACCTGGCGCCTCGACGGCACTCCAATCGCCAGCGGCCCAGACCTTGTGGGAGTCTTCGCCAAGGGTCAGACCCTGGCCTGCGACGTCGTGGCGACCGACCTCGACGGCGCCGTCGGGCCTACGATCACGGCCGAGTTGGTCGTCGCGAACACGGCGCCGGTCGCGACGTCCGCGACCCTGTCCGACGCGAGTCCCGACGGCGGTGCCAGCGTCACGGCGTCGGGCATCGCGACTGACGCCGACGCCGACCCCGTCACGTTCACGTGGCGTTGGTGGGTCGACGGAGCCGAGGTCTCCACCGAGGACGCCCTCCACCCCTCGCTCTTCGCCAAGGGCGACACGATCCAGGCCGAGGGAACCCCGACCGACGGCGACGATGCCGGGGCGCCGGTCCTGTCGAACATCGGCACGGCCACGAACTCTGCGCCGCTCGTCGCGCTCGGCCCGCTGGTCCCGGACCCCGTCCGCACCAACGATACGCTGACGATCACCTTCACGGCATCCGACCGCGACGGGGAACTGGTCACCACGTCCACCTGGTGGACGGTCGACGGCGCAACGGTGGCCACCGACACCACGTCGTTGCCTGGGACGGCCTTCGCCAAAGGCCAAACCGTCGCCTTCCACGCGACGGCCAACGATGGTCTGGTCGACGGTCCCGAATCGACCGCCGAGATCGTCGTCGCAGACACCGCCCCAAGCGTCGCTGGCGCAGAGGTCAGCCCCGCGGACCTGCACGAGGGCGTCGTGGCCAGCTGCGCCCCGCTCGGCTGGTCCGACGCCGACGGCGACCTGCCGGCCTTCACGGTCGAATGGCGCGTCAACGGCGCGCTCGCGTCGTCCGACCTCACCCTGACGGGCGCCGATTTCGACCGCGACGATTCTGTCGTCTGCGTGCTCACGCCCGATACCGGCGAGGCGGGCGCTCCGGCCACCAGCGCACCCGTCATCGTCGGCAACGCACCCCCGAGCCTCGCCGAATCGCTCATCGTGCCGGTCGCCCCGATCTGGGGCTTCGACGACCTCGTCTGCAAATTGGGCGCGCCGGCCGTCGACCTCGACGGGGACCCGCTCACCTACACCGCGCGCTGGTCCAACTCGTGGACCGACGACTATCCGGCGGCCACCACGTCCCAACCCAACGACACGATTCCCGCGGCCGAAACGACGCAGGACCGGGCCTGGACGTGCGTGCTGACGGCCGACGACGGCCAAGACCCGGTCGAGGGGTCCCCCGCCACCGTCGTGCCCACCCCCGCGGGCGGCAACATCCTCGTCATCGTCGCCGACGACCTTGGCGTCGACAAGGTCGCCGCCTATGGCGAACACCCCGACCCGCCGCCGACCCCCGTCCTCGACCGCCTGGCGGACGAAGGCGTCAAATTCCGCCATGCCTACAGCGGCCCGGTCTGCGCCCCGACCCGCGCCAACATGATGACCGGCCGGTACGGCCGTCGCCACGGCGTCGGCAAGATCATCAACGTGTGGACCTACGACTACGCGCTACCGGCCAACGAATTGCCGCTGCCCGCCGTATTGGATTCCTCCGCCTATTTCTCGTACTCCAACTCGTTCGTCGGGAAATGGCACCTCGGTTCCCGCCCCGAGGGCCCGTCCCACCCGGCCGATTTGGGTTGGTCCTGGCACGCCGGTTCGCTTGGCAATTTGGCCGACCCTACTACCATCGACACCATCGGAAAGAAGGACTACAGCTACTGGGAGCGAGACGACAACGGGTTCGTCTCCATCAGCACCGAATACGCGACGATTCAGACGACGGACGACGCGCTGGATCGCATTGCCGTCATGCCCGAGCCCTGGATGTTGTGGCTCGCCTACAACGCCCCGCACGAGCCTCTTCACGTGCCCCCGGCATCGCTGCACTCGTTCGTTGGCCTCGACGACGCGTCGAGCGACTACGACAAATACCAAGCCATGGTCGAGTCCCTCGACTCGGAAATGGGCCGGCTGTTGGTGTCGATCGACCCCGTCGTCCTCGACGCGACAACGGTGTTCTTTATCGGCGACAACGGCACGCCAAAACACGGCATCTCCGCGCCCTTCGACCCCGAAAAGGGCAAGGGAAGCGTACACGAAGGCGGCGTCAACGTTCCGCTCATCGTGCGCGCCCCCCATCTCGGCCTCATCGGCGGCACGGAAAGCACCGCATTCGTCCATGCCGTAGACCTGTTTACGACGATTTCGGTCATCGTCGGCGTCGACCCCGGCGAGTTGGAACAACAACTCCCGGACGGTACCTTTCGGCCCATCGCCTTCGACGGTCAGTCCATCCTGCCCTATCTGTCCGACCCGATGCGGGTCGGCGCACGGGAAACGATGTTCGTCGAGCGCTTCGAGCCCAATGGCAAAGACCCGTTCTTCTCGGAGAGCGTGGCCATTCGCGACGAGCGCTGGAAGTTGATCCGTGCCTTCGAAAACGGCAAGGATGCGGAGAATTTCTTCGACCTCGTATTCGCCGGGCTCGACGTCCCCGTCGAGGGCCTCACCGAGGACCTGCTCCTCACCGAAATGGATGAGGAGCAGCAGGCGGCCTACGACCGCCTTTCGGCCGCCCTCGACGCACAGCTCGCCGAACTGACCTACGACGTCCCCGAATACGCGCCCGAGGTCTATCTCGCCGCCTTCCTCCCCGATCCGCCCTACCCGGGCGAGGACATCAGCTGCGTGGCCGCGGGATGGCGCGATGGCGACGACGATGAGGTCACCTTCACCTACGACTGGGAACTCAACGGCGTGCCGTTGGCCGTCGACGGCGACACGTTGACGAGCGACCAGTTCGTTCTCGGCGACGAGGTCAGCTGCACCATCACGGCGTCGGACGGCCTCGCGAGCGGCGCCTCGGCGACGGTCACGGCCACCATCGTGGACGCCCCCCCGACGCTTCAAAGTGTCCAACTCACCCCCGATCCCGCCAACTCCGCGGACACCCTGTTGTGCAGCGCGCTCGGCGTGGAGGACCCGGACTCCGACGTCGTCGAGGTCCACTACCAGTGGCGGGTCGGCTTCGATCAGCTGGGGTAGCTGTATTATATGTTGGTGCTGCAACAGAAGTAGAAATGAAAGAGAAGAAAGATCGTGTTGATGATGCACTTCATGCAACTCGTGCTGCGGTGGAAGAAGGTATTGTTCCAGGCGGTGGTGTAGCATACATTCGTGCAATTGAAACTTTAAATAAATTCAAAGGAGCTAACGAAGACGAGTCGGCAGGTATTGCAATTGTAAAAAGGGCATTGGAAGAACCACTTCGTCAAATTGTTGCCAATGCAGGAATTGAAGCATCAATTGTAGTTCAAAAAGTAAAAGAAGGAAAAGCAGATTATGGTTTTAATGCAAGAACGGAAGAGTATGAAAGTTTACTAAAAGCTGGAGTTATTGACCCTACAAAAGTTACGCGAGTTGCTTTGGAAAATGCAGCTTCAATTGCTGGAATGTTTTTAACAACTGATTGCGTAATTGCTGATAAACCTAAAAAAGAAGAGCCACATGCACATCCGGCACCTGATATGGGCGGAATGGGTGGTTACTAAAATCATCAATTGATAATGTTTGAAATAAATCCCGTTTCGAAAGAAGCGGGATTTTCTTTTGCCACTGTTGGCATTAAAACTTATCTACTGTACCTTTGCCGCCTCAAAAAAAGAAATAATGATAAGTGTTAGAGATTTAAAACTGGCTTACGGAAAAAGAGTCCTTTTTGAAGAAGTTAATTTAAACTATACCAAAGGCAATTGTTATGGCGTAATTGGTGCAAATGGCGCAGGCAAAAGTACTTTTTTGAAAATTTTAAGTGGAGAAATTGAACCTAACAAAGGAGTTGTAGAAATTACTCCCGGTGAGCGTTTGGCTATTTTAAAACAAAATCAATTTGAGTTTGACGAACAAACTGTTTTAAATACGGTGATGGTTGGCTTTGATAAGTTGTGGGCTGTAATGAAAGAAAGAGAAACGATTTATTCGTTGGAAGATTTTTCGGAAGAAGACGGTATGCGTGCTGCTGAATTGGAAGGTGAATTTGGTGAAATGGGAGGGTACACTGCCGAAAGTGACGCAGCTACTTTGTTGGGAGAATTAGGTGTAAAGGAAAAATACCATCAATCGTTGATGAAAGAAATTCCATCCAATTTAAAACTTCGTGTATTGCTTGCACAATCACTTTTTGGGAATCCCGATATTTTATTATTAGATGAACCTACCAACGGGTTGGACATTGAAACAATTAGTTGGTTAGAAAACTTTTTAGCCACTTATGAAAATATAGTTTTAATCGTTAGTCACGATCGACATTTTTTAGATGCCGTTTGTACGCATGTGTCCGATGTGGATCGTCAGAAAGTGAAAATATTTACGGGCAACTATTCTTTTTGGTACGAAAGTTCTCAATTGATGGCTCGTCAGTTGAGCGATAAAAATAAAAAGACGGAAGACAAACGTCAAGCTTTGATTGATTTTATTGCACGCTTCAGTGCCAATGCTTCTAAAAGTAAACAGGCTACATCTCGAAAAAAAGCATTGGAAAAATTATCCATTGAAGAAATAGAACCAAGTTACAGAAAGTACCCCGGCATTATTTTTCAACCCTTGCGCGAAGTTGGAAATCAAATTTTAAGTGTAGATAAATTTTCAAAATCAGTTGATGGACGAAGTTTATTTAATAACGTTTCGTTTACAATAAATAAAGGCGATAAAATTGCTTTACTCAGCCAAGATCCGTTGGCTATTACTTCTTTTCTCAATATTATAAATGGAGAAGCAGAAGCAGATTATGGAAATTTTTCTTGGGGAACTACAGTTACAAAAGCATATTTACCGATTGAAAATAGTCAGTATTTCAAAGATGATTTGACTTTGATGGAATGGTTGCGACAGTTTGTGCCACCGCATATTACAGATGTGGATGAACCATTTTTACGCGGATTTTTAGGAAAGATGCTTTTTAGTGGAGACGATATTTTAAAGAAAACAAATGTATTGAGCGGAGGAGAAAAAGTTCGTTGCATGCTAAGTAGAATGATGTTGCAAAATCCGAATGTTATTTTATTGGATCAACCAACAAACCATCTTGATTTGGAAAGTATTCAAAGTTTTAATGAACAGTGTGTTGATTATAAAGGAGTGATTTTATTATCAAGCCACGATCATACTTTTATGCAAACGGTTGCCAATCGAATTATTGAAATTACCCCAATGGGAATTATCGATCGTTTGATGGATTTCGACCAATATTTAGCAGATGAAAGAGTAAAGCAGTTGCGACTTGAAATGTATCCATAAGTTTTTTCACGTCGGTTCACTTTCCTATCCTATCTTCCATTCTTTTAACTGCAATAAATAAAAAATGGATTCTCCTCAACTGGAAAGAAAACTTGGACTTTGGGCATCTGTTTCTATTGTAGTAGGCGCAGTAATTGGGAGTAGTATTTTTATGAAACCAGCCACCATGGCTTCGCAAGTTGGTTCTCCCGAAATTTTATTTTTAGTGTGGGTGGTTGCCGGTGTTGTATCGCTTTTTGGTGGAATGATTAATGCAGAAATTGGAACAATGCTTCCGAATACCGGCGGACAGTTTGTTTATTTTCAAAAAATGTATGGCGATTTTGTTGCTTTTTTATACGGATGGGCTTCCTTCATTGTAATAAACACAGCAGCACTTGCAGCAATTGCATTTGTATTTGCGCAATATGCCGAAATTTTTATTCAACTTCCACGGCTATCTCCGGAAATTGAAAAATCAATTCAGTTGGTGATTCCAGGAATTGGTAAACTTTATTTATTGGATAATATTGGTGTAAAATGTATTGCGATTTTTTTAGTCGTTTTGATTTCAGCTGTTAATTATTACAGTTTAAAAATCGGTGGCGTTTTTCAAATCATTTCAACTTTTTTAAAAGTTGGCGCATTAATTTTTTTAATTGGAATTATATTTTTTTCGGGAAAAGGTTCCGTGCAAAATTTTTTTACCGATTCAGAAATTAGCTCACTTTCCATTTGGGGAACCATCACCGGATTTATTGCTGCAATTTCCGGTGCATTGGCGGCTTACGACGGTTGGAACAATCTTGGATTTGTTGCCGGCGAAATAAAAAATCCAACAAAAAATATTCCACGCGGATTAATTATTGGAATAAGTATTTGTATGTTGATGTATTTACTAACCAATCTTGCCTATTTATACATGTTGCCAATTGGCGAAATGAAAAATTCAACATTAGTTGCTTCGGATGCACTCTCTGCAGTTTTAGGAATTACAGGAGCTGGCTTAATTGCATTGATGGTAATGCTTTCAACATTGGGAGCAGTTAATGGAAATGCATTGCCTTGTGCAAGAGTAACATTTGCAATGGGGCAACAAAATTTTCTATCGGCTTGGGTTGGCAAAGTTCATCCGCGATTTAAAACTCCGGGAAATGCACTATGGTTGCAATGTATTTGGGCTTGCTTGTTTATTGTTTCGGGGTCGTTTGATATGCTAACAGATTTGTTTGTATTTGCAACTTGGATTTTTTACGGGTTTGGTGCTTACGGACTTTTTGTACTTAGAAAAAAAATGCCTGATGTAAAAAGATCGTATAAAACTTGGGGGTATCCATTTGTGCCAATTATATTTATTTTTTTCGCAGCGTTTTATTTTGTGGTTACACTTTACAACGATGTGTCGAATTATATTTCCGGGAAAACAGAATTTGTAAATTCAGTTTATGGATTGGTTTTAATTGTATCCGGTATTCCGGTTTACTTGTTTTATAAAAGAAAACAGAAAAAGGGTTATAAAAATTAGTAATGATGAAATACACACGAGCTATTGGATTTATAGCTGCAATACTATTAGTAATTGCTTGTTTTATTCCTTGGGTTTTTATTGAATCCAAAAATATTATCGTTACAGGAATTGAAAGTAGTGGTACAAATTTTGGCAAACCTGGTTATGTGCATTTCGTTTTTTGTTTCCTGTTTTTTGTTTTTCACAGCATGCAAAAAGTTTGGGCAAAAAGATGGAATGTGTTTGTGGTGGCATTAAATGGAGCTTGGGCAATTCGGAATTATTTCATCATTTCTATTTGTGTTGCTGGCGAATGTCCGGAAAAACAAATAGGGTTTTATTTAGTTGCAGTTACTTCTTTGTTCATGCTTTTAGCTGCACTTTTTTCAGAAGTAAAACAAAAATGAAAAATTAGTTTCCCATTAATCTTGAAAAGAAATTAGCGAATGTTTGATGATTGCAGCGCATTCTTCAATTTGATCTTTTGTAATAATGAGTGGGGGGGCAAATCTAATTTTATCGCCGTGTGTAGGTTTTGCAAGCAAACCGTTTTCTTTTAATTCAAGACAAAAATTCCAAGCTGCATTTTTATCAGGATGGTTAATAACAATTGCATTCAGCAATCCTTTTCCTCTAACTTCTTTGATAAAATTTGAGTTGATTGCATTTAAATTATTTCGAAATAATTCTCCCATCAAGTTTGCATTTTCAACAAGTTGTTCATTTTTCAAAACTTGTAATGCCGTAATTGCAACTTTACAAGCTAATGGATTTCCACCAAAAGTACTTCCGTGTTCACCTGGTTTTATTGTCAACATTATTTCATCATCCGCCAGCACAGCACTTATTGGAAGAATGCCGCCACTTAATGCTTTGCCTAAAAGTAAAATATCGGGACGCACATTTTCATAATCACAAGCCAACATTTTTCCTGTTCTACCTAATCCTGTTTGAATTTCATCGGCAATAAATAGTACATTATTTTTTTCGCAAAGTTGTTTTGCTTTTGCTAAATAACCATTATCGGGAACAAATACTCCTGCTTCTCCTTGAATGGGCTCAACTAAAAAACCTGCAATGTTTTTATTGTTCAAAACAGATTCAAGCGATTCAATATCGTTATAAGGAACAGAAATAAATCCTTGCATAAAAGGGCCAAATCCGTTTTGTGCCGATTCGTCGCTGCTAAATGAAATTACCGTAGAGGTTCTTCCATGAAAATTTCCATTGCAAACAACAATAACTGCTTTATTTTTTTCAATTCCTTTTACTTCATACCCCCATTTTCTGCAAAGTTTAATTCCTGTTTCTACCGCCTCCACTCCTGTATTCATTGGCAATACTTTGTCGTAGCCAAAATAGTTTGTAATAAATTCTTCGTATTCGCCTAATGCAGAGTTGTAAAATGCACGACTGGAAAGCGTCAGTTTTTGTGCTTGTTCAATTAGCGAATCCAATATTTTTGGATGGCAATGTCCTTGATTGACTGCTGAGTAACCACTCAAAAAATCGAAGTAGCGTTTTTGGTCAACATCCCAAACATAAACTCCCTTTCCTCGTTCCAATACAACCGGCAATGGATGGTAATTGTGTGCGCCAAATTTTTCTTCAAGTGCTAAATAAATTGAAGTTTTTTCTGAAGTGTTGATTTGTGATAGCATAAAAAATAATTTCAAATTTTTAACAAACAAGCTCTTTTACAAAATAATTTGATGGGAAATGTAAATCTATTTTTTCTTCTTTCTTAAATATTCCAAATATTGTTGAACCGCTTCCACTCATTGCAGCATAGGTGGCGCCTGCATCATAAAGATTTTGTTTTATTTTTTTAAGCTCGGGATGAGTAGTAAAAATGGGTTCTTCAAAATCATTCTGCAATTCAACCTTCCAAGTTTCGATTGGCTGTTTTATTATTTCATTAATTGATTTTTCAGAAGACGAACATTTAATTTTTGAAAAAGCCCATTGCGTTTTTATATGAATTTGCGGATAAATAAGAATGAATTTGTATGCTGACAAATCAAGATAAATAGGTGTTAATTTTTCGCCTTTGCCCGTTGCAAAACACGGAGAGTTTAAAATAAAAAATGGACAATCGCTTCCGAGTTGCAATGCGTATAATTTTAATTGTTCGATGGAAATTCCTAGTTCAAATTTTTGGTTTATCAGTTTTAATGCAAAAGCAGCATCTGCACTTCCACCACCCAAACCAGCGCCAAGAGGAATTGTTTTATGCAAATGCATTTTTAAAAAGGGCAAATTGGGGAAATCATTTTTTAAAATGCGAAATGCTTTTATGCAAATGTTTTCATCTAAAGTTTCTGGTATTGAAATTCCTGTTGTAGAAAATTCAACTTTGTTTTCTGTTTCTATTATTTCTAAAACATCATTTAAATGTAGCGGGAGAAAAACGGTCTCTAAATTATGAAAACCATCTGTTCTTTTTTCCAGAATTCTTAGACCAAGATTTATTTTACAGTTGGGAAAACAGATCACGATTTGTACATTTAAATGCTAAGTGATTTGCAAATTATTTTTTGTTTTTTGTTCGAGTAGAAATTTCATCTCGAATAGCAATTGCTTGTATATAATCTTCTTTTTTTAATACTTCGACAAGCAGTGTGTTGAGTTCCTTCAACGTCATCGATTTTAATTCTTCCTTGTTTGCAGAATTTGGAATGTCAACTGTTTCCGCTGATTTTTTCTTTTTGGGAGAACCTTCCAATAAAATTCCAGCACTGTCTAAAATATTTTTATAAGTATAAATAGGGCAACCAAAGCGCACAGCTAAAGCAAGCGCATCGGAAGTACGTGAATCAATTTCAATTGTATTGTAATCAGAAGAGCAAATAAGTTTTGAGTAAAAAATTCCTTCTTGAAAATCACATATAATAATCTCGTGTAATATTATATTGAATGCATTCAAAAAATTTTTCATTAAATCGTGCGAAAGCGGACGGCTTGGTTTCATTTTTTCAAGAGCTACAGCAATGGCTTGCGCTTCGCATCCGCCAATTACAATAGGAAGTTGCTTTAATCCTTTTACTTCTCCTAATACAATTGCATAAGAGTGAGTTTGTGTATTGCTATGTGACAAAGCAATTATTTCTAATTCAATCTTCTTCATATCAATAATGCCGATGAAAAGGCTACTGTAAATTTACACGATTACAAATATAAAAAATTAAAGCCGTTGCAATTACTGAATTTGAAAATTGATTTAAGTGTTTTTTATATCGCTGATTGCCTTTGTTAATTTCGGTAGTATTTCAAAAGCGTCCCCAATAATACCATAATCGGCAGCTTTAAAAAAGGGAGCTTCGGCGTCTTTATTAATAACAACAATTACTTTACTTCTATTTACTCCAGCCAAATGTTGGATGGCGCCAGAAATGCCAATTGCAAAATAAAGAGTTGGTGCAATCGTTGTACCTGTTTGCCCAACATGTTCATTGTGTGGCCGCCAATTTGCATCAGCAACCGGCCTGCTGCATGCAGTTGCAGCATTAAGAACTTTTGCAAGACCGGTTACCAATCCCCAATTTTCAGGACCTTTTAAACCACGGCCTGCACTTACAACAATCTCTGCTTCTGTCAATGGAATTTCCCCACTGATTTTATTTATTGCAATTATTTTAATTTTTGAAGTTGAAATTTCAAAGTTGAATTTTTCAATTACTGCAGTTCCTTCAACGGCTAATGCCGGATAAGTGTTTTGATTTAATGTAATAATTTTTACATCTGAATTTATTGAAACATGTGCATATGCTTTTCCGGAAAACACAGTTTTTTTTACTACAAATCCATTAGTAATACGGGGCAACGCAACAGCACCAGAAACCAAACCGGCTTTTAATCGTACTGATAGGCGAGGAGCAACACTTTTTCCCGTAATGTTATTTGAAAATAGTACAAGTTTTGCTGCTGTTTGTTCAACTATTTCAGCAATTATTTTTGTGTATGATTCTGCTTCAACTTGATTCAATTTTTCGTTATCGGCATGAATAATTTTCTTTACACCATAATTTCCTAATTGAGATAAATCATCTTGAGTAGTTCCTAAAACCACGGCTTGCGCTGAAACATTTAACAACTCAGCAATTTTTGCGCCATAGGAAATTAATTCCAAAGCTGTTTTTTTTATTCGGCCATCTGCAATTTCAACAAAGATTAAAACGGACATATTTTATTTTTGTAATTTTTTTGAATTAAATAACTTTTGCTTCTTCACGTAGTAAGCGAACGAGCTCTTCCACATTATCTGCTGCAATTAATTTTACACCGGCTTTTGCAGGTGGCAATTCAAAATTGTCGATGCTTGTTAAAGAATTTGCGATTACAGGTTCAACAACTTTCAATGGTTTCGTTCTGGCAGACATAATTCCACGCATATTTGGAATTCTCGCTTCAGCCATTCCTTTTTGGCAGCTAACTACAATTGGTAATACAACTTCGCAAATTTCTTCACCACCTTCAATTTCTTTGGTAATGGTGGTAACTGATTCTTTTAAATCAAACTTTGTTGCAAGAGAAATATAGGGCAGTTGCAAAAATTCAGCAACCATTCCGCCAATTGATGAACCATTAAAATCAATGGTTTCTTTCCCAGTAAATATTAAATCATAACTACCAGTTTTGGCAACTTCTGCAATTTGAGATGCAATAAAAAAACTATCTTGACTTTCTACATTAACTCTAATGGCTTCATCGCCACCAAGAGCAAGCGCTTTTCTAATAATAGGATCCGTATCAGCCAAACCCACAGTAATTAAATGAATGGTAACTGCTGCATTCGCTTCTTTCAATTCGATGGCTCTTACCAATGCGTACCATTCATCGTAAGGATTGATTATCCATTGTACACCATTGTTGTCGAATTTCGTATTGTTATCTGTGAAAGCTACTTTTGCCGTTGTATCTGGCGACTTACTGACGCAAACAAGAATTTTCATGAATTCTTTTTTATGTAAAAAATGGTTGTTTATGCAACTAAGCAAAGATAAGTCGCAAGAAGCTAATTGCCGATAAAATTGATTAAATTATTTTTACTGTGACAACAAGAATTGAAAAATTGAAAATGCTTTTACTGGAAAACTCGGCGGATAGTTTTTTGCAACACGCACTTGCTTTGGAATATATTAAACTTGATAGAGATAAAGAAGCCGAAGCTATTTTTGTTTTACTATTAGAAAAAAATCCCGATTATTTTGGAAGTTATTATCATTTGGCAAAATTGTTGGAAAGAATAGGAGAAACCGACAAAGCAATTGAAGTGTATAAACGTGGGATGGAAAAAACCAAAGCATTATTTGAAAATCATGCATACAACGAATTACGGTCTGCTTATGAAGAATTAATATTTTAATATGAATTTACTTTCGCAAACAGCCAATAATATTTTACATCAACAACTTTTTCTCAAAAAAGATAAGCTGCTTTTAGCAGTAAGCGGTGGAGTAGATTCAATTGTTTTGTGTGAATTGTGTTTTCAATTGGGTTACAATTTTAGCATTGCACATTGCAATTTTCAATTAAGAGGAAAGGAAAGTGAGCGAGATGAATTGTTCGTTAAAAATTTGGAAATAAAATATGCGGTAGAAGTTTTTACAAAACAATTTGACACAACGCAATATGCAAATTCAAATAAAATTTCCATTCAAGAAGCTGCAAGAAATCTACGTTACGAATGGTTTGATGAATTAATTACAAAGTTCAATATTCAATATTTATTGACTGCACACCATCGAGATGATAATATTGAAACCGTATTGATGAATTTTTTTAAAGGAACTGGAATTACAGGTTTGAGAGGAATTCGTGCAAAAAATAATAAAATTGTTCGCCCAGTTTTGTTTGCATCAAAAGAGGATTTATTATCCTTTGCAAAAGAAAATAAATTAGAGTGGGTTGAAGACAGTTCCAATGCAGAAACTCATTATTCTAGAAATAAATTTCGTCATGAAATTATACCTGCGTTAAAAGAAATTTTTCCTGCGGTTGAAGAAAATTTGAATGATAATATTCGTCGTTTCGCTGATATTGAAATAATATATCGACAAGGAATTGATTCTCATAAAAAAAGATTACTTGAAAAAAGGGGAAGCGAAATTCATATTCCGATTTTGAAATTAAAAAAGTCGATACCGCTTTCTACAATTGTGTATGAAATTATTAAAGATTTTGGTTTTAGCACAAATCAAACAGAAGAAGTGGTTGGTCTGCTTGACAGTGATTCTGGAAAATATATTGTGTCGCGTACCCATCGGGTTATTAAAAATAGAAATTGGTTAATCATTACATGTTTAAAAAATAAAGAATCAGAAACGATTTTGATTGAAAATGAAAAATCTGAAATTGAATTCGAAATTGGAAAAATTAAATTTGAGAAAATTGAAAACAATATAAAATTCAAAGTGCCGGATTTGAAGTTCACAGCTTGCTTGAATGCGGATGAATTGCAATTCCCATTTTTGCTTCGGAAAGTGAAACAGGCAGATTATTTCTATCCATTGGGTTTGCGAAAGAAAAAAAAGCTACACCGATTTTTTATAGATCAAAAATTGGCGTTGACAGAAAAGGAAAAAATTTGGGTTGTAGAATCTAATCAAAAAATTGTTTGGGTAATCGGCCATCGCATTGATGATCGATTTAAGATTACAAAAGCAACTAAAAATATTTTAAAAATAAGCTTAGAAATTTTTTAAATAGCTGGAAACACTGTTAATAAATTCCTGCAAAATGGGGTAGTCTGAAAGATAAAATCCAAAAACAATTAAAAAACCAATTCCATAAATTCCGCCCCAAATATGTGCGGAATGATTCACATTGTCTTTTGCTCTTTTTTCGAAAATGGAAGAAGCAATTAAATAAATCAATCCAAAAATAAATCCCGGAATCATTACAGGTATAAAAATTAACCCCATTTTTTGCAGTGGAAATAAAATAATGAAAGCAAAAACGACCGCTGAAACAGCGCCTGAAGCACCGAGGCTCCTATAATTAGAATTGTTTTTATGTTTTGAAAAAGATGGTAAAAGGCAGGCCAGTAAAGAACTTGTATACATCAATAAATAAAATGTTTTTCCATTTTCGCCAAAAATTTCAATAAAAGCTTTTTCAACTGGTTCGCCAAAAATGTAAAGGGCGTACATATTAAATAGCAAATGGCCCCAATCTGCATGAATAAGTCCACAAGTAAAAAAACGATACCACTGATTGTTTTCCGTAATTGCAGGCGGATAAAAAATTAAATTATTTAATAGCGTTCTATTATTGAAACCAAGAAAAGAAATTATAGAAGTCGCGATTATAATTGTTAGCGTTATTGATAATTCCATAAAAAATAAATCTATGTTTTTAGTTGTGATGATATTTTTCGTTGCGAATAATTGTACAAGTTCTATAAATTTGTTCTGCTAAAATAAGCCGTACTATTTGATGCGGAAAAGTTAATTGAGATAAACTCCAACAAAAATTAGCTCTGTTCAAAACAGAAATATCTAATCCAAATGCGCCACCAATAAGAAAAACTAAATTTTTGGTACTTTCATTTGCTCTTTTTTGAATAAAAGTTGAAAGTGATTCAGACAAAAATTGTTTGCCATTTTCATCCAATGCTACCAAATAATCGTCTTTGTTTAAAAGTCGTAAAATGATTTCAGCTTCTTTCTTTTTCAATTCAGTTTTTGAAAGTGTTCCCAAATTTTTTGGAGGTGGAATAATTGTCCATTGTACGGGAAAATAGTTGCCAATTCTTTTGGTGAAATCTTCAACGGCTACTTTTAAATTTGCTTCCGTGTTTTTCCCAATTGTCCAAAAATGTATTTTCATAATTTGAATAGCTATTTTTTTAATAATTTATTTTACCAACGATTTTTCCCAGTCGGAGACAATCCAGTTTTTCCCTTTTTGAATTATATTATGTCCTTCTACTTCCAATAATATTGCTTGTTTTTCAATACCTCCGGGATATTTTTCGTTTATTATACCACCTTGTTTTAATGTGCGCCAATATGGGGTACAATTTTTTTTACCTGCAAGTCCATGATTTTAGTTATTTGAATTCAAAAGTATCAAATAAGAACAAAACAGTAAATTGTTGAAATTTCTAACTCAGTTTAAAATAGTCATTATGAATAAATCTTTAGCCGAAACATTTTTAAGGGTAGTAAATGTCATGGATGAATTGCGTGAAAAATGTCCATGGGATAAAAAGCAAACAATTCAAACATTACGGCACATGACGATTGAAGAAGTTTACGAATTAGCAGATGCAATTACCGAAGAAAATTGGGGTGGGATAAAAGAAGAGTTGGGCGATTTGTTATTACACATTATTTTCTATTCTAAAATTGGGCAGGAGAAAAAACTGTTTTCTTTGGAAGAAGTAATCAATGGAATTTGTGATAAACTGATAAAGCGACATCCACACATTTATGGAGATGTAAAAGTGAATAATGAAGAAGATGTTAAAAAGAATTGGGAAAAAATAAAATTGCAAGAAGGGAAAAAATCTATTCTTAGTGGCGTACCAAAGTCGCTGCCGGCAACAGTTAAAGCAATGCGACTGCAAGAAAAAGCAAAGCAAGTTGGTTTTGAGTGGGAAAATAAAGAACAGGTTTGGGAAAAAGTAGAAGAAGAAATTGCAGAATTAAAAGAAGCGCTTGCCGAAGGAGATCGTAAAAAATCGGAAGAGGAGTTAGGCGATGTGTTTTTTTCACTAATCAATTATTCAAGATTTTTAAAACTTGATGCTGAAAATGCTCTGGAGTTGACGAATAAAAAATTTATTAATCGATTTATTCAAATGGAAGAAGAAGTAAAATCGGAAGGGAAAGATTTGTTAGAAATGAGTTTGGTAGAAATGGATGCAGTTTGGAACCGTGTAAAACTAAAAAATAAGTAGAGCTATAAACTAATTATTTTCTTTCTTTGATTTGAAAGAAAATTTTCAAATTGCGCCAAATTAAAGCTGCTCAAATTTTGCTCTTTTGTTAATCCGGTTTTTTGCGCAACTAATACGCCGTATTTAATATCGTTACACCCCTCAATACTGTGTGCATCGGGGTTTATAGAAATTAACACTCCTTTATCCAATGCATATTCAATGTGTTTCCAATCAATATCAAGCCGTCGAGGATTTGCATTTAATTCAATAACAACATTATGTTTTGCACAAGCATCAATAATTATTTTATGATCAATTGGATATCCATTTCTACTTAAAAGTAAACGACCAGTTAAATGACCTAAAATGGAAACATGTGGATTGGTAATAGCATTTAATAAACGATGCATTGCTTTTTCTTCTGTCATTTTCAGATTGCTGTGAATAGATGCGATAATCAAATCAAAAGAAGAAAGTATTTCATTGGAATAATCCAGTGAGCCGTCGTTGAGAATATCGCATTCAATGCTTTTAAAAATTTTGAAAGGCGAAAGTTTTGAATTCAACGCATCTATTTGTTTATGTTGGTCAACTATACGATCTTCCAATAATCCGTTGGCATAAAATGCAGCTTTGGAATGATCGGAAATAACTAAGTATTTAAATCCTTTTTTTATAAGTGCATCCGCCATTTCCTCAATGGTATTTGCACCATCGCTCCAATTGCTATGGCTGTGAATAATTCCTTTAATATCTGATTGTGTAATAATTTCTTTTGTGGAATTTGTTTTTATTTTATCAAAATGAAGGGATGAATCGCGTAAATATGAAGGGATAAATGGGATTCCAGCTTTTTCAAAAATGGCTTCTTCGGTTTTATACATACATTTTGATAAATCAACATGGGGAAATTCTTTTTTAATCGATTCAACAAATTGTGTTGAACTGCTTGTAAAAAATAGTCGTCTTCCAATAGTTGTGTTGCCTGTAAATAAACGAAGTTTCAATCCTGTTTTTAATTTATATAACAAACTGACTTTTGTTTCTTCAATTAATTCGGGAGGTTGTGCTGTTTGAAATTTCGGTTTCACTTCTTCGTTCGTTGCTAATACAACAAATTCTAATTCTTCGATAACCGGTTCTTGTTTTTTGAATGCACCTGTTACTTGTACTTTTTCATCTCCAAATAATTTTTTTAAATAAAAATTGATTTGTTCAAAAACAGTTTCCACTTCTGCATACAAGAAAAAATCTTTATTAAATTGATAAAATGAAATGGCTTCTTGAATATTTTTCTGCGTTTTTTCTCCAAAGCCGGTTAGCTTCATCAAACGATTTTCGAGACAAGCATACAATAATTCTCCAAGAGATTCTATTTCTAATTTTTTCCAAATGATATTTATTTTCTTAGGACCCAATCCTTTTATGTTCAACATTTCAATTATTCCGTGAGGTGTTTTTGCAATCAATTCATTTAGTTCGGTAAGTGAGCCTGTTTCTAAAATTTCTGTTACTTTTTTTACAACACTTGTATTAATACCTCTAATTGTGTAGAGTTGATCTTTACTTGTTTCTTTAAGTTGAGTTGGAAGTTTTTCGATGTTGAAAGCTGCTATGGCGTAGGTTTTGCTCTTGAAAGTGTTTTCGCCGTGAATGTCCATTAGTTTGGCAAGAAGCGAAAAATTTTCTGCTATTGAAAAATTATCCATAACTGCAAGTTAGTTGATGAAAGGAAAGAATGAATAAAAAAAAGTCCTCCTTTTGGGAAGACTTTCTATAAGTTAAAATACTAAAAGCTTACTTCTTCTTTTTTGCAGCAGCTTTCTTAGGAGCAGCTTTTTTTGCAGCTGCTTTTTTTGGAGCCGCTTTTTTTGCAGCTTTTTTCTTTGTTGCCATTTTTTTTAATTTAAGGGTTAGAAATAAATTAACGATAGTAAAGTTAGAAAGAATATTTAAACTATCAAATATTTTTTCTAAAATTCAAAAACAAAAAATGCAACTGAAATTTTTATGCAGATATTTCGATGGGTGAAACAGAAACAAAAGTTCTATTACTTTTTCCTTTTTTAAATTCTACAACACCATCTGTTAATGCAAACAAAGTAAAATCTTTTCCTACACCAACATTTTTTCCGGGATGATAAACTGTTCCGCGTTGACGAATAATAATGTTTCCAGAAATAGCAGATTGACCACCATATATTTTTACACCCAAGCGTTTGCTTTGTGAGTCGCGACCATTCTTTACACTTCCTTCACCTTTCTTATGTGCCATGAGAATAAATTTTTAAAAATTATTTAATGTCTTTAATTAAAATTTGTGTGTACAAAGTACGATGTCCCAATTTTTTGCGAAAACCTTTTCTTCTTTTTTGTTTGTACGCAATTACTTTATCGCCTTTTTGGTGATCGGTAATTACAGCACTTACTTTTGCTTTTACAGCTTCACCAATTGAAACAGTTCCATCAGCATCTGCAAGTAAAACTTCAAATGCAACTTTGTCGCCAACATTTCCTTCCAAATGGGGAACAAATAAACTTTGATCCTTCTCAACTTTGTATTGTTGTCCGGCTATTTTTACTACTGCTATCATTTTCTATAAAATTAGGACGGCAAAGGTAAGGGTAAAAAACATTTCTGCAAAAGGAAATTCAGCTATTTAAGTAACATTTTTTTGAACTTAATATAACCCATACTTTATATTTGTGCGCCTTTTTAGAAACATTCAAATATGAAATTTAAGTCGTTTCTTGCCAAGCCCTTTGCCGCTTTTGTTCATAAAGGGATTCAAAAAACTGCAACAACTGCTCTCCACGATCAAGACGCGGTGTTTAAAAACCTCATCAAACAAGCCGTTAAAACGGAGTTTGGTAAGGAACATCAATTTAAAGAACTGAAAAATTATGCTGATTTTAAGCAAGCCGTTCCACTCAGCGATTATGAAAAAATTAAACCTTATATTGATAAAATAAAGGAAGGAAAACAGAATGTACTTTGGAAAGGGAGGCCGATTTATTTTGCCAAAACCTCAGGCACAACAAGTGGTGTAAAATATATTCCGATTACGAAAGATTCTATTCCCAATCATATTGTAACTGCGCGCAATGCACTTTTGTGTTATATATCCGAAAGTGAAAATGCCCAATTAGCAAACCGTAAAATGATATTTCTTTCCGGTTCGCCAGAATTGGAAAGAGTTGGCGGCATTCCAACAGGGCGGCTTAGTGGAATAGCCAACCATCATATTCCAAGATATTTGAGAACCAATCAACTTCCGAGTTATTCTACAAATTGTATCGAAGATTGGGAAACGAAATTGGATAAAATTGTTGCCGAAACGGGAAATCAGGATATGTCGTTGATAAGCGGAATTCCACCGTGGATGCAAATGTATTTCGATCGGTTGATTGCTGTAACCAATAAAAAGCCAAAAGATCTTTTTCCAAATTTATCCTTGTTGGTTCACGGAGGTGTAAATTTTGAACCCTATAAATCCAGGATGTTTGAAACGATTGGGAAAAAAATTGACACGGTAGAAATATTTCCTGCCTCCGAAGGATTTTTTGCTTTTCAAGATTCGCAGAAAGAGGAAGGTCTTTTATTGAATACCAACAGCGGCATCTTTTTTGAATTTGTGCCAGCGAATGAAATTTTTAACGAAAACCCAACTCGCTTATCGCTGCACGATGTAAAAATTGGAGAAAACTATGCACTCATTATTAATAATAACGCCGGCTTGTGGGGATACAATTTGGGCGATACAGTAAAATTTGTTTCCCTAAATCCCTATCGCATAAAAGTTTCCGGTCGTATCAAACATTTTATTTCGGCTTTTGGCGAACATGTAATTGGAGAAGAAGTGGAATATAGTTTAATGAAAACTGCGGAAGAAGAAAATGTACATATTACGGAATTCACCGTTGGCCCAATGATTGAACAAGGCGAAGGAAAAAGTTATCACGAATGGTTTGTGGAATTTGAAAATCAACCAAACGACCTCGACAGTTTTCGTATGAAAGTTGACCAAAAATTAAGGCAAAAAAATATTTATTACGACGATCTCATTAAAGGAAATATTTTAAAACCATTAAAATTGAATGTGGTTAAAAAGAATGGGTTTATTGATTACATGAAGTCAATCGGTAAATTGGGCGGGCAAAACAAAGTGCCCAGATTGAGCAACGATAGAAAACTTGCCAACGAGTTGATGAATTGGGTTGAACAATAAAAAAATAGTTTATATAAAAAATGAGTGCTCAATTACTACAAAAAAGAATTGCTGTTTTTGGTTCTACCGGTTCCATTGGAACCCAAGCACTCGATGTGATTGCAGATCATCCAGATAAATTTTCGCCAGAAATTCTTACTGCACAAAACAACGACGAGTTGCTGATTCAACAAGCTATTCGATTTAATCCCAATATTGTTGTCATTGGAAATGAGAATAAATATGCCAAAGTAAAAGAGGCATTAAGCACAACCGATATAAAAGTTTTTGCAGGAGAAAAAGCCTTGGAAGAAGTTGCCGCAATGAATTGTTACGATGTTATGCTTGCCGCAATCGTTGGGTTTGCCGGATTGAAACCTACCATTCAAGCCATCGAAAATGGAAAAGTAATTGCATTGGCAAATAAAGAAACATTGGTAGTTGCCGGTGATATTATTATGCAAAAAGCATTGGAAAAACGGATCCCAATTATTCCTGTCGATTCGGAACACTCGGCTATTTTTCAATGTTTAGTTGGTGAACAAAGATCTTCTGTTGAAAAAATTATTCTCACTGCATCGGGTGGCCCATTTTTGGGAAAGAAACCAAATTTTTTGGAGAATGTAAAAAAGGAACATGCACTGCAACATCCCAATTGGAGCATGGGTTCAAAAATTACAATTGATTCCGCAACACTGATGAATAAAGGATTGGAGATGATTGAAGCCAAGCATTTATTTGCATTAAAAGCAAATCAAATTCAAGTGGTAATTCATCCACAAAGTATTATTCACAGCATGGTTCAATTTAAAGATGGAAGTATAAAAGCACAAATGGGATTACCTGATATGAAATTGCCGATTCAATATTCATTGGCTTTTCCGCAACGGATCGCAAATAATTTTCCGCGCTTTGATTTTAAAAGAATGAATACGCTTTCTTTTGATGAACCGGATATTCGCACATTTAGAAATTTGGCACTTGCCACAACAGCTTTGGAAAAAGGAGGAAATCTTCCTTGCGTGTTGAATGCTGCAAATGAAATTGCTGTTTTTGCATTTTTACGAAACAGAATCGGTTTTTTAGAAATGACAAACATGATTGAAAAAGCAATGGATAAAATTCCATTTATAGAAACGCCTACTTTAAATGAATTGTTTGAAAGTGATGGCGAAGCGAGAAATTTTGTGGCGAACAGTATTAAGTTGTAATTTTACAAACGAATTTTTCGAAAAAAATCGAGGTGCATTTTTAGCATTTCGATTTTTAATTTTAAAACGAACAAAATGTTATTAGCAATTGATTGGAGTGTAGTGGCAATAAAAGCTGGACAATTTATTTTATCTTTTTCCATCTTAATTGTCTTGCACGAATTGGGACATTTTTTGCCTGCAAAATGGTTCAAATGCAGAGTTGAAAAATTTTATTTATTTTTTAATCCATGGTTTTCAATTTTCAAAAAACAAAAAGGCGAAACCGAATACGGCCTTGGTTGGATTCCACTTGGCGGCTATGTAAAAATTGCCGGAATGATTGATGAAAGCATGGACAAAGAAAAAATGAAACTTCCTGCACAACCCGATGAATTTCGAAGCAAACCAGCTTGGCAGCGTTTGATAATTATGTTGGGTGGAGTTACTGTAAATGTAATTTTAGCAATCGTAATTTTTATTTTTATTACTTGGGTTTGGGGCGATAAATATGTGCCCGTGAGTAATTTAAAATATGGAGTTTATGCCGATAGTTTAGGCAAAAAAATTGGCGTGCAAGATGGAGATAAAATTGTAGCTGTTGCAGGAAACCCAGTTGAAAAAGTTGGCACAGTTGGTCCGGAAATTATCATGAACGAAGCAAAATCAATCACGATTGAAAGAGCAAATGAAAAGATTGAACTACAAATTCCAGAAGGATTTATAAAACAGTTGAACGAAAATCGTTTAGCCGGATTTACCTATGTGCGCATTCCGATGATTGTGGATTCAATTCTTGCAAAAGCAGTTATAAAAGGAGAGGTGCAAAAAGGAGACCGATTGATTGCTTACAATAATCAACCTGTAATTTATAATACAGATTTATTGAAGAATTCTTCGGAGCCGAAGGACACAACAGTTGCACTTCAATTTTTAAGAAATGAAACGGATACAATTAATGCCGAAGTTTATTTCAATAAAAAAGGAGATAGCAAAATTGCTTATCAATCAATGGGAGATGTGTTGGGAACAAAACATATTTCTTACACATTTTTACAATCAATTCCGGCAGGTTTTGATCGTTGCTGGCAAACACTTTCCAAATATGTAAAAAACATAAAACAACTTTTTGTATCCAACGAAGTAAAAGTTCAAGATTCGTTGGGGAGTGTGATAAGCATCGGCGGAATTTTTCCCGGTGTTTGGGATTGGCAAGGATTTTGGACGTTGACAGCCGTGTTTTCTATCATACTTGCTTTTATGAATGTGTTGCCAATACCTGCATTGGATGGCGGCCATGCTTTATTTATTTTAGTAGAAATGATTTCGGGCAAAAAACCAAGCGATAAGTTTATGGAATATGTACAAACCGTAGGTATGGTTTTGCTACTTGGTTTGATGGCTTATGCATTGGGATTGGATATTTGGCGCTTGTTTAAATAAAAGAGGCATAATTCATAATTTTGCTTTGCGATAATATTTTTGGGGGCGCGTTGGTTTTGACAGCGTAGATCTTTGAAAGTGGAAGCATGTCCTGCGTTGCGTAATTAGCAGGTAAATCTGAATACGCAAAACACAAATGGCAATACTCAGTATGCCATGGCTGCTTAATCAGTGATTAGGTAGTCATTAGGGCCGCCGAGAAGGTTCGCTTTTTACCATTCTCCGCCGCCGACTCAAAACAAAAAGAAGCTGCTGCAACAATAGGCTGTGCCTGTTGCTTAAGACTTATTCAGCTACGGAACTAATCGGTTGTCTTTTTCCAGTTGGTTTTCGACAAAATAAAAAGGAATAAACATGTAGAAAGCTTTTGAAGAATATGTTTGGACACCGGTTCGATTCCGGTCGCCTCCACTTTTTAAAACTTGTCAGAATAATTTTATACCCTAAATTTTTTAGAATGTGCAGAAGGATCTGGGCAGCCAAACTTACTTGTAGTTGCACAGGAGCTCACAATAATTATCGTCATTAAAAAAGCAATAAACAATAGATATTTGTTTTTCATGCAAAATTTTTTACAAAAAAAGAGTAAATGATTCTTAGCGAAGTTAATTAGAATTAAGGACGAAGCTATTTTTATTCATTAATTTCCGTTTACCTTTGGCAGCTATAAATTTAACCATCAGATGATACAACTTACGAAACCTTTAGCTTTTATTGATTTAGAAACAACGGGTATTAATTTGGGTACAGATAGAATTGTAGAAATTGCAATCGTAAAAATTTTACCCGATGGAAATAAAAGTGTAAAACGAAAATTAATTAATCCCGAAATGCCCATTCCAAAAGGAGCAAGTGACATTCATGGCATTACGAATGAAATGGTAAAAGATGCGCCAACATTTCGACAAGCCGCACACGAATTAAAACAAGTTTTGGATGGTTGCGATTTTGCTGGGTACAACAGCAATCGTTTTGATGTGCCTTTATTAATTGAAGAGTTTTTGCGTGTCGATGTTGAATTTGATATGAAAGGAAGGAGAATGGTGGATGTGCAAAATATTTTTCATAAAATGGAACAGCGCACATTGGGTGCTGCCTATAAATTTTATTGTAAAAAAACATTGGAAGGTGCGCACAGTGCAGAAGTGGATGCAAAAGCAACACACGAAATATTGGATGCGCAATTGCAACATTATCCTGAATTGGGAAATTCGGTTGAATCAATTTTGAAATTTGTTGGCGAAGAAGTGATTGTAGATTTTGCAAGAAGATTTGTAATGGAAAAAGGGGTGGAAGTATTCAACTTTGGAAAATTCAAAGGAAGACCCGTGGCAGAAGTGTTGCAATCGGAGCCACAGTACTACGATTGGATGATGCGTGGCGATTTTCCTTTGCACACAAAAAATAAGTTGCGCGAAATTTATACTTTGTCTAAACTGAAAACAAACTAATTCCAATAAGTATTGTAATTACATTTTGGAAAAATTAACTATCATACCAACTTTTAATGAGAAAGAGAATATTGTAAATATTCTGGAAGCAATCTTTCAACTCAATCAAAATTTTGATGTATTAGTTGTGGACGATTCTTCACCGGACGGAACTGCAACTTTAGTTAAAAACCTACAACAAAAATATCCTAACCAACTTTTTTTAGAAGAAAGAAAAGGGAAGGCAGGTTTAGGTACAGCATACATTCATGGTTTTAAATGGGCGTTGGCAAATGGTTATGAATATATTTTTGAAATGGATGCAGATTTTTCGCACAACCCAAATGATTTGATAAAATTATACGATGCGTGTAAAAACAATGGAGCAGCTGTAGCAATTGGTTCACGATATGTAAAAGGAGGAGCTGTGTTAAACTGGCCATGGGACAGACATTTGCTATCGAGAGGTGCATCTATTTATACAAAATTAATTACAAGAATGCCTGTGAATGATTCTACTGCAGGATTTGTTTGTTATAAAAAAGAAGTGTTGCAAGCTATCAATTTTGATAGTTTAAAATTTGTTGGTTATGCTTTCCAAATAGAAATGAAATTTAGAGCCTGGAAACTTGGGTTTAAAATAAAAGAAGTTCCAATAATATTTAAAGATCGTTTTTGTGGAAGTTCAAAAATGAATAGAAGTATTATTAAAGAAGGTGTTTTAGGTGTCTTGAAATTGAAATTAGACAGCCTATTGAAAAAACATCCGCATGAAGTAAAGAATTCGAGTTCATCAGTGCAATCAACTTCAAACTAATTCCTGCAATTTTTTACTTATTTTGTGTGCAATGAAAAAAGAATTTTTTCAATTGCATATTGCAGTATTCCTTGCTGGATTTACAGGAATACTTGGTAAATTAATTACATTGAATGAAGGCTTATTAGTTTGGTATCGATTACTCATCACCTCTGTAACGATGTGGATACTTTTTTCACTTTCAAAAAAATTGCAGCGAATAAATCGTCAAGATTTTTTAAAACTTTTTGGTGTAGGATGCATTGCAGCATTGCATTGGCTTAGTTTTTATGGGTCAATTAAATATTCAAATGTATCTGTTGCGTTAGTTTGTTTTTCATCTGTAGGATTTTTCACTTCTTTGTTAGAACCAATCATCTTGCGAGTTCGAATAAAATTTTCAGAAGTTGTTTTAGGGTTGCTCGTGATTGTAGGTATTTATATAATTTTTCATTTCGATCCGCAATTCAAAACCGGAATAATACTTGGCGTTTTATCTGCATTGCTATTAGCAATTATGGTAATTTTTACGGGAAAACTTGTAGTAAGAATAAATGCAGCAACCTTGCTCACATATCAACAAACAGGCGGATTTATTTTTATTACTCTATTACTTCCATTTTATTTATACGTGTTTCCGGTACAGAGTTTCATTCCTGGAAAAAATGATTGGTTGTGGTTGTTTGTACTTTCTTGGGTTTGTTCTGTTTGGGCATTTCAATTATCAACGAATTCACTTAAAAAACTAAGTGCATTTACCGTTAATTTAACGTACAACCTAGAACCGGTTTATGGAATACTGCTTGCGTTTCTTGTTTTTGGTGAAAATAAAAATTTTGGTTGGTCATTCTTTGTTGGTCTTGCTTTAATTACTGCTTCGTTGGTTATTCATTTTTTTATGATTTATCGACAAAGAAAAAATGAAATTCAAAAAGAGATACCACTCGTGTAATGCTGAAATGAATTTTCTGTTTTCCGCTTATCTTTAAAATATTCAAACAATTGAACCATGAAAAAACTACTGTTTATTATTATTTTGTTTTTTGTAAATGTGATTGCATTTTCTCAAAAAAAACCATTGGATCATTCCGTTTATGATGCATGGCAAAATATTGGTGAAAGAACAATTAGCAAAAATGGCAAATGGGTGGTGTACACTATTTGTCCGCAGGAAGGGGATACAACTTTGGTTATTCAAAAATCGGATAATAGTTACAAATTAGAAATTGGAAGAGGTTACAATGCAACAATTTCTGATGATGATAGCTATGTGGTTTTTAAAATCAAACCATTTTATAAAGAGTTGCGCGATGCAAAAATTAAAAATAAAAAACAGGAAGATTTTCCAAAAGATTCGTTGGGAATTTTGAAATTAGGAACAGATGAAATTATAAAAATCAGCAAAACAAAATCGTATAAGTTACCTATGAAAGCTGATGGTTGGGTTGCTTATTTGACAGAAAAATCGGTTGATTCAAAAATTAGTAGTGATGGTTCCAATTTGGTTCTTAAAAATTTGGTAAACGATGATGAGAAAATATTCAGTTTGGTTTCGGAATACTATTTCGATAAAAAAGGAAATAAACTTTTGATGGAAACTGCAAAAAACACGAAAGATTCTTTAAGCCAATCTTTTGTGTTGTTGCACGATTTGTACGATGGGGTTACAGACACAATTAGCAGAAATGGGAATGATTTTCGAAATTTTGTTTTTGACGAAGAAGGTGAACAGCTCGCATTTGTAGCGGAAAGAGATGCAGCACAAAAAGCATTGCAAAAATTTTACAAATTGTGGTATTATAAAGAAGGGATGGACAGTGCCGTCGTTTTAGTCGATAAAAATTCTGTTGGTATGAAACTTGGAATGAATGTGAGTGAAAATGGAATTTTGAATTTTAGCAAAAAAGGCAATCGATTGTTTTTTGGAACTGCACCAATTCCAATTCCAAAAGATACCACATTGATTGAAATGGATTTGGTAAAACTAGATATCTGGCATTATAACGACGATTATTTGCAACCGCAGCAATTGAATCAATTGAACAACGAACTAAGACGAAATTATCTTGCTGTATTTGATTTTGAAAAAAACAATATGCATCAATTAGGTTCTTTGCAATTGCCACAAATTATTCAAACAAATGAAGGAGACGGTGATATTTTTATTGGAATTTCCGACGTTGGAAATAGGATAGAAAGCCAGTGGGTTGGTAACACGAAAAAAAATATTTATGCAGTTTATTTGAACAATGGCTCGACAAAGTTGATAAAAAAAGATTTGAATGGTCAGGTATTTCCGTCACCAACGGGTAATACTATTTTGTGGTACGATCGAGTTGTAAAAAATTATTTTACATGGAAAGCTGATTCAATAAAAAATATTTCGAAAGGAATAACTGTTGCTATTTGGGACGAAGAGTTTGATATGCCCGACTATCCAACACCTCATGGAATAATGGGATGGCAACAAAATGATAGTGCTGTTTATGTTTATGATAAATATGATATCTGGAAAATTGACCTTGTTGGTAAATCAAAATCTGTAAATACAACAAATGCAAAAGGAAGAAAAGAAAAGTTGGTTTATCGTTATCAGCAATTGGATAATGAGAAAAGATATTTTACAAATGCTGATAATCTATTACTGCGAACATTCAATACAAAAACGAAAACAACTGATTTGTCGATTCTTAATCTTACTCAATCAACAAATAATATCAAAACGATTTCTTTGAACAAAGAAAATAAATTTTCAATTGGTCAAATTGCAGCCCCAAACAAAAAATTCAATAATGGGTTGTTATTGACGAAAGAAAATTACAAGCAATCGCCAAATCTATTTGCTATCAATTTTGTAAATGAAGTAAATAATGAGTTGCTTTTTGAAGAAACAAAACTTTCATCAATCAATTCACAACAAAACGAATACAATTGGGGGACAGCAGAATTGTTTAAGTGGAAAGCATATAATGGGAAAGAAGTTGAAGGGATTGTTTACAAACCTGAAGATTTTAATCCAAAGAAAAAATATCCGATGATTTGTTATTTCTACGAAACACTTAGTGATGGGCTTCATCAATATTTAGCACCGGCGCCAACTCCAAGCCGTTTGAATATTTCTTTTTTTGTAAGTAGAGGGTATGTAGTTCTTGCTCCCAATATTCATTACGGAACTGGACATCCGGCACGAGATGCGTTTAATCACATTGTAAGCGGAACTAGAGCATTGGTGAAAAAAGGATTTATAGATAGTACAAAAATGGGATTGCAAGGACAAAGTTGGGGTGGCATTCAAGTGGCGCAAGTAATAACGATGACAAATTTATATAAAGCTGCATGGGCTGGTGCACCTGTTGCAAATATGACAAGTGCTTACGGAGGTATCAGATGGGAAAGTGGGATGAATCGCCAGTTTCAATACGAAAAATCACAATCGCGAATTGGTGCAACATTATGGGAAAAACCAAATTTGTATATCGAAAGTTCGCCATTGTTTCACGTACCAAAAATAAAAACTCCGTTGGTAATAATGTCAAATGATGCGGATGGTGCAGTTCCTTGGTATCAAGGAATTGAACTTTTTACTGCCATGAAAAGATTAAATAAAAAAGTGTGGTTACTAAATTATAATGGTGAAGCACATAATTTGGTGGAGCGGAAAAACAGAAAAGATATTTCCATTCGCGAGCAACAATTTTTTGATTGGATGTTGAAAAATGAAAAACCATCGCAATGGTTAATCAATGGATTGCCTGCTGTAAAAAAAGGAAAAGATTGGGGGTTAGAATTAATTGATTAAATCTTTATGAGAAAATATTTATTAGTTGCAAGCACGGTTACATTTTTTTCTTGTTCACAAAAAATTTATGTTGTTCGTCATGCAGAAAAAGTGAAGCAGGAAGTAGGAATGAGTGCTGATGTTGAATTAAGTACAGAAGGGAAAAACCGAGCAGAGGAATTGGCAATTGTTCTGAAGAAAAAGCGAATTAAAAATATTTTTTCAACCAATACAACTCGTACAAAATCAACGGCAGCACCACTTGCAAAAAAGCGAGCAATACCAATCATTCTTTACGAAGCCAAACCGGATTCTATTTTCTTGAAAAAAATAAATACTTGCAAAGGGAATGTATTAGTAGTTGGACATTCTAATACCTACGATGACATTATTAATTTACTTTGTGGCGGAATAATAATTCCAACCAATTTACAAGATCATGAATACGACAACCTTTATGAAATAATAAAAAGAAAAGGGAAGATAATGAGAATTGAAAATAAAAAATATGGTCTGTTAACGAATTAGAAATCTCTTTCTCCGTTAAAATTTTCCAATTCTTTTGCCACAGCCGTTAAAAAAGTAGCTCCAAGACTTCCATCAACAATACGATGATCGTAGCTCATACTTAAATACATCATGTGCCGAATTGCAATACTATCACCATGTGGAGTTTCTACAACAACCGGACGTTTTTTAATAGCGCCAACTGCAAGAATTGCAACTTGTGGTTGATTGATAATTGGTGTTCCCATCAAACTTCCAAAGGTCCCAACATTGGTAATGGTAAAAGTTCCGTTGCTGGTATCATCGGGCTTTAGTTTTCCGTTTCTTGCATTATCGGCCAATGTATTTACTTGCTTTGCTAAGCCAACCAAATTAAGTTGATCTGCATTTTTAATTACTGGTACTATCAAATTACCCGATTGAAGTGCTGTAGCCATTCCAATATTAATATCTTTTTTGATAATGATTTTATCTCCATCAATGGAGCAATTCATTAATGGAAATCTTTTTATACATTTCACAATTGCTTCGATAAATAATGGCGTAAAAGTGATTTTTGTACCTTCTCTTTTTTCAAATTCTTTTTTTACTTTCTCTCTCCATAAAACCATATTGGAAACATCGGCTTCGGTAAAACTTGTAACATGTGGACTTGTGTGCTTGCTTCTTACCATGTGATCTGCAATCAATTTCCGCATGCGATCCATTTCTATAATTTCTACATTGCCGGAATAAGTTGTGATTTGTGAACTATGAGGAGCAATTATTGCTGGGTTATCAACTATCGAAACTTCTTGAATTGGAATAATACTACTTTGTCCTCTATCATTTACATATTGTAAAATATCTTTTTTAGTTACACGGCCTTCGTTACCAGTACCAAAAATATTTTCAAGTTCAACCATCGATACTGATTCATTCGCCGCGATAGTTAAAACCAATGGGGAATAAAATTTACCGTTTGTGTTTGATGTTTTATTTTCTATTGGTGGTTGAATTTGAGTAATTGGTTGTGGTGTAACCGAATTGCTATTTGTAGTTTTGATTCGTGCAATTATTTTTCCAATTGGGACAATATCATTTACATTAAATAATATTTCTTGTATTGTTCCTTCAGCCGTGGAGGGGACTTCGCTATCAACCTTGTCAGTAGCAATTTCTAAAAGTGTTTCATCCATTTTTATTTGATCCCCGGCTTGTTTATGCCATTTTAAAATGGTTGCTTCCATGATGCTCTCTCCCAATTTTGGCATTACAATATCAACTAAACTCATACTGTTTTTTTAAGTTGCTAATCTTTCAAAGGTAGAAATTTATGATTAAATCAATTGTTTAGTTCTTCAAAATAAATTCGGCTAAAAGTGCAAGTGAAATTTGGCTGGTTACTTTAATATTTCCACTTCTATCAAAACGAAGTTCTAATTTTTTTGTAATTATTTTTTGAGTTGACCCAACGGCAATCCAAACCGTACCTACAGCTAATTTATTACTTTCACTAGTTGGTCCCATAATGCCCGAAGTTGCTACTGCGTAATCAACCTTTATTTTTTTAATGCATGATTTTAGCATTTTTACAACTACTGCTTCACTTACTGCTCCGTTTTTTTCTAATGTTTGAGAAGAAATATGTAATAGATTTTTTTTTGTTTCATTGGCATAGCTTACGATACTTCCTTTGTAATATGCCGATGCACCCGGAACCGAGCTGATAAGTTGCGCAATGTAGCCTCCCGTACAACTTTCGACAGTTGCGATTGTTTTCTTTTTTTTGATTAATCGCTGTCCAATTATTTCTTCCAATCTGTTTTCTTGGTCAGAAATTGTAATCTCTTTTACTAATTTTTTTAATTTTTCAAAACAAATATTGAACTCTTGCTCGAGTAATTTTTTATTTTTCCCAATTGCTGTCAATCTTAGTTTCAATAAACTGTAAAAAGGCAAATAAGCTAATTTGATATTTTTTGGAAGTTCTTTTTCAAAAGACATTAATAGCTCCGCTACAAAACTTTCACCTCTTCCTGCTGTTAAAATTGATCGATATAAAATTGTAGGAAGGATTATTTTCTTTTTTAAAAGCGGAAGAATTTGTTCTGTCACAATATTTTTCATTTCAAATGGCACACCGGGTAATGAAAAATAATATTTTCTTCCTTTTTTGAAAAACATCCCCGGTGCAGTGCCAAATTTATTTTGCAAAACAGTACAAGTGTCAGGAACTTCGGCTTGTTGTAAATTTCTTTCAATCAATGGGCGTTTTAATTTTGAAAAAATTGCTTTAATATTTTCTAATGCTTTTTTATTAACAACCAACTTTCCACCAAAATATTTTAATAGAATTGGTTTGGTAATATCATCCGAAGTTGGGCCGAGCCCGCCGGTAATAAAAATTAGTTCTGCTGTATTTGATTCTTGTTCCAAAGCATTCCAAATGTCATTCCAATTGTCGCCAACCGCTACGCGGCGGCAAACACTTACGCCAATTTTGTTCAACTCCATCGCCATCCAAGTACTATTTGTATCAATTGTTTGACCATTGAGCAACTCATCTCCAATTGTAATAATACTGGCTTTAATAATTTTCATACGCAACAAAGGTAGTTGTTGGTTAAATTTGTTGAAACAAATATTCAATGATAAAATTCTCCTATTTCGCAAACAGCTTTACACTGCTTTTTTGTTTTTTAATTTTTGATAAAATTGCAATTGCGCAATCTGTCAATAAAAAATTGCAAGCCGCATTTTCAGTTTTTGAAAAGGACCAACAACTCAATCATGCAATCAGTTCGTTGTACGTTGTTGATGCAAATTCGGGAAATGTTGTATTTGATAAAAATTCTAAAATTGGACTTGCGCCAGCATCTACACAAAAAATAATTACAAGTGTTACTGCATTTGAATTGTTGAAGAATGATTTTCAATATAAAACAGAAATAAGTTACGATGGAAATATTAATAACGGAACACTTTTTGGTAATTTAATTATTGTTGGAAGCGGAGATCCAACAATAGGAAGTTGGCGATGGGAGAGTACTAAAGAAGATTCGGTGATGGGAAGAATTTTGCAAGCATTAAATTCAAAAGGAATTAAAAAAATTGTTGGAAATATTTATCTCGATATTTCCAATTGGGAAAACAATACTCAAAACGATACTTGGACTTGGCAAGATATTGGCAATTATTACGGAGCAGGATTGAGTTCGTTTATGTGGCGCGAAAATCAGTTTGATATAATTTTAAAGTCTGGAAAAAATATTGGCGACTCGGTTGAAATAAAAAGTTACAAACCACATTTGTACAGCGTTTCATATCAATCACTTTTAACTTCTGCGCCGCGTGGCAGCGGCGACAATGCTTACATTTATATTTTTCCGAGAGAAGTACGAGGGACGATTCCGATTGGCGAAAATAATTTTGTAATAGCTGGTGCAATGCCAAATGCACCATTTCAATTTGCAAGTACATTGGCAGATTCATTAAATAAAAAAGGATTTGGATCTTCCATTCATCCTACAATAATTAATGTTTCAAAAAATGACAATAGAATAAAGTTGCATGAAGAAGTTTCGCCACCGCTTGATTCTATTATTTATTGGTTTAATAAAAAAAGTGTAAATCTTTTTGGTGAAGCATTATTAAAAACAATTGGTTTTAATAAAGAAAATTTTGGTTCAATTGAAAACGGCATTAAAACGTTGAAAAAATTTTGGGAGCAAAATGGAGTTGCTGCAGAAGAACTTACAATTTATGATGGCTCGGGACTTTCGCCACAAAACCGAGTGACAACGCATGCTCAAGTTGAAATATTACAATTTGCAAAATCGAAAACTTGGTTTCCTTCTTTTTTAAATGCATTGCCGGAATATAATAACATGTCTATGAAAAGTGGCACCATCCGTGGTGTAAAAGGATTTTGTGGCTATCACAAAGCAAAAAACGGGAAAGAATATATTTTTTCTTTTTTAGTAAATAATTACAATGGGATAGCTTCAACTTTGGTTAATAAAATGTATCGGGTTTTGGATAATTTGAAATAAATAATTACCCAAAACTAAAATTATTGAAAATAAGGAAGAAGCATTTTTCTTAAAACTTCAGGTAGTACACTTCTTTTCATAACACTTTTTTCCATTAAGTATAAAATAATTTTTCCAGAGCAAAGCAATTCATTTTTTTCATTATAAATTTCGTGGTGAAATTCTATTTTATGATGAATCGGTAATTCTTTCAACGTTGTTTTAACTGTAAGTAGATTGTCGTACAAAGCTGGTCGCAGAAAACGTGCATGTGCATCCACTATAGGCATACAAATTCCATCATCTTCCATTTGTGCATAGGTAAATCCAAGTTGGCGAATTGCTTCTGCACGCCCAACTTCGAAATAATCAAAATAATTGCTATGATAAACTACGCCCATTTGGTCGGTATCGGCATAGCGAACTCTAATTTGCGTTTCGGATACGAACATTTATTATTTACTTATTAAATTATCAATACTCCATTTTCCCGGTCCGCAAAGCAATACGGCTGAAAATGCAGAGAGGTAAAGAAATGCAGATTCTTTTTGTGAAATTGGGTCGGCTTTATGAATGATAAATGCCGCAACAACAAATAATACAACTAACGCAAATGAAGATAGTCGGCTCAATAAACCCATAACAAGCAAAATTGTACAAAATACTTCTGCGAAGATGACGAGTAATAAACTTGAAGTGTTTCCCATATTGAAAGGGTCAGGAAATGAATCTTTCATAGATTCAAATTTCATCAACTTGGGTAAACCATGGTTTAAAAAAAGTAGAAATCCAAAAGTAATTCTAATTAAAAACATACTTATTGCAATTCCTGTTTCGGAATAGCGTGTGCTGAATAATTTTCTCATAGCAAATAGTTTTTATTTTATGCACAATGTTACATAAAAGCAATTGCATGTCAAATATTAATAAAATGTTAAAGCGTCTTCAGTTATCCACAGTTGTTCGAAATGTAGTTTGGTGTCAGGTAAAATATTTTTAATCTTTACAACGTTTATACCCATTAGTTAAATTTTATAAATATGAAGTTTTTTAGTTTGCTGGTTTTCTGCGTTGCAGCTTTCTTTTCTTCTCTTTTTTCTCAACAAACAAAAATTTATAACGATCCGCAAATTCAGGTTAAACTTGCTAAAGATTTTTTTCAAAAGGAAGAGTATAGTCTTGCTTATCCCATATTTAAAAATCTCCAAAAGGAATTGGCGGAAAGCAGCGATGAAATTTTAACGCAAGAAATTCAATTTTACAATATTGTATGTGGCTTAAAACAAAATGAAGCCATTTCAATTTCGAATGCACTCGATTTTATTGCATTAGAAAAAAATAATGCTCGTGTACAACAAATGCAATTTCATTTAGCAGAATATTATTATCGGCAACAAAATTTTGCCGCAGCCGTTCCTTTTTACGAAGCGAGCAATATTGCAAATCTTTCGAATCGGCAAATTGGTGAATTAAAATTTCACAAAGGATATTCTTATTTTGTTTTGCAACGCTTTTCAGAAGCAATCGAATTATTCAACAGTGTTCGACAAATAAAAGAAAGCCCGAATTATGCAGCAGCAAATTATTATTATGGATTTCTTTCTTTCAAAGAAAAAAAATATGCTTCGGCATTAGAAAGTTTTAAATTAATTGAAAACGAAAAAGAATACGAAACAATTGTTCCGTATTATATTGCCCAGCTACTTTATTTGCAAGGGGAAAAAAAAGAAGCACTTAGTTATGCAGAGCTTAAAATAAAATCTGAAGTAACTCAATTTTATTTACTTGAATTTCAACAATTACTTGGACATGGATATTTTGAATTAGGCGAATTTGGAAAAGTGGTTATTTATTTAGAAGAATATGTAAATAAAGCGCCTAAAATAACGCGAGAAAATTTGTATGAACTCTCGTATGCCTATTTTCAAACACGCCAATTTCGAAAAGCAGTTGAAGGGTTTAAACAACTTGGAGGAAAGGAAGATTCCTTGAGCCAGCATGCTATGTATTTGTTGGGCGATTCTTATTTGAAAGTTGGCGAAAAATCAAATAGCCGCAATGCTTTTTTATTTTGTGCATCCAACAGCAGCAATTCAACTCAAAAAGAAATTTCGAAATTTAACTATGCAAAACTTTCTTACGAATTAGGGTACGAAGAAGAAGCTTTGAAAAGCCTAAATGATTTTTTAAATAAGTACACCAATTCAATTTATACAAATGAAGCCAAAGATTTATTGGTTGCTGTTTTAGCTAATAACAATAATTATAAAGAGTCGCTTTCTTTATTGGAAAGTATGGATGAAGTTTCAGGTAATTCAAAAATAATTTATCCAAAAATATTGTTTGGCCGAGCAACTGAGTTAATCAATGATGGAAATTTAGAAGATGCCAATGCGTTATTAGATAAAGCGTTGAAAACTGCTACCAACAAATCGTTGATTGCTATTGTTAATTTTTGGAAAGGAGAAATTGTGTTTAGAAAAAATCAATTCGACGATGCGATTCTTTTTTATAACAAATTTTTAACTACAAATAATTCAGAAAATGGCGATGCAACTGTTTTGACGGCTCGCTATAATTTGGGTTACTGCTATTTTCAAAAAACGAATTATGAAATGGCATTGAAATATTTTGAAGCGGTTACAAAAACTGTTGAAAAAAATAACAATGCAATTTTTCAGGATGCCATTTTGCGAAGCGGGGATTGTTATTTTATGAATCGTAGTTATGAAAAGGCAAAAGTAAACTATGCGCAAGCTATAAACAATTCGTGGCCAGCGGCCGATTACGCACTTTTTCAAACTGCAATGATTTCCGGCATTAAAAACTCTACGGATAAAATAAATTTATTGAATGAGTTGATTCAAAATTTTCCATCATCCAATTTTGTTGCCGATGCAAATATGGAATTGGCGAATACTTTTTTAGCCGATGAAAATTTTAGAAATGCAATTACGTATTTGAATGAGGTGTTGAAGTTGGAAAATCAAAATAACTTAAAGCCTGCGGCTTTGTTGAAGTTGGGAATTGCTTATTATAATTTGAATAACAACAAAGAAGCGCTTAAACAATACAAAGATTTGGTGCAGCTATTTCCCAATTCATTGGAAACCGAAGATGCACAGGAAAATATTAAAGCAATTTATGTGGAAGAAGGAAAGTCGGAAGATTATTTTGTTTACATGCGCGAAATTGGGAAACCGTTAACTGTGGAACTGGAAGATTCATTGACTTGGAAAACTGCATTCAATTTGTATGAAAATGAAAATGAAGCTGCACTAACTTCCATTATTAATTATTTGGAAAAATTTCCCAACGGCATAAATTCAATTGAAGCTAATTTTTTGCTTGGAGAAATCTATTCCGAGCAAAAAGATATTAGTAATGCATTAAAAGTTTACGAAGAAGTTGCTAAACGAGCACCCAACAAATTTGCTGAAGATGCAATGTTGCAAGCAGCAAGAATTTATTTTTTTGAAAAAAAGAATTATGAAATTGCCGAATCGTATTATGAAAAATTGAAACAAATAACCGGTTCGCAAGAAATAAGATTGGAAGCATTGCGCGGATTATTGCGAAGCCAATTTCAGCAAAAAAAATGGAATGAAAACAATGCAAAAGAATTGATTGTAATGTCAGGAAGCAGTGCCGACGATAAAGCTTTGGCGAATATTGTTTTTGCAAAAATTGCGCACGAAAAAAATCAATTTGAAAATGCAATTGAAAACTACAAAATCGTAATTGTGTTCAACAAAGCAGCACTGGCAGCGGAAGCACGCTATGAAATTGCCAACTGTTTTTTGTTGTTAAATAATATTGCTGAGTCGGAAAAAGCAGCTTTTGAAGTAATTAAAAAATCAGGTTCATACAATTATTGGGTAACGAAAGCGTACGTTTTATTGGGCGATATTTATTTTAAACAAAAGGATTATTTTAATGCAAAAGCAACTTATCAAAGTGTGGTTGATAATTCCAATTTAGAAGAAATAAAAATGGAAGCACAAACAAAATTGAATGCCGTAATTGCGGAAGAAAAGAAAATCAGCAAAATAGGAGAGTGAACTTAAAATCTTTAAAAGAAAATGAAAAACAACAAATATTTATTGATTTTAATTTTTAGCATACTTATTGCAAAAATGCCTTTGCATGCGCAGCACGATTCTTTAAAAAAGAAAACAGTTGAGATTACTTCTGCATTTAAACCAGCAATAAAGGAAACAGCAAAAATCAATTTCACAGCATCTCCTGCTGCGAAGGATACGAGTATTCCAAAATTGAATTATTCCATTCCGAATCAAAATCTTTCATTTAATTATAAATCCGATAGTATAAAACCATTGGCACTTTATATAAATTCTGAAGGTGTTTTTTCTCTTTCTAATTTCATAAAAATTGGATATGGAAATTTTAAAACACCTTATTTGCAATCTGGATTTTCTTTTGGAAATGGATTTTCGAAAGGATTAAATATTTATGCAAATCATGTTTCTTCAAAAAGTAAAGATGCTTTTCAAAATTTTAGCAAATCCAATTTGGATTTTGTTGGATTTTATAAAACAAAAAATAACCACGAGTGGAATGCCAAGTTGGGAGTAAATATTGATAAATATTATAGAAATATGAATCCTGGTTTGGGTGATTCTGTTCGTCAACAATTTCAATCTTTTACTTCAAAAATTAGTTATCGCAATTTAAAATTTTCAAAATTCGGATTGATTTATTCACCGGAATTGGAAGTGAATGTTTTTAAAGACAGTCATTTTTACAACGGTAGCGAACAGGTTTTTAATCTTAGGGCACCCTTTTCAAAAAATGTTAGTAAATCTTTAGTGTTTCATTTAGGAGCCAATTTCAATTATGCAAATTATTCACAATTTGGAGTTTCTAATTCTACAAATATTTTGTTGGGAGTTTCTGCATTCGCACATTTTAAAACGCCAAAAATTAATTTGAAATATGGGTTCAACTCAAATTGGGATAACAATACTTTCAAAGTTTATCCAAATATTACTGCAGAGGTGAGTACGGATGACAAGCGATTTGTTTTTCAAGCAGGATGGGTGGGGGTTGTAGAACAACAAACCTATCAAAATTTGGTTTTTCAAAATCCATGGATTAAAGCACCTTGGATTTTGAAAAATATTTGGCGCGAAGAACGATATGCAGGATTTAAAGGATCAGTTGGCAATCACATTAGTTACAGTACAAAAGTTGGATTTCAAAAGTATAAGAATCATCCACTTTTTATACAAAATTTAAAATACTATATTTCATGGCCACCATTGCCACCATTAATTCAACACCCTTTCACTGTTTATTATGAACAAGAATTGAAAGTGCTAAATTTTAATGCTGAATTTGGGTATACCGTTCAAGAAAAAATGTCGATACTTACTACAATCGTTTACAATCAATATTCTGATTTAAAACAATATTCAAAACCTTATGGTTTGGTTCCTTTGGAAATAAAAACCAGTTTCCGTTATCAATTAATGAATGATTTATGGTTGAAATCAGATTTATTTGCTTGGAGTAGTTCTTATTGTAAAACACAAAATTGGGAAGATGCAAAAGTTTCGGGAGCTGTAGATTTCAATGCCGGGGTTGAATATAGCATTGCAAAAAAAATAAATCTTTGGGCACAGTTCAACAATATTTTAAATAAAGAATACCAGCGATGGAATTTATTTCCGACCTATGGCTTTAATTTCGTGGGTGGAGTAATTTTTAAGTTTGATAAATAAAAAAATAATGCAATCCATCTTGTATAAATATATTCTTCTTCATCAGCAATTTAGTTTGCCCGGAATTGGCACAATAAAATTACAACGCCAACCTGCACAATTGGATATTGCAAACAAACGCTTTTTGGCACCGTTTTATAATTACAATTTTGATGCTTCAAAAGACGCTCCTTCGGAGAGTTTATTTAATTGGCTTGCGCAAGAAATGAATATTGAAATTTGGGATGCTGTAAAAAAAATCAACGCGTTTTCATTGAATTTGAAAAATACTATTTCGCAAGAAGAGAAAGTGCTTTTTGATAAAATTGGTATTTTAAAAAGAGATGAAAAAGGTGCAATCACAATGGAAAACTTGCCGAATGAATTGCAAACTGATTTTTCCGTTGCGGCAAATAAAGTAATTCGCTTGAAAGAAGAACACACTATTCGAGTTGGTGAAACGGAAAGATCTTCGATAGAAATGGAAGCCTTTTTGACAAAAAAGCAAAACCCCGTTGATTATGTTTTGCGAATTGCAATTAGCCTTTCAATCGTATGTTTTCTTATAGTTGGTTGGTATTTTTCCGATAAAAAATTTACAACAACTTCAATTGGTAATCAAACCAAAATTCGTTTGAAGTAATTTTTTTCTTTATGCCCAATAGCATTCATCATCAACATTGTCCTGTTTGTGCTTCCACGGAAATTGAACAAATATTTTCCGCAATTGATAATACGGTAAGTGGAAAAATATTTAATATAGTTGAATGTAAAAATTGCCAACTACAATTTACACAGCATGCGCCAAATGAAGCGACAATTGGGGAATATTACAAATCTTCCCATTACATTTCACACACAAATAGCAAGGAAGGTTTCATTAATAAATTGTACCAATTTGTACGAAATATTACTATTTCAAATAAGAAAAATTTGATTGAAAAACTAACGAAACAAAAAAAAGGAACTTTGTTGGATATGGGTTGTGGTACCGGATTTTTTGCTGCAAGTATGAAAAAATCGGGATGGGATGTGACAGGAATTGAACCCGATTCCGAAACAAGAAAATTGGCACTTACATTAAATAAAATTGAGCTTTTTTCAACAGATATTTTTTTTGAATTGCCAGAAAAACAGTTTGATGTTATCACACTTTGGCATGTGTTGGAGCATGTTCATTCGCTAAAAAAAACGATTGCACAACTGCATAAACTTTTAAAAGAAAACGGGAAATTAATTATTGCAGTCCCCAATCGAAATTGTTTCGATGCAGAATTTTATAAATCACATTGGGCGGCGTACGACGTGCCACGTCATCTTTATCATTTCAATTTTCAAAGTATGAAATCGATGATGGAAAAAGAACAATTTAAGTTGGAAGGAATTAAACCAATGTGGTTCGATAGTTTTTATATTAGCTTGCTTAGTAGTAAAATTAAATTCGGTAAAATAAAATGGTTCACTGCAATTGCTACTGCACTTCGATCGAATCTGCAAGCTTTGAATAATCCGAAAAGAAGCAGTTCAATAATTTATATTTTTTCAATATAAATTATTGGCTAAGATAAACTTCGTAAATTTCCGGCCAGCGTTTTCCCGTGATGTAAATTTTCTTGGTTGTTTCGTCGTAAGCAATTCCGTTGGGCACATCAGCGTTCGGATCTTTTAACTGAACACGTTTCCATAATTCGGTTAAATCATATTTTGCAACAACGATTCCAAGTTGCGGATCAATTTTTAAAATATACGGATACTGCCATTGATTGGCATAAACAAATCCATCAATAAATTCCAATTCATTTAAATTAAAAACAGGATTTCCATTTTCCAAAATTCCAGTAGTGTGTAATAATCGAAAAGTGGAGGGTTCGTAAAAATAAAGATTGCCCGATCCATTACTCACAATCAAATTTTTTCCATCGGTTGTTATTCCCCAACCTTCTGTTGCAATCGGAAATTCTTTTATCTTTTTAAAATCTTTTATTGAATAAGAAAAAACAAGTTTGTTTTGCCAAGTCAATTGATAAATTGTGTCGTGCAGTATTGCAATTCCTTCACCAAAAAATTGTTTACCAAGTGTAATTTTAGAAATTGCATTTCCGTTTTTTAAATCAACTTTCAAGAGTTTTGATTTACCGTCGTATTCACCGGTTCCTTCGTAAAGTTCTCCGTTGGAAAATGTAAGTCCTTGCGTAAAAGAACTGCTGTCGTGCGGGAAAGAATTTAAAATGGAATAACTTAAAATCGGAATTTGATTTTCTTTATTCGCTTGATTATTGTCTTCGTTTTTGCAAGCAACAATAATAAATGTGAAAACAAAAACGAAAGTCAAAAATTGTTTATTCGCAACTATTTTTTTTTGCTGCATCATAAATGTATTGCTTCGCCGTAAGCCAATTCGATTGCATCTTTTACACTTTCACTGATTGTTGGATGCGGATGAATACTATTAAGCACTTCGTGATAAGTTGTTTCCAATTTGCGTGCAGTTACAGTTTGTGCAATAATCTCTGTTACATTGTAACCAATCATGTGTGTACCCAACCATTCGCCGTATTTGGCATCGAAAATTACTTTTACAAAACCTTCCGTATGGCCGGCAGCTGATGCTTTTCCGCTTGCACTTAATGGAAATTTTCCAACTTTAATTTCGTAACCGGCATCTTTCGCTTGTTTTTCTGTAAACCCAACCGAAGCAATTTCGGGATAACAATAAGTACAACCCGGCACATTGTTGTAATCAATACTTTCCGGTTTGTGGTTGTATTTTTTTTCGTTGTAACCAATATTTTCTACACAAATAATTCCTTCTTTTGATGCAACATGCGCAAGGGCTTGTCCCGGTGCACAATCGCCAATGGCATAAATTCCCGTAAGATTGGTTTGATAAAATTTGTCAACTAAAACTTTCCCTTTTTCAGTTTTAATGCCGAGTTCTTCTAATCCCAAATTTTCAATATTTGCAGAAACACCAACTGCACTTAGCAATACATCTGCTTCCAATTCAATTTGATCTGTTGGAGTTTTAATGGTTGCTTTCACACCGGTCCCGCTTGTGTTTACTGCTGTTACTTCGCTGTTTGTCAAAATATCAATTCCTTTCTTTTTGAAACTTTTTTCCAACTCTTTCGAAATGTCTTCATCTTCCACAGGAACAATTCTTGGTAAAAATTCTACAATCGTAACTTTCGATCCCATTGAGTTGTAGAAATAACCAAACTCCACACCAATTGCACCACTACCAACTACAATAATTGATTTTGGTAATTGAGGCAACGTCATTGCTTCTCGGTAACCCACTATTTTTTTGCCGTCAATTTTCATAGTTGGCAATTCGCGACTTCTCCCCCCTGTAGCTATAATAATATGTTTTGCTTCAACTATTTTTTTAGAGCCATCTGCAGCAGTAACTTCTACTTGGCCTTTTGCTTTTAGTTTTCCTGTTCCAGTAATTACTTCAATTTTATTTTTCTTCATCAAAAAATTTACGCCTTTGCTCATTTTGTCGGCAACACCGCGACTTCTTTTAATTACACTTTCGAAATTGGCTGAACCACTTGCTTCAATTCCAAAATCTTTGGCATGTTTTATATCTTCCAAAACTTGTGCACTTTTTAAAAGTGCTTTTGTAGGAATACAACCCCAGTTGAGGCAAATACCACCCAAACTTTCTTTTTCGATAACTGCTGTTTTAAAACCTAATTGCGAAGCACGAATGGCTGCAACATAACCACCAGGACCGCTTCCAATAACTACAATATCATAAAGCATAAATGAATATTTAAAAAAGTGAATTTTTAAAAATGAACGGCAAAGCTACTTTAAAAGGAATTATTGACAAAGGGTGAATTTATGAACAAGGTGGTTTCTGATTTGTACTTTTGGCTTCGGGAGCTTCAGCTGCCTTTTAATATTGTGTTCATTGAAGTACTCGAAATGAACACAATATTCCCCTTTTACAATAAAAGAAAAAACATACACAATCAACCAAGTTTTCCCTTACCTTTGCCACCCGAATTTTTCGGGGTTAAAATTGCGAATATTATGGCAAGAATATGTCAGGTTACAGGTAAGGTTCCGGTTACGGGCAATCGCGTTTCTCACTCAAACATTAAAACGAAGCGTCGCTTTTTACCAAATCTTCAAACTAAGAAATTTTATTTGGTAGAAGAAGATAAGTGGGTAACCTTAAAGTTAAGTACGGAAGCAATCCGCACCATCAACAAAAATGGTCTTTACAATGTTGTAAAGGAGTTGAGAAAAGCAGGGCAAAAAATTTAAATCTTAAAGCAGTATAGAAAATGGCAAAGAGTAAAGTTCGTGTTCAAGTAATTTTGGAATGTACAGAACACAAAAGCAGTGGTCAACCGGGCACAAGCCGCTACATCACTAAAAAAAATAAAAAAAATAATCCAGAAAGAATGGAGTTGAAAAAATTCAATCCCATTTTAAAGAAGGTAACACTTCACAAAGAGATTAAGTAAGATTTTTTAAAAAGTAAACACAATCATTCACAGCGTTTCAAAATAAAAATATATGGCAAAAGCAGCAAAAACGGCGATTAAAACTAAAGATCAAAAAGCAGCAGCCGACGCAAAAAACTGGACAAAAGTTATTAAAGCTGTTCGCAGTCCTAAATCGGGTGCGTACACTTTTAAAGAGCAAATTTTGCACAAGGATAAAGTGAAAGACTTTCTTGCGCAGAAATAATTTTGATGGGTTAAATTATATTTTCAAAAGCTGTCACCCCAAAAAGTGATAGCTTTTGTATTTTAACGAAAAATTTCAGCATGGGTTTTTTCGAAAAATTGTTTAGTAAAAAAGAAAAAGAAGGATATGAACATGGTTTGCAAAAAACCAAGGAAGGATTTTTTTTCAAAATTGCAAAAGCGGTTGTTGGAAAAAGTACCGTGGATGCAGCTGTGCTTGATTCTTTGGAAGAAGCGTTGATAACTGCGGATGTTGGAGTTGCAACCACCATTAAAATAATTGATCGAATTGAAAAAAGAGTAGCACGCGAAAAATACCTCAATACCGAAGCAATAAATATTGTGTTGCAAGAAGAAATAGAAGCTCTTTTGAATGATTCACCAACTGGCTATTCTTTTGCTGCGGAACTTCCTACAAAACCTTATGTAATATTAGTAGTTGGCGTAAATGGAGTTGGGAAAACAACAACTATCGGCAAATTGGCAAACAATTTTAAAGCAGCGGGGAAATCAGTTTTATTAGGAGCTGCCGATACTTTCAGAGCTGCGGCAACTGAGCAATTAACAATTTGGAGTGAAAGAGTAGATGTTCCAATTGTAAAACAAGATATGGGGAGCGATCCTGCTGCTGTTGCATTTGACACAGTGCAAAGTGCAATTGCACGCGGTAGCGATATTGTGTTGATTGATACTGCTGGTCGCTTACACAATAAAACACATTTGATGGATGAATTGGGAAAAATAAAACGAGTTATTCAAAAATTAATTCCCGATGCGCCACACGAAGTACTGTTAGTTTTAGATGGAAGCACCGGGCAAAATGCATTGGAACAAGCAAAACATTTTACTGCGGCAACCGAAGTTTCTGCATTGGCAATTACAAAATTAGATGGAACAGCAAAAGGAGGAATCGTACTTGCAATTGCGGATCAATTTAATATTCCAGTAAAATTTATTGGAGTAGGAGAGCAAATGGACGATTTGTTAATTTTTAACAAACACGAATTTGTAGCTACTTTATTTGGTTCGGAAAAATAAGTGGAAAATGAAAGTAAGAACATTAAAAAAAGATAAAGTAAATATTATTACACTCGGTTGTAGTAAAAATATGGTTGACAGTGAAGAACTGAGCGGTCAATTGCGTGCAAATGAAATTGGCGTTGTGCACGAAAATAAAAAGTTAGATCATAATATAGTTATTGTCAACACATGTGGGTTTATCGAAAAAGCCAAAGAAGAAAGCATCAATACAATTTTGGAGCAAGTGCAATTGAAACAAAGTGGAAAATTGGATAAAGTTTTTGTAACAGGTTGTTTAAGCCATCGATACAAGGATGATTTAGCAAACGAAATTCCAAATGTGGATGCGTGGTTTGGAACAATGGAATTGCCCTTAATATTAAAACAATTTGAAGCAGATTATAAAACAGAATTGCTTGGCGAAAGATTATTAGCTACTCCACAGCATTATGCCTATTTAAAAATATCGGAAGGTTGTAATCGCACTTGTTCTTTTTGCGCAATTCCGCTAATACGCGGTAATCATAGAAGTAAATCAATTGAAGAAATTGTAAAAGAAGCTGAAGGTTTGGTAAGAATGGGTGTGAAAGAAGTAATGTTGATTGCGCAAGAATTAACTTATTACGGGTTGGATATTTATAAAAAAAGAATGTTGCCCGATTTGCTTAATCGGTTAACAGATGTAAAAGGATTGGAATGGATTCGTTTGCATTATGCGTATCCTTCAAAATTTCCTTTGGAGATTTTAGATGTAATGCGCGAAAGAAAAAATATTTGTAAGTATTTAGATATGCCGCTTCAGCATGCTGCTAATAAAATGTTGAGAGCAATGAACCGACAAATTACAAGAGAGGAAATGGAAGAGTTGATTTATAACATTCGTGAAAAAGTACCTGGAATTTGTTTGCGCACCACATTGATTGCTGGTTTTCCGGGAGAAACATTGGACGATGTGGAAGAATTGAAATTGTTTTTGCAAAAACAACGATTTGATCGAGTTGGCATTTTTACTTATTCGCACGAAGAAGGTACTTCAGCTTTTCAATTGAATGATTCTATTGCTGAAGAAGAAAAAGAAAGAAGAGCAAAAGAAATTATGGAAGTGCAACAAGAAATTAGTTATGAATTGAATCAGAAAAAATTGAACAATATTTATCGGGTGTTAATCGATAAAAAAGAATCGGGTCGATACATTGGTCGTACCGAATTTGATAGCGTTGAAGTGGACAACGAAGTAATTATTTCCACTTCAAAAAAGTTGGATATTGGAGAATATTACAATGTAAAAATTACAAAAGCATTCGACTATGATTTAGAAGGTGTCATAGTTTAACTCCTGTTTACCGCTTATAGATTATTTATGCTATGCTATGTTTAAATTTGAGCATAAGAAAACTTAATTTAGTTAAAAATTAAATATGCAACAATATCTACTTCGTTCATTTTATTTATTAGCTATCCCCATTTTTTGTTGTTTGAATTGTAGTTCAAATCATTCAAAATCCAATTCAAAAATTGAGACAGGTATAACGATTCCAGTTGGATTTTCTGCATTGGTTGTTGCCGATAATCTTGGACCAGCTCGTCATATTGCTGTAAATACAAATGGTGATGTGTATGTAAAATTGGAAAGCTTAAATGATGGGAGAGGAATACTTCGTTTGAGAGATGAAAATAATGATGGAGTTGCAGAAAATATTTCCGGATTTGGAAATTATACTGGGACAGGAATTGCAATTAAAGATAATTATTTATACGCTTCTTCCAATGATCAAGTTTTTCGTTATAAGTTTCAGAATAATGAAATTTTAGATTCCAATAATCCCGAACTTATTGTTTCTGGTTTAGTAAATAAAAGACAACATGCATCAAAATCAATTGCTTTGGATGATGTCGGAAATTTATATGTAAACATTGGAGCACCATCAAATGCTTGCCAGGAAAAAGACCGAAGAGTTGGATCGAAAGGAATGAATCCTTGTCCAATTTTAGATTCTGCAGGAGGTATTTGGCAGTTTCGTGCCGATCAAAAAAAACAATCTTATGCAGAAGGGTTTCGTTATGCAACAGGAACAAGAAATATTGTTGCATTGGATTGGAATCGTGAGCAAAATGAATTATTTGCTGTTCAACATGGAAGAGATGATTTGAATCGATTGTATCCTAATTTGTATTCTATTGATGAAAGTGTTAGTTTACCTGCAGAGGAAATGTTTAAAATTACAAAGGGCTCCGATTTTGGATGGCCATATTGTTATTATGATCCATTTCAACAAAAAAAAATAGTCAATCCAGAATTTGGTGGCGATAAAATAAAAACAGATCGTTGCGAAGGGAAAGATCAACCAATATTTGCATTTCCTGGACATTGGGCACCAAATGGATTATTGTTTTACACAGGAACACAGTTTCCAGAAAAGTATAGAAACGGTGCATTTATTGCTTGGCATGGATCTTGGAATCGTGCACCAAGAGAACAAGAAGGTTATTTTGTAACTTTTCTTCCATTTAATAATGGAAAACCAAGTGGTGAGTTTGAAATTTTTGCTGATGGTTTTGCAGGAGGAACAAAAACACCACAAGGTGCTACTTATCGTCCTTGCGGGTTAGCACAAGGCCCTGATGGTTCTTTATACATTTCTGATGACCAACAAGGTAGAATTTGGAAAGTTTCATTTTTTAAAAATTAACATAAGTTGCTTAAAATAATTTTTATATCAACTGCGGTTTTTTGTGCTTTTGGATTTCAACCAATTCCAAAACCAAAGAATCAATTGGAAAGAGGAAAACTTATTTATAATTCAAACTGTTTAGTTTGTCACATGGAAAATGGGGCAGGAGTGCCGCGCATGACTTCTTCTTTAATTAAATCTCCTTATGTTCTTGGAACTAAAAAAAAGTTAGTTGAAATTGTATTACTTGGTTCGGATGCTTTTGTAAATGAGCCAAATCGTAATTATAAAAATTTAATGGCTCCGCTTGATAATTTGACTGATCAAGAAGTTGCTGATGTGTTAACTTATATTCGGAAAAATTTTGGAAACAATGCAATAGGATTCGCTGCAGTTGAAGTGAAACAAGTTCGTGCAAAATTATAGCTAACTACATTTCTGCTATTAAGTTAAATTTGCAAAAGTTTAATTCAAAACGAAAATGAATATAAAAGTTTGTGGAATTACACAGTTTAAACAATTGCAACAATTAGATGCACTTGGAATTGATTTTGCAGGGTTGATTTTTTTTGAAGGATCACCGCGCTGTGTAAAAGGGAAAATTGCAGCCAGAGAAATTGTTGATGCAGATTTCGATCTTAAAAAAGTGGGGGTGTTTGCAAATGCAGATTATGATACTATAATGCCAATTGTTGATGCATATAATTTGGATTGTGTGCAGTTGCATAGCAACGAATCTACAAAACTGTGTAAAGCATTGTCGAAAGAAGTGGAGGTAATAAAAACATTTCATTTTCAAGAAAATGAAAATGCAGAAATTGAAAATAAACTTCAACTGTATGATGATGTTTGTGATTATTTTCTTTTCGATGCTTTTAATAAAGATGGGTTATCTGCTGCGCTTGAATCTTCATTTGATTGGAATCAATTGAGCAATTTTACTTTTGAAAAACCGTTTTTTCTTGGAGGGGAAATTGGCTTTGCTGATATTAACAAAATAAATTTGGTTAATCATCCCGACCTGTTTGCAATTGATTTGAACAGCAAGTTTGAAATTTCAACTGGGGTTAAAGATTTAGTATCGGTGATGCAATTTAAAAAGAACTTAATTCGATAAATTACCAATCAATTTTATAAAGTAATGAAAAAAATAATTTTAATAATAGTAATATTTCAGATAGCTGTTTCAGCAATAGCTCAAAATGTAAATGGTGGGTTTATCATCAATGGTACACTTGCTGGTTTTGCAGATAGCGCACAAATATTTCTAGAAAACCCAAACAACAATGAACAGATTTCAAAAGCAATTTTAATAAAAGGTAAATTTTCAATGTCGGGGAAAGTGGTGGAGCCAACATTAAGTTTATTGAAAATTGCAGGCGAACAACCACAATACCTTTATTTAGAAAATAGCAAAATCACTATTGTTGCTAATAAATTATTAGGGCCGCAACTTAGTATTGAAGGATCTTTAAGTCATATTGATTTTACAACTTTTCAAAATACATTTAACCCGCTTGTAATGCGCCATCAATCAATTGCGCAGGAAATTGGTAATACTTCCAATAAACAAATTCGGGATAGTCTTTTAATTTTTTATAAAGGGCTTGCTGAGTCCATTCAAAAAAGTATTGACAATTTTATAGCGGAACGCCCCAACTCATTTGTTTCGCCATTTGTTCTTTTTGTAACAAATCAATTTTTTGACAATGTGGTTTTGTTGGAAAAAAGGTTTTTACAACTCGACACTAAAATAAAATCTTCTGCAATTGGAAATAATTTGGAGCAATATATTTCTTATAATAAAGTTGGAGCAGTAGGAACAAAAGCATTGGATTTTGTTCAACCCGATACGGCAAATAAAGCGGTTGCTCTTTCTTCCTTTCTCGGGAAATATGTGCTTGTTGATTTTTGGGCAAGCTGGTGCAAACCTTGTCGATTAGAAAATCCGAATGTAGTAGCGAGTTATGAAAAATTTAAAACAAAAAATTTTACAATACTTGGCGTTTCATTGGATATGCCAAATCAACATTCGAAATGGGTTGAGGCAATTAGAGTTGATAAATTGAATTGGACGCAAGTAAGTGATTTGAAAGGTTGGAGTAATGCAGCTGCGCAATTATATCATGTTAATGGAATTCCATTTAATATTCTTGTTGATCCCGAAGGAAAAATTGTTGGGCGCAATTTGAGAGGGATAGAATTGGAATCTAAACTTTGTGAATTGTTAGGTTGCGATTAAAATAAAATTATTGCAAAGCTCTTTTGTAAAGCTGAATTGAATTTTCAAATCCAAGATAAAGCGAATCGCAAATTAATGCATGTCCGATACTTACTTCATCCAACCAGGTAATAGTTTGTTTTAAGAATTTAAGATTTGATAAATCTAAATCATGCCCTGCGTTCAATCCCAATCCAAGTTGCTTTGAAAGTTGTGCAGCTTTAAGATAAGGTTCAACAGCTTTTTGTTTTTCTCCTGCTGCAAATTCTTTTGCAAATGCTTCGGTGTATAATTCAATTCTATCTGCACCAACTATTGCAGCTCCTTCAATCATTTCTAAAATCGGATCAACAAAAATAGAAACACGAATTCCAGATTTTTTAAAAACACTAATTTTTTCCGTCAGATAATTTTTATGTTTAATGGTATCCCAGCCGTGATCGGATGTAAGCTGGTCTTGGTTATCAGGAACAAGTGTAACTTGGTTTGGTTTAATTTCTAAAACTAAATCAATAAATTTTTGTTCATCGCAATTTCCTTCAATGTTTAATTCAGTTGTTATTATTTTTTTAATTTGACGCACATCATCGTATCGAATATGTCGTTCATCTGGTCGTGGATGAAGCGTAATTCCGTCGGCGCCAAATTGCTGTGCATCGATTGCTGCTTTTACTACATCGGGATTATTGCCGCCGCGGCTATTTCTCAATGTTGCAAATTTGTTGATGTTGACAGAAAGTTTGGTCATAAGCAAATTTACAATTTCAATCGATGTTATTATTTCGGGACCGCAACATTTTCGGAAAATTCATTTTTTTGGATAGTGAATTTACGGCCAACACAATTCTTTTTGTTTTGGTTGAAGTTGTTTTTGCTGTTTCAATCCATTTGCTAAAATAATTTTGGTGTGACTTTGATAATCTTTCGAAAAAAGATTTTGCATCCGGTTCATCTGAAAGGCAAGCAATAAAATCAGCATCAATTTTATAAATTGTTTTATCTCGTTCCAATTGCACTTTGATAGTTGCGCCAGTTTTTTTCCCGATTCCTTTTCTGAACGCAGCATTTAAAGACATAAAATAACCCCCACCGCTCATGGGAAATATCGTTTTCATTTTTATTGAGAAAGAATCTAATTTCCCTTTTATCTGAAAAGACTGTCTGAATTTTGGATATAGTTTTTGAGAAATATCTTCCGGGATTTCAATATAAGTCCAACCTTTTTTGTCTCCGGCTTTTGTAATTTGTTTTATTGTAGTTTCAAAAACATACATAGTACAAAGTTAATAGTAGAAAAAAATAAACCCCCATTTGTACAAATGGGGGTTTAAAAAATAAGTCACTAAAATTAGTATCTGTATTGTTCAGTCTTAAAAGGCCCGGCTTTTGGAATTCCAAGGTAGGCGGCTTGCTCGGTAGTTAGTTCTTCTAAAACAACACCAACTTTTGCAAGATGCAATCGCGCTACTTTTTCATCTAAAAATTTCGGAAGAACATAAACATTTTTTTCATAATTGCTATGATTATTCCAAAGTTCAATTTGCGCTAAAGTTTGATTGGTAAAGCTGTTGCTCATTACAAAACTTGGATGACCGGTTGCACAACCTAAGTTTACTAAACGACCTTCAGCTAAAATAATAATCTCTTTTCCGTTAACATTGTACAAATCAACTTGCGGTTTAATTGTGTCTTTCGTATGACCATAATTTGTATTTAACCATGCGATATCAATTTCAATATCAAAATGGCCAATATTGCAAACAATGGCTTTGTCTTTCATATTTTTAAAATGGTCGCCTGTAATTAAATCTCTGCAACCTGAAGCAGTAACAACAATATCTGCTTCTTGAACTGCATCAATCATTTTTTTAACTTCAAATCCATCCATTGCAGCTTGTAATGCACAGATAGGATCAATTTCAGTTACAATTACACGACATCCAGCTCCTTTCAAAGAGGCAGCCGATCCTTTTCCAACATCGCCGTAACCACCAACTACGGCTACTTTTCCGGCAAGCATTACATCGGTTGCTCTACGAATTGCATCCACTAAACTTTCTTTACAACCGTATTTATTATCAAACTTTGATTTTGTAACAGAATCGTTAACATTAATTGCGGGAACAGGCAAAGTCCCTTTAGTAACTCTTTCGTATAAACGATGAACCCCTGTTGTCGTTTCTTCTGAAATACCTTTTAGTTGTTCAACCAAATTTGGATAAATATCCAAAACCATATTTGTCAAATCGCCACCATCATCCAAAATCATGTTCAATGGTCGATCTTCTGAGCCAAAAAAAAGTGTTTGTTCAATACACCAATCCGCTTCTTCTTGTGATTGTCCTTTCCATGCAAAAACACCAATACCCGCTGCGGCAATTGCTGCTGCTGCATGATCTTGTGTAGAGAAAATATTACAAGAACTCCATTTTACTTCAGCACCTAATTCTACAAGGGTTTCAATTAAAACGGCAGTTTGAATTGTCATGTGAAGACAACCTGCAATTCGTGCACCTGTTAAAGGTTTTGTTGTTCCAAACTCTTTACGAAGCGACATCAAACCGGGCATTTCTGCTTCGGCAAGTTTAATCTCTTTTCGCCCCCAAGCTGCAAGGCTTAAATCGCTTACTTTATTTTTTAATGAGAAATCAATTTTAGAGGTGGTCAATGTTGACATTGTGTGTTAATTTTTGAGCAGCAAAGTTACAATTATGAAGGATAAATTAAAAGAAATAATTAAATAGAGGTTCTTCAGTTTTATTTAGAGGTTTAATTTTTTCTCCATTACAAAATCTGTCATTAAAAAACCTTTGCCAATATCAAAGTCGGCAGTTTTAATTATTTCAAAGCCAAGTTTTTGATAAAATAATTGTGCATCATTTTTACGGTGAACTTGTAATTGAATTGATGTTGCTTTTAAATTTTCAATTTCTTCAATAATGTAGGTTACTAAAAATTTTCCTACACCTTTCCCTTGTTGATTTTGCAAAATATACAAACGATGTAGTTTCCAAATAGTAGGTTCTATTTCACTAAAAGAAGCAAATCCAATTGGTAATTGATTTTCATAAATTAAAACAAAATTGCAGTTTTCGGTTTTCATTTGAAATTCTAAAGCGGATGTACTGTACATCAGATCTAACATAAAATCAATTTGTTCTTGTGTAATTATGTTTCGATAAGTATGTGGCCAAACTTGAAAACACAATTCACGAATTAGCGGAATGTCTACAACGGTCGCTCTTTTAATTTCAAACATATATTTAGTTTGTACTTGTAAATAAGAGTACAAATTTATTAATAATGACTTATTGGTTAAATTTGGTTTTCATGAAGTATGTTTTTTTTTTACTTTTAAATTAAAATATTTAGATGCACAAACTTGTAGTATTAATTTTTATACTTTTTGCAACAATTGATAATTATGGTCAACATTTTGGCGGAAATCCGCCATCGCTTTCTTGGAGAAAAATAGAATCGGATACTGCGAGAATTATTTTTCCGGAAGGTTTAGATAGTCAAGCAAACAGAATTGCATCCGTTGTTCATTTTTTAGCTGCACAAAATATTTCATTGGGAAACAAAACAAGAAAAGTAAACCTCTTGTTACAAAATCAAACAACCATTGCAAATGGATATGCAGGTTTAGGACCTTATCGCAGCGAATTTTTTATGACGCCGTCATTTAATAATTTCGATTTAGGAAGCACCAATTGGGCAGATGCATTAGCTGTTCACGAGTATCGTCATATTCAACAGTACAACAATTTCAAACAAGGAGCAAGTGATGCAGCATATCATTTTTTTGGAGAAGAAGGCTTTTCATTGGCTATAAATGCTGCAGTTCCCGATTGGTTTTTTGAAGGCGACGCAGTTTACAATGAAACGGTGCAAACACAACAGGGAAGGGGGCGAATTCCATTTTTCACAAACCAATATAAAGCATTGTGGGTTGCAAAAAAGAATTATTCATGGATGAAATTGCGCAACGGATCGTTGAAAAATTATATTCCATCACATTATCCGCTAGGGTTTTTACTTATAAACTATGGACACGAAAAATACAATGCTGATTTTTGGAAAAAAGTAACTTTTGATGCTGTAAATTTTAAAGGGTTAATTTATCCTTTTCAAAAAGCGGTTAAAAAATATTCTGGAGTTAGTTTTAATAAATTTCGAGATGATGCATTTAGTTATTACAAACAATTAGTTGAAAATACAGATTCATTAATATCGGGTAATAGAATTTCAATTACGGAAAATTCGTATAAGACGGACTGTTTTCATCCTTTTCAAATTGGCGACGATTCATTATTATACTTAAAAAGTAGCGTTCGGAGTCAGCCTTCTTTTTTTATAAAAACTAAAAACGAGGAAAAAGAAATATTCGCAAAAGATATTTCTTTGGATGAAAATTTCAGTTATCGAAACGGGAAAATTGTATATGCTTATTTTAAGCCAGATATTCGTTGGGGTTGGAAAAATTATAGCAACATCAAAATTGTGGATATTAAAACAGGTGTTTCAAAAAATGTTACTAGACAGTCAAAATATTTTGAACCTGATATTTCAGAAGACGGGAAAAAAATTATTACAGTTCATTTTGGAACGGATGGAAAATCGGAGTTGCATCTTTTAGATGTGGCTACGGGTGAGGTTTTGAAGCGAATAGCAAAAAAAGAAATCAGTTTATTTACAGGGCCAAAATTTATAGATGAATTTACTGTTGTATCTGCAACGCGAATGCAGGACGGTCGAATGTCATTAATGAAAATAAATATTTTTAATGCAGAATTGCATCAACTCACACCGTTTACTTACAGTGTGTTGGGGTTTATAAATGTTGAAAAAAAGAAAATTTATTTTACAGCTTCTTATACAGGGAATGACGAATTGTTTGAATTGGATTTACAAACTAATCAGCTTTTTCAGTTGACCAATTCTTTGCTTGGAAATTATTTTGCAAATGTGAGTGGGGAAAAATTGCTTTATTCCACTTTCACTGCAAATGGATTTCAGCTAAAGCAAAAATATTTTTCTGAAATAAAGAAAAAAGAAGTGGATTGGTTGCAGCTTAATGAATTTGCAAAAAATAATATTGTAAACGGAATTAAAACAGAACCGTCGCTCCAATTGAATTTAATTCCGAATCGTAATTTCAAAAGCCAGCACTATAAAAAAACTACCAATATGTTTAATTTTCACAGTTGGCGGCCGAATTATGATGATCCGGAAATTACATTTTCACTGTATGGTGAAAACGTGCTTAACACATTTCAAAGTAACCTGTTTTATTTATATAATCAAAATGATAGAACAAGTGCAATTGGCTATGATGGCGTTTATGGAGCTTTATTTCCTTTTATTTCTGTCGGTACTTTATTTACTGTCAACAAAAAAAATAGCAACAATAAATGGAATCAATTGGACAGTAAAGTGGGAGTTTCAATTCCATTAAATTTTACTTCGGGTAAATATTTTCGTTATTTGAATTTTGGTACAAATTATTATTTGCGAAATGAATTTTATCAATCAAATAATGGAACAAAAGGCACAATCAATTTTGCATATCTCACCAATTTTTTAAGTTACAGCCACCAAACGCAAAAATCATTACAAGATATTTATCCTAAAAAAGGGGTTTATATTTCACTTAATCAAATAAAGACAATTTCTCGTTATTCGGCTTATCAAATTTTTGTTTCATCTGCTGCAATGCTTCCGGGAATTATTAATAATCATCATTTAGTTTTGACTGCTTCATTTCAACAACGAGATACTTTAAATCCAAATTTGTTCAGCAATCGATTTGCTTATTCGCGGGGTTTTTCTAAGTTTTATTTTTCAAGAATGTGGCGAGTGAGTGGCAATTATCACTTCCCGATTCTGTTGCCCGATTGGGGTTTTGCAAATATTTTGTATGTATCACGCATTCGTGCCAATGCATTTTATGATTTTACAAAATTGTATTCCAGAAATAAAATGCAAACAATTAACCAACGAAGTGCCGGATGCGAAATTTATTTTGATACCAAATGGTGGAATCAACATCCATTAACTTTTGGATTTCGAATGAGCTATTTGATAGATAAGGATTTGAGCGATGTTGGTCGAAAAAATAAATTTGAAATTATCTTGCCAATAAATATTATTCCTAAATAGTTTTTTTAAAAATTATAGCGATGCAATACTTTCTTGCAATAATTTTATTTTAGCTGCTGCGTCTTCTTTTTTCTTTTTTTCAATATTTACTATTTCAATTTTTGCATTACTGATGAAGCGTTCATTGTTCAGTTTTGATTCAACGCTTTTTAAAAATCCAAGTTGATAAGCAAGTTCTTTTTTCAATTCTTCTTTTTGAATTGCAACATCCAATTGCTTTTCGGTTTTAATATAAAATTTATCTTTTTGTACAACAGTGGTAATATTTGCTTCAACTGCACTTGAAACAAATTGAATCGAAGAGGCATTTATTTGCTTGGCTAAAATAGAATTAAATGCGTTGTAGTTTTTTACGTTTGATGTTTGAACGAATAAAATCACTGCATCTTTTGGAGCTAATTTATTTTTGTTTTTTGTATCGCGAATTGTGGTAATTATTTCTTTTAATAAATTTCCTTGTTGTCCAATTTCAACCGAAAAAGCAGTAGCAGCAACGGATTGGCGAATTGTTAAATCGTCTCCTTCCTTTCTTTTAACTAATAAATGATAACATTCTTCCGTAATAAAAGGCATAAAAGGATGAAGTAGTTGTAGCAGTTCTTCAAAGAAAAATTGTGTTTTATCAAAAACTAATTTTTCAATTTGTTCATTCATTCCAGGTTTTATCCATTCTAAATACCAACTACAAAAATCATCCCAAATAAGAGAGTAAATGGTTTTTAGTGCTTCGCTCAATTTAAAATCTTTGTATAAAATATCCAGTTCAGTTTTTGCTTCGTTCAATCTGTTTTCAAACCAAATTGTTGCAAACACGGAATTAGAATTTTGTGCATCGCTAATTTTTGTCTCCCAATTTTTTATCAATTTCAATGCATTCCAAATCTTGTTCGAAAAATTTCTGCCTTGAACATTACTGCTTTCATCCCATAATAAATCATTACCTGCCGGAGATGAAATCATAATTCCAAATCGTATGGAGTCGGCACCGTAACTATCGATGAGGGCTAACAAGTCGGGTGAGTTTCCCAAACTCTTACTCATTTTTTTGCCCAACTTATCTCTTACAATTCCTGTAAAATAAACTTCGTTAAACGGTTTTTGATCTTTGAATTCAAAACCCGCCATAATCATTCGTGCCACCCAGAAAAAAATAATTTCGGGAGCTGTAACAAGTGTATTGGTTGGGTAGTAATAATTAATATCCGAATTGTTTGGATTACTATATCCTTTAAAAACTTCAATTGGCCAAATCCAGGAAGAGAACCATGTATCGAGACAATCTTCTTCTTGTGTTAAATCATTTATCGACCAAAGTTTTGTTGAATTTTTATTTAAAATATTTAATGCATCTTCTTTCGATGTTGCCACTGCAAAATTTCCATCGGGTGTGTACCAAGCAGGAATTCTGTGTCCCCACCAAAGTTGGCGACTGATGCACCAATCTTTGATGTTCTCCATCCAATGGCGGTAAAGATTTTTAAATTTTTCAGGGTAAAATTTTATTGAATCATCAACAACAGAAGCCAATGCCGGCGATGAAATTTTTTTCATATCAACCCACCACTGTAAACTTAATCGTGGTTCTACAACTACATCGGTTCTTTCGCTAAAACCAATCTCACTTGTGTAATCTTCAATTTTTGAAATACATCCATTATTTTCTAATTCAGTTACAATTTTTTTTCTTGCAGCAAATCGTTCTTCTCCTATAAAAATTTGTGCAGCTGCATTCAATGTTCCGTCTTCATTTAAAATATCAATTATTTCCAACTGGTGTTTTAATCCCAATTGATAATCATTTGTATCGTGTGCAGGAGTAATTTTTAAAGCACCTGTTCCAAATTCCATTGTTACATATTCGTCTGTAATTATTGGAATGCGCCGATTGATTAACGGAACAAATGCAAATTTTCCGTGAAAATTTTTGAACCGCTCATCTTTTGGATGCACACAAATTGCAGTGTCTCCCATAATTGTTTCGGGGCGAACTGTAGCGACTGTAATAAATTCTTCTGCTGACGAATCTATTTTATAATTTAAAAAATACAGTTTTTGTTTTGTTTCTTTTCTAATTACTTCTTCATCACTCAAAGCTGTTTTTGCTTTCACATCCCAATTGATCATTCTTTTTCCGCGATAGATATAGCCTTTGTCGTAAAGCTTGCAAAAAATATCAATTACAGATTTATAATAATCATCGTCCATCGTAAAAGCAGTTCTATCCCAATCCAAACTGCATCCTAATTTTTTTAATTGTTCAAGAATAATTCCGCCGTATTTTTCTTTCCATTCCCAAGCATATTCCAAAAACGCTTCTCTGCTTAATGAAGCTTTTTGAATTCCTTTTTCGCGAAGCATTTGTACAACTTTGGCTTCGGTGGCAATGGATGCATGATCTGTACCTGGTACCCAACATGCATTTTTACCCGTCATTCTTGCACGACGAATTAGAATGTCTTGAATAGTATTATTGAGGCAATGCCCCATGTGCAAAATGCCCGTAACATTTGGCGGAGGCATTACAATGGTGTATGGTTCTCGCTCATCGGGTGTGCTAGTAAAATATTTTTTATTCAACCAATGGCTGTACCATTTTGATTCTGCAATAGAAAATTCAAAATTTTTGCTTAATTCCATAAGATTGGCAAATTTACTTGTTTTGAGTAAAGGAATAAAGTGTTTGCGGAATTAAAACATAATAAAATGGAAGTTGAAAAACGAATTTTTAGAAAGGAAATATTAATCGCCAATTGATTCAATCGTTGCATTTATTCCTCTTTTGCAAATGGAGTTGCACATTGGATTCAACAGTTCGAAGTCACCATTTTTAACTGCGTATTTACCATGCGTATGAATTACATAAGCGCATTGTTCTGCTTGTTCTTTTGAATGTCCACAAACTTCAACTAATGTTTCTATTACCCAATCAAAAGTGTTTACATCGTCATTCCAAACAACAAGTTTTTTTGAAGTATTTTCTTTAGTAAGTAAATTCGATTCTTCGCTTTCTGTAATTGTTGGGTTATAAATTGTGTTTGACATTGAGCTGTAAAATTAGACTAAATATTTTCAATAAACTTTGTAAGGAGAAATCAATCCCCCTATCTTTGCACTCCCAAAAAAAAGGGAGTTTAGCTCAGCTGGTTCAGAGCATCTGCCTTACAAGCAGAGGGTCGGCGGTTCGAACCCGTCAACTCCCACTCAATACAGTAAAGGGTTTCATTGAAAAATGAAACCCTTTTTAATTGCGCTGGTTTAAACATAGTTTAAACATTTTGAACATTGTAGGATTTTAATGAGTTTCTTGCTATTAAATCTTTTGTGGGTTTTTTTATTTCAATCAACTAATTATTCATTTTATAAATATTAATTAAAATATATATGAAAAATAATTTGTCGGATAAATTATTTGAGTTAATTTGCTACTCAATTTGTATCCTTATTTCAGTTAAAAAAATATGTAACTGAGAGGGGCGAAGCCGTTTAAATGCTGTAGAATCAATAACTGACGTGCTAAATTTAGATAAAATATTCAGCGGAAAAATTCGAATTCAACTTTTAACCCGACTCTTGCTAAATCCAACAAGCTTGGTTTATCTGCGTGGGTTGGAAAGAGAATTAGGAGTGAGCAGCAATACAGTGCGATTGGAGCTTAACAAATTAACTGCGATGAAGTTGATAAATCCAGAAAATCCTTCGAGTGAAACAAGCACGAAAACGAAAAAATTTAAAGTGGATGAAAAACATCCGTTATTCTCATCGCTACGAAGAATCGTACTTCAATATACTGGACTGGATAAAATCGTAGTTGGGTTAATTGAAAAATTAGGGAAAGTTGAAAATGTTTATTTGACAGGCGATTTGGCACAAGGCAAAAATTCTCCATTTATTGATTTGGTAATTGTTGGCGACATCGATCGGAGTTATCTAAATAAATTAATTGAAAAGACAGAAAAATTAATTGATAAAAAAATTAGAGTTGGCTTGTTTAATAGTAAAGAATTTACAAAAGATAAATTAAAAGAGTTGGGTGTTTGTATGAAGTTGATTGGGTAGGGGTGGATTAGTGTGGTCCA